>WNFM01282919.1_pt1 | contig 11810 bp, 5 predicted proteins | sample 5400271 | NCBI WGS metagenome assembly WNFM01 (sample SAMN13153352, study PRJNA577476) | soil metagenome | isolation source: 60 cm saprolite on Douglas fir-dominated hillslope | place: USA:California | collected 2013-09-17 | reverse complement strand
AGTTTACCAATTCCTTTTCCTCTCATTTCATTGGTAATAAGAATGTCTTCAAGATACATTGCCTGTCCTTTCCATGTAGAATAGCGGATATAATAAAGTGCGAAGCCAACAATTATTTCTTTTCTTTCAGAGCCTGGCTCTCCCTCTCCAAAGGAGAGGAAGGTTGCAACAAAAGTCCACCACACGGGGTTTTTGCCAAAACCGCTTTCAACAAAATGCTCCAATGTAACCGTTACTTCATCCGGCGCTCTTTCATAATTTGCAAGTTCCTGCACTAATTCAAGTAATCTCGGACAATCTTCTTTAACTGCCCTGCGAATTGTAAATTCCATCAGTAATTATTAATTATTAATTATTAATTATTTCTCTCCCAGGCCCTTTCACAAATCTTCCCGGTTTAGCTCCTGTATGTTCTCCATCTTTCAATACCTGTTTTCCATTTACAAAAACGTGAATGATACCGGTTGCATATTGATGTGGTCTGGCAAATGTCGCATTGTCTTTTACTTCTCGCCTCTTTTTTGAAGTTTTAAATTTGTTGCAGGCAATTTGGAAAGTTTACGAACAGCCTCCTGCAAAGAAATTATTTTTTCATCTCTTGAAAATTTTCCCAACACTCTTATAAAACTTCCATAAGCTCTCGGATGCGGGTTTGACTTTAAAAATACTCCTTCAGGAGCTTCAGATTCTGCATCGGAACAAAAACTAACCCATGGCAAGGCCACTTCTTTTTTTACATTATTTGAATCCATAGAAAAATAAGAAACACCTATACGTGTACTGTCTTCCACTATCAGGTTCATCGCAGTTTCTTCCGGCGATTTGTTTCTAATCTGCGCTACTTCTTCTAATGTTTTTCCAATATATTTACGAAGAGAATCTCTTCTGAATCCAAGTAATAAAACTCCTTTAGCACCTCCGGCTCCATAGTATGTATTTTCCCAATCCTGTGCATTTGTATTCATTGCTTTTTTCATTTGATCACGGATGTCAGATCTTTGTAGCCGGTGCCAGAGACTATCAAATCCTCCATTTTGCAAAGAGGGTGGAAAAGAAGCTGTAAGCCCGGTGGCGCTTGCATGATATGTGTACATATCGGCCGTAATTTTCAATCCTTCGCTTCTTGCCTTCTCAACAATTTTTATGAGACTGTCAATCTTCCACCAATTATCTTTTCCCGCTGCTTTCAGATGATAAATTTCTGCAGGAAGATTAGCTTGTTTTACAATCGTTATTAATTCATCAACCGCTTCAAATAATTTATTGCCTTCATTGCGTATATGAGAAATATACATTCCATTATACTTCGATGCTTCTTTGCACAATTCAATCAGTTCATTTGTTTTTGCAAAAAAAGCAGGAGGATAAATTAATGAAGAACCGACTCCCATTGCACCTTCTTCCATTGCTTGCTTCACCAATAATTTCATACTATCCAATTCAGCAGGTGTAGGATCACGATCATCTTCTCCAACTACATATTCACGAACTGTCGTAGCGCCAATAAAAGAAGCTACATTACAACTGATACCTCTTTTTTCTAAATAATTCAAATACCCGCCTAATGTATTCCATTCCACTTTGTATTTAATTTCGGGTTGATCATTTTGCATTCTTTCTTTCATCTTAGCATTAAGTGGGCCCATGCTTTCACCTTCACCCATTACTTCAAGCGTTACACCCTGCCGTATTTCACCTTGCGAACGACCATCCTGTATTAATGATTCATTAGACCAGCTGAGCATATTAATAAAACCCGGGGCAACAGCCATTCCTTTCGCATCAATACTTTCCCTGGCAGATACTCCTGAAAGATCACCGATAAATGCAATCGTATCTGCTTTGATGCCTATGTCGGCCTTGAAAGGTTTGCCGCCATTACCATCATAGATCATTCCATTGCGGATAATTTTATCATAATCTTGGTGATTAAACTTGCAAGAAAAAAATATTATCAAAAACAAAAGAGGAATAAATTTTTTCATATCGTATATTATTAAATAAAAAGAAAATTAGCCATTACATTAAGGCCTGGTCCAGATCAGCAACAATATCCTGCAAATTTTCTATTCCCACATTCATCCGTATCAATCCATCACTGATACCATATTTTTCTTTTTTTTCTTTCGGCACACTGTAATGTGTCATTGAGGCCGGATGAGAGAGCAATGTATCACAAGTTCCAAGTGAAACAGTTCTTACACACATTTTCAGTTTATTCATAAAATCAACACCGCCCTGAAACCCTCTTTTTAATTCAAAACTCAGCATAGCGCCGGGATGCCGCATTTGTTTCATAGCAATATAATGATCCGGATGATCAGCCAGGCCTGTGTAATTTACTTTTGCAACAGCAGGATGCTTTTCTAAAAAATGGGCTGTTTCCATAGCGTTATGACAATGACATTCCATTCTTAGTTCCAGCGTTTTCATTCCATTGATGAGTAAAAAAGCATCAAATGGGTTGGCGCTACCTCCTAATGTTTTAGCAAGAGTATAAACCTTAGTTTTCATAAACTCAATATCACTGCCCAGCATAATGCCACCGATAGCTGTGCCATGCCCGTTTAAAAACTTAGTAGTGGAATGAATAACGAAATCAATGCCGTACCTGAAAGGTTGTTGAAGATAAGGTGTTGCAAAAGTATTATCACATGCCGTTATCAACTTATATTGCTTTGCCAGATTGCTCAACGCTTCTATATCTACACATTGAATGGTTGGATTGGCGGGAGTCTCTATATAGATCAACCTGATGGCAGCATCTTTTTTAATAGCTTCTTCCGCTTTATTCAAATCACGCAGATCTACAATAATGGCGGTGATGCCCAATGGCGGCAATACTTTAGTAATAAGTTCTTCTGTTCCTCCATACAGGGAGAAATGAGTAAGAATTTTATCACCAGGCTTCAGCGTAGATAACATGAGTGTGGTAATCGCAGCCATACCCGAAGCGTGAAGCTGTCCTTTTACCTGCAGCGGTGAACCGTTTTTATCAATGCCGAAAGATTCTAATGCGGCAATTTTATTTTCCGCTTCGGTGAAAGTAGGATTGCCCCAGCGGGAATAAATATATCCTTCTTCTTTCCCGCTGAAACGACGCATACCCTGTTCGGCATCATCATATACAAAAGTGCTGCTGGCATATATAGGAACGAGGTGCGCATACATTGGATCTTGTTCGTGCCCGGCATGTACAGCTACCGAACCCCAACCTGAAAGTGGAAAACTTTTATCCATATTGAAATTTTTGTCTCCGATATTTAGCAGGAAAGAGATATTGAATTAATTCCGATAACTATCGGGATCAAAAGTAGCCGATTCAGATTTAATGACTTAACTAAAAATATCTGCCTCGGGCGGAGATGGGCATGAAAGAATTACTGAAACAACTTGCTGCTTATAATATCTGGGCGCATCAAAAGATCACAGATATTATTCTTTCTTTACCCGAAGAAAAACTAATGGCGGAAGTACCCAGCAGTTTCAATAGCCTTTATAAAACTCTCCTTCATATGTGGAATGCTGAAAGCATTTGGTGGCAGCGGATGAAATTGAATGAACGGATCATCGAGCCTGCGGGGAATTTTAATGGAACAATCAAGGACGTTACAGATGGCCTGATGCAACAATCAAAACAATGGGAAGAATGGGTAAGCAATGCTTCTGATCTTTTACTCGATCATGTTTTTCAATATCAGAATTCAAGAAAAGAACATTTCAAACAACCTCTTTACCAGATGCTGCTGCATGTTTTCAATCATAGCACTTATCACCGCGGGCAGTTAGTAAATATGCTTCGTCAATTGGGAATTGAAAAAATCCCGCAGACGGATTTTATTGCATGGAGCAGGAAGAAGTAATTACTGTTATCAATAAGCCCATTTCACCAATGTAGCTCCCCATGTAAACCCGCCACCAAAAGCTGAGAGCACTAACAGGTCACCTTTATTTAATTCATGCTTCCAATCCCATAAACAAAGAGGAATAGTAGCAGCGGTTGTATTGCCATAACGTTGAATATTCAGCATCACCTTATCATGAGAAAGACCCATACGATTTGCGGTAGCATCAATAATTCTTTTATTGGCTTGATGAGGAACAAGCCATGCAATATCATCACCGGTCAATTTATTTCTTTCAAGCAATTCAGCACTAATATCAGCCATGCCTTTTACGGCAAATTTGAAAACAGGTTGACCTTCCTGGTAAATAAAATGTTCTTTGGCAGCAATTGTTTCAATGCCTGGTGGTTTTAATGATCCACCCGCTTTCATGTGGAGATAATGACAACCGCTTCCATCGCTTCTTAAAATACTGTCTAAAACACCATAACCATCATAATTGGGTTCAAGCAAAACAGCAGCTGCGCCATCACCAAATATGATGCAGGTACTGCGATCACTATAATCAACTATAGCACTCATTTTATCAGCGCCAACCACCACTACTTTTTTATAACGCCCGCTTTCGATTAAAGCTGCACCGGTAGTAAGCGCATATAAAAAACCTGAACAAGCAGCTTCGAGATCAAAACCCCATGCATTCTTTGCGCCCAATTTATCGCAGGTGATATTAGCAGTCGCAGGAAAAAGCATGTCAGGAGTTACCGTTGCTACAATCATGCAATCTATTTCCATTGGATCAATTCCCCTTTTTTCACATAATTGTTTTACCGCAGGCACTATCATATCAGAGGTAGCCAAACCCTCTCCTTTTAAAATTCTTCTTTCTTCAATACCGGTACGGGTACGTATCCATTCATCATTTGTATCTACCATTTTTTCCAAATCAAAATTGGTGAGTTTGTCTTCCGGAACATATCCACCAACAGATGTGATAGCAGCAGTGATCTTTTTATTCATCATTCTTTTTTTGGAGCAGCCAAAGGTACGAGGAATGGGCAATAAGCAATTGACAATGAACAATGAGTTAATCAGAGGTTAGGTTTTTAATTGCTATTGCCAATTGCTCATTGCTGATTATTTTCGCAACCATGATAGCATACCTGAAAGGTGATTTTGTGCATAAAACTCCGGCAACAGTTCATGTTGATGTAAATGGTGTTGGCTATGAATTACAAATAAGCCTGAATACTTATTCAAAAATTCAAAATCTTGATAAAGGAACTTTGCATACATGCCTGCTGATTCGTGAAGATGCTCATCTTCTCTATGGTTTTTTTGAACCGGCAGAAAAGGAAATGTTTTTACAATTGATTAGTGTTTCCGGCATAGGTGCTTCCATTGCAAGAGTCATGTTATCTTATATGAAACCGGAAGATGTGGCACGGGCAATTATCCAGGCTGATACCCGGACTTTGGAAAGCATCAAAGGCATTGGAAAAAAAACAGCGGAACGAATGGTGGTAGAGCTTCGGGATAAACTTGCAAAACAACCTCTTGAATCAAATATTCCCTCTCTGAAAAACAATACTTTGCAGCAGGATGCGTTAAATGCTTTAACAGCTTTAGGCATCAACAGGCAGGCTGCTGCTCAGGCGCTTGAGAAAACCCTGGCTGCTGAGCCGAACCTTCCCGTTGAGGAGCTGATCAAAAAAGCACTTCGTGCCCTCTAAATCCACTATTTCAGGAAACTAATTGATAGGAGAAAAAATTGAACCTTAAGACTGCTCATATTTTCCGTACACTGGTAATTTTTACCACGGTGCTTGCTTCTTTTATACAGGCAGCCAATGCCCGTTATTTCAATAATAAATCAATTGATAATAATACAGGTTTTTACCAGGATACTACCCGCTATCCATTAACCGATCGCCGCGGCGATCCATATAGCGAACCCAACAGGAATACATTTGATTTAAAGGATACTGCTTTTGTCAAAAGACATATCGAATATGATCCTAAAACAAAACAGTATTACGTTATAGAAAAAATCGGCACGCATTATTATCGTACGCCTGCTTCTTTTTCTATGGAAGAATTTATTCGCTTGCAGGGACAAAAAGATGAGGAAGATTATTTTCATAAAAGAGCTAACCTGTTGGCCAATATGAACCGCAGATCATTCAAACCAAAATTCCATGTTTCCAATGATTGGTTTAACCGGATAGTAGGAACAGGTAAAATAGAAATTCGCCCAACAGGTTATGTTGATTTAATGGCCGGCTACCAGGGACAAAATATAAAAAACCCCACATTACCTGAAAGAGCAAGAAAGAATGGCGGCTTTGATTTTAATATGAACTCCCAATTGCAGGTGGATGGCAACATCGGTGATAAATTGAAATTGCCCATTAACTATAACACCTTGGCGAATTTTGATTTTGAAAATCAATTAAAATTAGATTATCACGGCAAGGATGATGAGATAATAAAACAGTTTCAACTTGGTAATGTAAATTTTAATTCAAAAGGAACATTGATACCCGGTGCACAATCATTGTTTGGTATAAAATCACAATTACAATTTGGAAAATTGTTTATCACGACGGTGCTGGCTAATCAGCGATCCCAACGCCAGTCACTCGGTTTACAAGGCGGTACCGCTACGCAAAATTTTTCTATTAAGGCAGATGAATATGATGAGAACCGCCACTTTCTGTGTGCCCAATATTTCCGCAATAATTATAATAAGGCAATGAAACAATTGCCGGTTGTTAATTCAGCAGTACAAATATTAAAAATAGAAGTGTGGGTAACCAACCGCAATGGTACTACTACTGATACAAGAGATGTTGTTGGGTTAATGGATTTAGGTGAAGGCAAACCTTATGGGCCCTGGGGAGGAACAGGAAATCCCAATACGCTACCGGAGAATAATGCAAATAATCTCTATGGACAAATATTAAATAATCCAAATAGCCGTAATTCATCATTGGTACAAAGTGTATTAACGGGTATGGGTCTTTCCGGGGTACAGGATTTTGAAAAAACATTTGCCAGGAAATTACAGCCGACAGATTATTTTTTTAACCCGCAAATAGGATTTATTTCACTCAATCAACCATTACAGCCTGATGAAGTATTGGCCGTAGCTTTTCAATATACTTATAATGGAAAGGTTCGCCAGGTAGGGGAATTTTCACAGGATGTACCGCCGGATTCAACCGGAACTTCGCAAAAGGTTTTATTTTTAAAATTATTAAAAGCAACATCACAGAGAACCAATCTTCCGATTTGGGACCTGATGATGAAAAATGTTTACTCTGTTGGTTATGGCCAGTTGGAAAGACAGGATTTTAAATTAGACCTTGTATATGAAGAACCAAGCCTTGGTGAAAAAAGATATTTACCACCTACGGATGTAGTTGCAGCTTACCAGGGTCAGCCAATTATTTCATTGGTAAATCTTGACCGGTTAAACAGCCAGAATGATCCACAACCTGATGGCGTATTTGATTTTATTGAAGGATACACAGTCATTTCATCGCAAAGCCGGATCATTTTCCCCGTGCTCGAACCTTTCGGACATGATCTTGATTATGTATATCCCACTCAAGTCATAAGAGATCGTTTTTTATATTACCCATTGTACGATACTATTAAAGCTATTGCGCAGACATACGCTAATCTTGATCGTTTTAAATTAATTGGTAAATCCAAATCTGCAACCGGTAACAGCGATTACCAGTTGGGATATAATATTCCCCGCGGCTCTGTTACTGTTACTGCCGGCGGACAAACCCTGCAGGAAAATATTGACTATGAAATAAATTATGATCTTGGAACATTAAAAGTTACTAACCAGGCTATCATTAATTCGGGTGTGCCTGTGAATGTACAATTTGAAAACCAGGCGGCTTTTGGTTTGCAGCAAAAAAATTATATGGCGTTGAGGCTGGATTATCTTGCCAATAATAAACTTTCATTAGGAGGCACTATAGTTCGTTTAGGTGAAAGGCCTTTCTTTATCAAACAATCTTATGGTGAAGATCCGATTCGTAATACCATGTATGGGTTAGATATTGATTATCGCAACAATGTCCCCCGTTTGAGCAAATGGCTGGATAAATTACCATTCTATTCCACTAAAGCAATGTCATCTGTTACGGCTTATGCAGAAGCCGCAGTATTGGATCCAGGTCATGCTCCCCAGATAGGAAAAGGAAACAAGGGACAAATCTATATTGATGATTTTGAAGGAACCCGTTCAGGTATTGATCTACGGTTTCCATTAATAAGCTGGACAATGGCATCTGTTCCGCAAGGTAATGGCCTGTTTCCTGAATCTGCATTGAACAATGATTTACGAAGCGGGGATAACCGTGCAAAAATTGCCTGGTATAATATTGAAGCAGTACTGCAGGAAAGAAGAAATTCCAGTAATCCTTTGCGCAACAATCCTGCTGAATTATCTAAGCCGGAAACAAGACAGGTTTTGCAAAGTGAAATTTTCCCAAGACGCACTAATGATTTTGGACAGGGTTTGCTCACCACTTTTGATGTAGCTTTTTATCCTAAAGACAGGGGACCATATAACTATGATGTATCGCCTACAGCCTATTCAGCAGGAGTAGATGCAAATGGAAAATTATTAAATCCAAAAAGTCGTTGGGGTGGATTAATGCGCAATATAGATCAGACCGATTTTGAATCAGGCAATATTGAATACATAGAATTCTGGTTGCAGGATCCTTATATTTTAAATCCAGGAAGCCAGGGTGGCCAGTTATATTTTAATCTTGGAAATATTTCAGAAGATGTATTAAAAGATGGCAAACGAATGTATGAAAATGGTTTGCCTACACCAACTATTAAAGCGCCGGTAGATAGCAGTACCGTTTGGGGCAAAGTGCCGGCCAATCCATTGCAGGTTACTAATGCCTTCAGCAATAACACAGAAGATCGCCAATACCAGGATGTAGGCTTTGATGGTTTGCGTGATGATGAAGAAAAAACAAAATTCAATTCTTATTTGAGTAATCTGCAGGCTGTGGCGCCAGGCGCTTATCAACAGGCTCTTGCTGATCCTTCTGCCGATAACTTTAAACCTTACCGTGATGTAAGCTTCGGAGATAATACAGGCATTTTGGCAAGATATAAGAATATCAATAGTCCGCAAGGCAATTCACCGGTAGCCAATAATAACAGCGAGTTTGTAAATGCTTTTACCCAATATCCTGATGCAGAAGAATTGAACCGCGACAATACATTGAATGAATCAGAAGAATATTTTCAGTATAAAGTGGATATAAAACCCGACATGCTTGTTGGTAGTAATTTTATTACAGACAAACGTGAAGTAAATGTAAGTCTTGCAGATGGCAGTCATCGTACAGAAAAATGGTACCTGTTCCGGATTCCTGTTGATCAATATGAGAAAAAAATTGGCAATATTCCAGATTTCAAATCCATTCGTTTCATCCGCATGTTTACAACCAATTTTGCTGATTCGGTAGTAATGCGGTTTGGAAAACTGGAATTGGTACGTAACCAATGGCGCAAATTCAAAAACAATATTGATACTACCGGCATGTACACCAACTTACCGGTGCCAGATCCGACAACATTGAATGTACTTGCTGTTAACGTAGAAGAGAATGATCAGCGTGAGCCTATTGTTTACCGCATACCACCGGGTATCGAAAGACAACAGCAGCTCAGTAATAATAACGTATCACTGTTTTTAAATGAGCAATCGCTGAGTATGCAGGTATGCGGATTACAGCAATATGATGCCCGCGGTGTTTTTAAAACAATGAGCCTTGACATGGTGAAATATGGAAAGCTGTTGATGTTTATTCATGCTGAATCTGTAAAAGGTGCACAGCCTTTGAGTGATGGCGATCTCAGCGCTGTTATACGTATTGGCAGCGATTTTTCGGGTAATTATTATGAAGTAAAAATTCCATTGAAGATAACTCCGTTTGGTGCAACAGATTCACTCATCATCTGGCCGGAGGCAAATAACCTTGATTTTGATTTGGCAGAATTGACGAAACTGAAATCGCGAAGAAATAAACTGGGCATTCCTTCATCACAATATTATAAAGAAATATTAGCCAATGGACGATCATTTGCCATCATTGGTAATCCTAATCTTGGCGAAGTAAGAGGGATGTTGCTTGCTGTTGAAAATGAAAGAGAAGTATGGTTTAATGAACTCCGGTTTTCTCACCTCGATGAAAAAGGCGGCTGGGCCGCATTGGGACGGATAGATTTAAAATTAGCCGATCTCGGAACACTTACTCTTTCGGGAACGGCAAGAAGCAGTGGCTTTGGTACATTGGAGCAAAGAGTAAACGAGCGAAGCCGCGAAGATCTTTATACAGTGGATGTAGCTACTAATATTGAAGCAGGAAAATTATTGCCAAAAAAACTGGGATTGCAAATTCCTGTATATGCCGGCATCAGCGAAAGCATCAGTACGCCGCAATACGATCCTTATGACCTGGATATATTGCTGAAGGATAAATTAAAAGGAGCTCCATCAGCCAAAAAAGATTCTATAAGGAATGATGCGCAGGATATATCTACAATTAAAACCGTGAATCTTACTAATGTAAGAAAAATAAAAACGGATGGTAAAAAACCTAAAATATGGAGTGTATCCAATTTTGATTTTAATTATTCTTATATAGAAACAAAAAGACATAACCCACTTATTGAAAATGATCTTGTGCGACGAACCCGTGGGGCATTGGGTTATACTTATGCACCACAAGCAAAACCATTTGAACCATTCAAAAGACTTATCAGGTCAAGATCACCATGGTTAGCGCTGATCAAAGACCTTAATTTTAATTATGCGCCATCACAGATTTCTTTCAAGGCAGATGTATTCCGCCAGTTCGGTGCTATACGGCCGAGAAACGTAGGCGGCGGTCCGTTTAAAATACCGGAGACTTACAATAAATATTTTACGTTCGACAGGTATTATATTTTGCAATGGAACCTGACCAGGTCAATTTCTATTGATTTCAATGCTATCAACAATGCAAGGATTGATGAACCTTATGGAAGAATTGATACAAAAGCAAAAAAAGATTCTGTCCGTAAAAATTTCTTCAAAGGCGGAAGAAATACTAATTACCAGCAGGAAACAACGATAACTTATAATGTACCAACACAAAAAATTCCATTACTGAGCTGGACAACACTTCGTGCAAGCTATAATACAAAATATAACTGGCTGGCCGGCTCATTGCTTGCAAGAACGCCGGAAGTTAATTTAGGTAATACGTTATCCAATACACAAACAAGAACAATCAATGCAGAATTTAAATTTGAGGATCTTTATAATAAATGGAAATTCCTGAGAGCAGCATATAATACTAGTCCTTTACCGGTTAATAACAACAAAGTTGCAAACAATAAAAAATCTTCATCAGATACAACGAAGGCAAAGAAAAAAATAAAAGATCCTAATCAATTGCCTGAGATTAGCGCCGTGCCGAAATTTTTTATCAAACTGCTGACTTCTTTAAAAAGGGTAGGAGTTCAATACACCCAGGATTTTGGAACCACGCTGCCCGGGTATATGGACAGCACAAAGCTGCTCGGGTATAATTATAAAAGCGGCGAGCCCGGGTTTGGATATATTTTCGGTTACCAGCCCGATACAAGCTGGATTAATCGTTTTGGCGCCAGGGGACTGTTATCGCATGATACATTAGTAAGTGCAATGATCCAGCAGCGCTACAACCAGCGACTGAATATTACGGCGCAGGTAAGTCCCTTCCGTGATTTTAATATTGATATCAATTTTGATAAAACATTCGATAAACAATATTCTGAATTATACAAAGACACCAGTGCTTTTGATAATGTAGGTTTAACAAGATTGAACCCTTATGCATTAGGTAGTTTCAATGTCAGTTATATTTCATATCAAACCTTATTTAATAA
>WNFM01290534.1_pt5 | contig 11811 bp, 11 predicted proteins | sample 5400271 | NCBI WGS metagenome assembly WNFM01 (sample SAMN13153352, study PRJNA577476) | soil metagenome | isolation source: 60 cm saprolite on Douglas fir-dominated hillslope | place: USA:California | collected 2013-09-17 | reverse complement strand
CCGCCAGCCGCTCTCCGCCGACGCCGTTGGCCTCCAGGATGTCGCGCGCGATCTGCGGATCGGTCTTGCCGGAGAAGGAATACCCTGCCGGGTCGATCGGATGTCCGGCCGCTTCGGAGAGGGCGCGCGCGAACGCTCCGCGCGCCGCGCCGCCGGTCGTCAACAACGTCCCGTCGATATCGAACAACACCACCCTCATGCCGCGCCCCCGTGCTCTCCATGCTCGACCGCGGGAAGGTAGGATCCTGGCGGGGACGCTGTCAAGCAGCCAGGGGGATCCCTCGCTCGGGACGGACACGCGATGGTGACAAGCAAGGATGGAGACGGGCAGGGACGGAGCCGGCCCGGCGGCGCGGCCCCGTCCCCGTTATCGAGAGTGGCTCAGCGGCTGAATCTTCGAGGTCGGCTCAGCAGCTGACGGTCACGCACCCACCGGTCGACGGATGCGTGCACTGCGTGTGGAACCCTTCCGTGCAGACATAGCCGGGCGAGGCGAACTCGCACATCCCGCGGCAGCTGGTCTTCGCGGCCAGCGCGGGCGTGGCGGCCAGATCGGACAGGGCCGACAGGTACGGCGATCCGCTGCTCGAGGCGGGCGCCGAAACGATCAGCAGAGCCACGACCGCCGCCCCGAGGAGCATGATACGAACCATCAACTTCGGTGCTCGCGACATGCGTCGAACCTCCCCTTCTCGGAATGGATCGGCACCCGCGGACGACGCCGAGATCATCGTCCTTCGGGCCGGCGCGCGGACGCCGCATGGACCATCGGCCGCGCGCCGATCTTTCGGGCAGCATCCGGACGCTTCTCCGGTCCCCTGCCGCGCGGCGCCTCGACGACCGTCGCGGTCAGCTGGTCCAGAAGATCGATGATGTCATCCGGCCTGCTCTGCTGCGCCTGGCCGCGCAGGGTCTCGAGCAGCGCGCGCCGCAGCCGGACGATGCTCGGATGGGCGGTGTAGGCGATATCCCCCGAGAACGACCGCCAGAACGCGAAGCTCTCGTCGAGCACCACGAGCGAATCGAACCCCTGCACGAGATGCCGCAGCCCGGCCTCTTCCGGAAGGATGACCAGATCGATCCGCAGGGAGCGATCGGCGACCAGGCGCCGCAGGTTTCGGAGACAGGCGCGCCGCGAGGCGGCCGCGATGCCGGCGAACGCCCCCTCGCCGCAGGCGATCCGCTCCAGGTCCGGGCGCAGCATCATGTGCGTCATCGCCCAGGGGCGCGAGGCGCCGCTCGACAGAAGCGCCTGGCGCCGCTGCCCGCCGATCGCGTCGTACATGGCGATCGCGGCGCCGCTCCACTCCGCCCGCTCCGTCTCCGGCAGGTCGAGGGCGTCGGCGTTGAAGATGGCCCGGTGGTGCGCGTGCATGAACTCGGGGGTCTCGAGGGAGCAGGGCAGGAACTCCGCCCAGCCGAGCAGCTCGCGCGCGCCGCGCTCGAACGATTTCAGCAGGCTCGAAAAGTGGGCGGCACGCTGTGGATTGGTCAGCGGGTCCCAGGCGACGATGCCGCCGTCATGATCGGCGACGATCTGCTCCGGCGAGACTTCGAGGGCCGAGGCCAGAATCCGGATCTCGTGCGGATGGAGCGCCATCGCCGCCCCCTTCCCCGGTCGGGGCCTGTGCGCCTGCTCGATGTGGGCGATGCGCGAGCGGCTCATCCGGCCGGCATGCATCCGGTCTTCGGGGCCGAAGAGCGCCTCGGCCGCCTGGTTGCAGCGCCGCGCCAGCTCGTCCTGCGTGATGCCGAGCGCTTCGCGCCGCGTCTTCAGGCGCTGCGCGATCTGCCGCATCTGCCCGGGGAGAACTTCGATGAGACGCGAGTTGGTGCCCACTCCTGACCTCCCTCTTTACATCTTTTACGCCATCGGGCGACGGGATCCAACGCAAAACCGGTCGCGTGCTCAGGATCGCACAGGGCCTCGCCCGATCCGCGCGGGCCCGCGCCGGATCCCGAGCCCGTGCCGCATCCTGAAAAGGAAAGAGGCCGGCGGTGGACCCGCCGGCCTCCGATTCGATTCCGGTCTTCGCGTGAAATCCTGTCTGGTCGTGGCGTCCGATGCGGCCCGCGCGGATCGACCCCGCGGAGGGAACGCTCCGCGACGATCTATTTGGCCGCCGCTTCTTTGTTGATCGCCTCTTTGTTCGCCGCCAGATCGGCGGTCGCATGCTCGAGCATATGCTCGCCGATGTAGCGCGCCAGCACATCGGCGGGCATCGGCGCCAGCGTCAGCGCGACCTGTCGATCGGCGCCGTTCCGCTTGACGGTGTAGTTCACCGTCTGCCCCGGCTTCCAGTCCTTGCGGGCCTTGGTCAGGGCTTCTTCGTTGTCCTTGATGATTCGGACTCCGTTGAGGGCGTAAAGCAGGTCCCCCGGCTGGATGCCGGAGGTCTCGGCCGGGCTCCCGGGGACGACCTTCAGGACGGTCAGCGTGCCGGTCTCTTCGTTCCGCTCCAGCTCCACGCCGACCCAACCGTAGGTCTTCATCTTGGTCGCCATCTGGTCGAGGCAGTCCTGCGTGCTCAGATTGCACTTCTTCGATTCACCGGCCAGCGCCCACGCTGTCGCGAGGAGGGTCCAGGCGAGAACGATCACCCACGTGCGACGGAGCATATGCGGCTCTCCTTAAGGGTTATGAATCACGCACCGATCATGAATGACGGAACGGACGGCCCCGCAGCCGGAGAGTTCGCCGAATTCAAGTCCGAGGTAGGTTCGAGAGGGCGGGGGTGGGAACCCGGAGGCCCTTCGTCCGGCTGCGGGAGCCATCCATTCGGAACAACAATTCATCTGCGCCTCGGTGTTCCCAGTGCTGGGCGGAAGTGTACGGGGCGGGGCTGTAAATGTCCTTCCCCGGGCGGTAAAAGAGTGTCTTGGATGTCAAATGTTTGTAAATGACGCCGCCCACCCCGCCCGGCGGCCCTCCCTGCCGCGGTATAGTGAAGGGTCTCCGGCGGTGAAGGCTCTCCGGCGAGGCGCCATGTCCCGCGTCGTCAGCTACCTCAGACAGCATACCCTCTGGGTCGGGTTCGCGGCGGTCCTGGCGCCGCTCGCTCTGCTGCTCGGGGCGCAGTTCGTCTGGCTGTCGCGGCTCGAGCGGGTCTCGGCGATCGCCCGCCAGGCGGCGCTCTACAACTATCTCGAGGCGATCGGAAGCGAGGTGCAGTACTTCTACCGCAGCGAGGCGGAGCGCTCGCTGAACGTGCCGGCGTCGCTGTTCACCCAGGGGCGTCTCGAGAAGGTCGCCGCCGCCTGGAAGAGCCGGCCGACCGAGGGAATCCGCCGCCTGTTCCTGGTCGACTATACGCGCCAGCCGTTCGGCAACTTTCTGGTCTTCAACCCCGAGAGCGGTCTTCTCGAGGCTCCGCTCGCTTCGGACGAGTCGCTGGCGATCATCGTCGCCTGCACTCCCTGGCAGGTGCTGAGCTACCGGAAGGGCCGCGCCCCGGCTTCCGCCCTGCATGTCGACGAGCGCAACGCGGCCGATCCTCGACGAGGCCTCGGGGGTGGTCGGGGTCGCCGGCATGATCCTGGACGAGGAGTATTTCATCAAGAAGCTCCTCCCCGAGGCGATCGATCGCTCCCTGCCCAGCTTCTTCCCCGATGTCTCGCGCGCCGCGGACCTGGGAGTGATCGTGCGGGACGCGAAAGGGACGGTGATCCTCAGCGCCCGCGACGACGCGGTGGCCGCCACGCCCGCGGTCACCACCCGCTTCCCTTTCGTGTTCGGCGACTGGACCCTGAGCCTGCAGAGCCCGCGCACCGGTCCCGAGCGCTGGGCGCGGGCCGGCTTCCACTTCAACATGTCCCTGTCGGTCCTGCTGGCCGCGGCCCTGATGGGCGGCATCCTGCTGGCCCTGCGCGCCGCGAACCGGGCGATGAAGCTGTCGGCGATGAAGTCGGACTTCGTTTCCAACGTCTCGCACGAGCTGCGGACACCCCTCGCGTCGATCCGGGTCTTCGCCGAGCTGCTGCGTCTCGGCAAGGCGGCCGCCCCGGAGAAGGTTCAGGAGTACGGCGGCTTCATCGAGGGGGAGAGCCGGCGGCTCACCAGGTTGATCGACAATATTCTCGATTTCTCCCGCATCGAGTCGGGGCGGAAGAGCTACCGGCTCGTGCAGACCGATCTGCACGAGATCGTGGAGGCGACCGTGCACAGCTTCGAAGTCCACCTGCGCCGGGATGGCCCGCGACTGCTCTTCGAGGGGCCGACGGCGCCGCTGCCGCTGCGCCCGGTCGACCCGGATGCCATCACCCTGGCGCTGCATAACCTTCTGGACAACGCCGTGAAATACTCCGGGAAGGGGCAGGAGGTGCGCATCCGGCTCGCCCGCGAGGAGGACGAGCTGGTGATCGAGGTGAGGGACGACGGGATCGGCATCGCCCGCGACGAGCAGCGGCGGATCTTCGAGCGCTTCCACCGGGTCAGCACCGGCCTGCTTCATGAAGTTAAAGGGAGCGGATTGGGGCTTTCGATCGTTCATCACATCGTTCAGGTCCACGGGGGACGGGTGACCGTGGACAGCGAGCCCGGCAAGGGCAGCCGGTTCTGCATCCGTCTGCCCCTGGGGTGAGAGGTCGCGCATGCCGAAGGTCCTGATCGTCGAAGATGACCCGTCGATGTCGACCGCCCTCAAGGACGGGTTCGAGTACGAAGGATTCACGGTGCTGCTCGCCGGCGACGGCGCCGCCGGGCTGAAGATGGCGGCCGAGACGGCGCCCGACCTGATCGTCCTCGACGTCATGCTGCCGAAGCTGAGCGGTCTCGATCTCTGCAAGGAGGTCCGCCGCCAGGGAGGGGCCGTTCCGATCATCATGCTGACCGCGCGGGGGCAGGAGATCGACAAGGTGCTCGGCCTCAAGCTCGGGGCCGACGACTACATCACCAAGCCGTTCGGATTCATGGAGCTGATGGCGCGCGTGGAGGCGCTGCTGCGACGGACCACGGGTCGGTCCTCCAACGCCGAGGTCTACCGGTTCGGAGACGTGATCGCCGATTTCAAGAAGGCCGAGGTCCGGAAGAAGGGGTCGCTCCTCGAGCTCTCGGTGCGCGAGCTCCGGCTGCTGCAATACCTGGTCGAGCACCGCGGCGAGGTGATCAGCCGGGATCGCCTGCTCGACGCGGTCTGGGACTACGACGCGGTGCCGATCACCCGCACCGTCGACATGCATGTCGCCAAGCTGCGGAAGAAGATCGAGGACGCTCCCGGCGCGCCCCGTTACATCGTCACGATCCACGGCCTCGGGTACAAGTTCACCGGCTGAGCGGCCGCCGCGCCGGATCGCCGGGGCGGTCCTCCGGGGCGGACGGCGCGGCGCCCGCGACGGCCGGCGGCATCGCCTGATGCGCGGCGCGCAGCGCCTGCAGGAAGGACCACTCCCGCACCGGTTTCCAGAGGCGGGCGCTGAAGCCGGTTTCCCGCAGGTGCGCCTCGTCGACGCGTCTTCCCACCGAGCCGAGCCAGACGAGGACCAGACCCGGCAGCGCCGGGTCGCGCCGCAGCGCGCCCGCGAGCGCGTCGCCGTTCAGATCGGGCAGGCGATCGGCCAGGAGGGCGACCGCGAACGGATCGCCTTCCGCGACCGCCTCCCGCAGCGTCTCCAGCGCCTCGTGCGCCGAGCCCAGACCCTCGGAACGCAGGCCCCAGGCGGTCAGCTGCTCGGTGAGCAGGCGGCGCTGCAGCGGGTTCCGATCGACGATCAGGATTCTCAGACCGGTCAGCTCGTTCCCGGGCCCCGGCGCCGGCGTCGCCTCGGGGTCGCAGGGCAGCGTCAGGTCGACCCAGAAGGTGGCGCCCTGCCCCGGCAGGCTGCGCACCCCCAGTCTGCCCCCCATCAGATCGACGAGCTGCCGGCAGATCGCCAGGCCGAGGCCGGTGCCGCCGTGGGTCCTCGGAATCGACGGGTCGGACTGGGTGAAACGATCGAAGATCGCCTCCGTCTTTCCCTCGGGCACGCCGACCCCGGTGTCCTCGACCTCCAGGCGCAGCGCCGCGCGTCCATCGGGGGAGATGGCTCCTTCCACGTTGATCAGCACCTGACCGCGCGGGGTGAACTTCAGCGCGTTCGACACCAGGTTCGAAACCACCTGACGGATCCGGACCGGGTCGCCGACGCAGTGACGCGGAGCGGAGGGCGCGTACCGTACGATCAGATCGAGATCCTTCTCGGCGGCCCGGCCGGACATCAGCTCGGCGACCTCTTCGACCGCCAGTCTCAGATCGAACGGGATCGCCTCGAGCGTCATCTTCCCGGCCTCGATGCGCGACAGCTCCAGGAGATCGTTGATCAGACCGAGCAGCGACTCGGCCCCGGCGCGCACCGTCTCGGCATGCTCCCGCTGCGCCTCGTCGAGATCGGAGTCGAGCAGCAGGCCGACCATTCCCAGGATGGCGTTCATCGGAGTGCGGATCTCGTGGCTCATGCTGGCGACGAGCTCGCTCTTGGAACGATTCGCCGCCTGCGCTTGTGCGGTCATCTCCTGGGCCCGCGCCAGGGCCTGCTCGAGGTCGCGGTTGGCGGTCGCCAGCGCCGCCTGGCTCTCGCGCAAAGCGGCGTCCACGCGCCGGCGCTGGACGAACAGCGCGACCTGCGCCCCGAACGACTCCAGAAGCCGGCGCAGCTCTTCGTCGGGCGGCGTCGCCGCGACGGCGAGGAACTCGAGCACCCCGCTGATGTCCGAGGCGGTCGACATCGGCACGGCGATCGCGGTCCGCAGTCCGCAGCGCCTCGCCAGGCCGGTCCAGTCCCCCCGATCCCCGCCTTCGAGTCCGGCCGCCACGACGGAGGCTCGCTCCGCCAGGACCCGCCCGGCGAGGCCTTCCCCTTCCGCGAGCGATCGCTGGCGCGCGGTGGTGACCATCTCGGCGGCGTTCACGGAGCGCCGCTGCCAGACCGCCAAGCAGCGCAGCCGGCGCTCCTCCGGATCGCGCTCCCAGAACAGGCCGATGTCGAAGGCCAGCGTCTCGACCACCGCCTGCAGCACCCGGGGAGCCGCGTCGGCGATCGTGCCGCATTCGGACAGCGCGCGTCCCACGGCGTGCTGCGCCTCCTGCCTCGCCTCGTGGATCTTGCGCCGGGTGATGTCGGTGCCGACGCCGATGATCTCCGCGGCTTCTCCGCCCTCCTCCAGGCTCCTGAACAGGCTCCAGCTGATCAGACGCGGCGCCCCTTCGGAACGGGCGAGCGGCATCTCCGTTTCACGGATGGCGCCGGAGTCGATCCCCTGGAGGAGGCGGGCCACCGTGCGCCGGTCGCCGCCGGGACGAATGAGGTTCCAGATGTCGGTCCCGAGCAGGTCGCCGGAGCGCGCTCCCGCCGCCTGCTCGAACGCCCGGTTGACGAAGGTGATGGCGCCGTCGGGTCGGGCTCCGAAGATCAAGGCCGGCGCCGCCGCGATCAGTCGCGCCGTCCCGGCCCGCTCGTTCCGCAGGCTCGCCGTCATGGCACCGGCGAGATCGACGGCGCGCTCGCGCGTGCGGGCCACGATCCACATCAATCCGAAGAACAACATGCTGATCGCCGAACCGCATCCCAGGACGAGGTACGACACGGTCCGATCGAGGGACAGGTCGAACGCCGGACGCGTCGCCAGGCGGATGAGAAAGTGGCGGCCGCCCGCGTCGATCCCGGTCATCGCCGCGAAGGTTGACGGAGCCTCGGCGGCCGGATCGCCGTCGTGACTCCCGTTGTGATAGAGCAGCGCTCCCGGCGCAGCCTCGTCGCCGTCGTACAGCTTCAGATCGAGCGCTTGCGCCTGCTGCCCCAGGGCTCCTTCCAACAGTCCGTCGACGACGAACATGGAGTGGATGAACCCCTGGATCGCATCGCGGCGCTCCGCCAGGGTCAGGTGGGCCTGATCGTTCCGGTAAACCGGCAGGAACAGCGACAGCACCTGGCGTCCATCGGGGCCCGCGACGCTGCCGGTGAGAGTCGGCCGGCCGGTGTCGCGCGCCCGCTCGGCCGCCAGACGCCGCTCGGGCTCGCTGCCGAGGTCGAAGCCGAGCATCTCGGGCGCGCCGTCGTCAGGCTCGCTGAAGGTGACGGGGTAGACGTCCGCACCGCGGTGTTCCGGCCAGATGTGGAATCCCGGCGCCCCATCCGCGGCGCTGGCGGCGACGAAAGCGCGGCGACCGGCTTCGGGAACGACCGCCGCGTACTGCAGCGCCAGGAGCCCCGGTGTGCGCGCGCCGGTGTCGAGCTCCCCGATGAAGCGCCGCCACTCGTTCCGCTCGACCGTGCGCGAAGCGGCGAACAGCCCCTGCGCGCTGCGCGCCAGCTGCTCGTAATTCCGGATCCGCTCCTCGACCGCGGTGCGGAACCGCTCCAGGTCGGCCTGGAACCGGGCGCGCTGCCGGGCCGTCTCGAGATCCCGGGAGACGCCGAAACCGACGCCGGTGGCGAGCATCGAGACGGCGAGAACGGCCCAGGCGGAGGGAGAGTCGATGCGGAGCGCGCGGCGCGACGCTCCGGCGGTCTCGGGGTCCCGCATCCGGTCCATGACGACGTCTCCGGGTCGTCCCTGCCGGAGCCTTCCTGGCAGAGGATCCTTCAGGCACACCGAGGGTGCCGGCTCCCGGGAAGATAGGGTCCGTCCGCAGACCCGTCAACCCGGGACGGTTGTTGACCCGGTGGCGCTCTGCTAGCATCCAGCCGCATGAGATCGGCCTTGCGCGACTTCGCCCTCGACCTCTGGCGGAAATACCGCCGGGACCATGTGTCGATCCTGGTCTCGAGCCTCGCCTACTACACCTTCTTCTCGTTTTTCCCGCTGCTCCTGGTGGTCGCCTCGGTCTTCGGGTTCCTGTTCGGGATGGGCGAGGATTACGCGCGCATCCCGCGTCAGGTGCTCGGAATGCTCCCGGTCAGCTCCACGTTTCTCGAGAACTCGCTGGAGCGGATCCTGCACGCCCGCCGGAGCCTCGGGGTCCTCGGGTCGACCCTGCTGATCTGGAGCTCGACGGCCGCCTTCGACGCCCTGCAGCAGATCCTCAACCGGATCCACCAGGCGCCGACCATGCGTCCCCTCTGGCGCCGCCGTCTTCTCGGCCTCCTCCTCGGGGTGATCCTGATCCTGTTCATCCCGCTGTCGGTCGGCATGGCGGGCCTGGGCCCCATGGTCGTCGGCGCCCTGATCCGCGCCATGGCGATCCCCGAAACCTGGGGCAATGCGCTCAACGCCCTGTGCAGCGCGGCGCTCGGAGTCCTGTTCAACTTCATGCTGTTCACGACGCTGTATCTGTTCGGGCCCATGGTCCGTCGCCAGGCGAGGCAGATCTGGCCCGGGGCGCTGGCCGGGGCCGTGCTGTGGGAGATCTCGAAGGTGATTTTCGGGATTTACGTGCGGTCGCTGTCGACCTACAAGATGCTTTACGGCTCGATCGGGTCGATCATCGCGATCCTGCTCTGGATCTATGTCTCCGGCACGCTGGTGGCGCTCGGCGCGGAGATCAATTTCGTCCTGGCGGAGCGCCGCGGGGAGAAAGTCACTCTGCATCCCAGAGCGCCGGGAGATCGTCGGGCGGGTCGATGAACCTCACCCCCATGCCGACGCGTCCCGTGTGCAGCCACTGCACGCTTCCCTGCCGCGCCCAGACGACGTTTCCCCGCAGACGCACCGTCCGCGTCCGGAACTTCAAATCGAGGACGATCTCCGTCCCGGGGGCGTAGACGCGGATCGCCCGCACCATCATGCCGGTGCGCGACAGGTTGCCGGAATATCCGATCTGCCGCGGCTCGTCCGGACCGTAGTGCACCTCGATACGGCGCCGCGTCCGCCGGGCCGCCCCGCTTGACCGTGCCATGGTCTCCGCCGTCTCCTTTCAGCCGCGACGCGCCGCCGGGGCGCGACGGCGCCCGCCGGTCATCCCCCCGACTCGCGGCCCCCGCCGCGCGTCATCCCGTGCGCCACGAGAATCGGCACTGCCGTCGCCAGCACCACGAAGACCGCGACGACGTTCGTGACCGGGCGCTGCCGCGGCTTGGTGAGCTGGGCGAACATCCAGATCGGCAGCGTCTGCTCCTGGCCCGCGGTGAATGTCGTCACGATCACCTCGTCGAAGGACAGGGCGAACGACAGCATCCCTCCGGCGACCAGCGCCGTCGCCAGACCCGGCAGCACGACCCTCCGGAAGGTCTGCCAGCCGGTGGCTCCCAGATCCATCGAGGCTTCGTAGAGCGACGCGGGCGTGCGCCGCAGCCTCGCCAGCGCGTTGTTGTAGACCACGACCACGCAGAAGGTGGCGTGGCCGATGACGATGGTGACGACGCTGAACGGGATCCCGAGCAGGCCGAGGGCGGAGCGCAGCGCGATGCCGGTCACGATTCCCGGGAGCGCGATCGGGAGCAGGAAGAGGAAAGAGATCGCCTCGCGCCCGAAGAACCGCGTGCGATGCACCGCGAGGGCGGCCAGCGTCCCGATCAGAAGCGCCAGGGCCGTGGCCGCGGCGGCGATCCGGATCGACAGCCCGAGCGCGGCCCAGATGTCGGGCCGGTTCCAGGCGACCTGGAACCAGCCCAGGGTCAAACCCGGCGGCGGGAAGCGGAACGACGCATCCTCGGTGGTGAGGGCGTAGAGCAGGATGATCGCGAACGGCAGATGGAGGAACAGCAGCACGCCGACCACGGCGAGGCGCAGTCCGAGGGGCGCGTTGCGTCCGCCGCCGTCAGAGGGCATCGAAGGCTCCGCACCGCTTCGCGGCGATCAGGTAGACCGCCATGATCAACATCGGCACGACGGTGAAGGCGGCCGCCAGCGGGATGTTCCCCGCGGTCCCCTGGTGGGCCAGAACCGCCTGGCCGATGAACAGACTCGAGTTGCCAAGCGCTCCCGGAATGATGAAGTCGCCGAGCGTGAGCGAGAAGGTGAAGATCGACCCGGCCGCGACGCCGGGCAGGGAGAGCGGCAGCGTCACTGTCCGGAAGGTCTGGAGCGGACGCGCGCCGAGATCGCCCGAGGCCTCGACCAGGGACCGCGGCACCCGCTCCAGCGCCGCCTGCACGGGCAGGATCATGTACGGCAGCCAGACGTAGACGAATGCCAGAAAGGTGCCGATCGAGGAGACCGACAGCGAGGGCCCTCCCAGCCCCGGAACGGCGAGCAGCCGATCGAGCAGCCAGGTGAGATGCGCCTGCTCCACGAACCACGAAACGACGCCTTCTTTCGCGAGGATCAGCTTCCAGGCATAGACGCGCACCAGATAGCTCGACCAGAGCGGCAGGAGGACGGCGACGGTGAGGAACGCCTTCCCTCGCGCCGAGGCGTAGCGCGCCATGTAGGCGGTGGCCACCGTCACCGCCGCGGCCATCGTCACGGTCCGCACGACGATGTCGAGGTTGGCGCGCGACAGCAGCTCGCCGTAGGTGGCCAGCGTCAGCCGCCGCACCACGCGCCCGGTGTAGTCGTCGAGATGAAAAAAGCTCTGCACGACGAGCGCGGCGAGCGACCCGAGGTAGGCGACCCCCAGCCAGAGGAGCGGCGGACCGAGAAGCAGCGCGAGTGTCAGGCGCGGCCGCAGGAAGAAGAAGGCCGCCACCGGCCTCCGTTTCATCGCCTCGCTCCGGTCTTCATTCTCCGGATCCTTTTCGTCCCAGGGGCCGGTTGCGCGCCCGGGGCCAGGCGAGCAGGACACGGCGGCCGCGGACCGCCTGGGCATCGATCGCCGCCGCCTCGCGGTTCTGCTCCACCACCGTGAGGGTCGTCCCGGCCTCCGCCTCGACCAGGTAACGGGTCTGGCTGCCGAGATAGACCACCTCGCGGATCGTTCCGGAGGCGACGCAGGAGTCCTCGGGCGGCGTCTCACGCGG
>WNFM01098408.1_pt1 | contig 11813 bp, 11 predicted proteins | sample 5400271 | NCBI WGS metagenome assembly WNFM01 (sample SAMN13153352, study PRJNA577476) | soil metagenome | isolation source: 60 cm saprolite on Douglas fir-dominated hillslope | place: USA:California | collected 2013-09-17 | reverse complement strand
CCGCCACAATCCCTATCTCGAGAACGTCGTGCCAAGCGGCAATGACGTATTCAATGCCAATACTGGTGGCGTGCGCATCCAGCTGCGCTACCTGCCGACCTCCTTCATCGATGCCACAACGCGGCTCGACTATTCCATGGCCGACGAGGCGGAAGAGGGCCTGTCCAAAGCTCTCGAGCCTTTCAGTCCTGCCACGGCCAGTATCTTGGGCGATTACCACAAGGTCGCCCTGAACACGCCCCAGCGGGGCGTGACGCGCAATGCCGGGGTCGCCGAGGACATTAAATTCACCCTCAGTGACCCATTGATGATCCGCTCGTTGACCTCCTACCGCTCGGCCTCGACCGAGGTCACTGATGACGCCGACGCGACGGACTTGAATGCCAGCATCATCCACCAGGAAGAGCACGACAAACAATTCTCCCAAGAGCTGAATCTCGTCGGCAATTACGAGCGCTTCAATTTTGTGACGGGCCTTTATTACTACCATGAGAACAACCACGTCAAAGTGGCGCCGACGATCGTGCTGGCGAACATATATCTCTATGTCCTGCCCACCATGACCACTGAGGCAGAGGCTGCTTTCGCCCAAGGCACGTACCACGTGACGTCCAAGTTGGATTTTACGGCGGGAATACGCTACACCACCGAGCGTAAGACCATGGACCAGGATGAGACGTACTATCTGTATACCGGCGGTACCGCACTGGTCCAGCCGCTACCGGGCATGTTCATGTTGCCCATACCGGGCAATCCCTACAAATTCTCGACGTCGGCCCGCTACACCAATATTCGCTGACCGACGATCTGATGCTGTATGCCTCCGCCACGCGCGGCTTCAAGAGCGGCGGCTACAACTTTTCCGCGAATAGTGCGGCTACCGCAGGCTTTCAGCCAGAAAAGGTGTGGAGCTACGAAGTCGGCGCGAAAAGCGAATGGCTCGACCACCGTCTTCGCGTCAATCTGACCGGCTTCTATTACGATTATTCGGATCTGCAGGTGCAGATTCTCTTGGCCCCCGGGAGCCTGTCGATCAAAAACGCGGCGAACGCGAAGAATAAGGGCGTCGAGCTCGAAATCGCCGCCACGCCCGTCAAAGGATTGGAGCTGACGGCCAATCTTGCCTCGCTGGACGCCAAGTATTCCTCCTTTCCCGATGCAGCGGCTCCTCGTGGCGCCGGCACCGTGGATGCGACTGGCAATTACCTCATCCAGGCGCCGCGCTATACCGGCAATGTGGCGGCACAGTACTCGGTGCCCGTGAGGAACGGCGACTCGACGTTCCTGCGCGCCGAATATTCCTACATCGGCCAGCAATTCTTCGAGCCGACAAATAGCGTTAACCAAATGCAGGCGGGCTATGGATTGGTCAACCTGTCGGCAGGCTATGTGACCAGCGACAAGACGTGGCAGGTCACCGCTTGGGTTCACAATGTGGGGGATACCCAATATGTCCTCGCCACCGTCGGCGGCCCCCCCTATGCGGGCGTGGTGGGCGCGCCGCGCACCTTTGGCGTCACTGTGCGTCGCAAATGGTAGACCACGCAACCATCGACTGCACCCACTACGAGAAGTACCACTACGCCAGACGTGATGGAGATCAAAGATGCTCAGGACATTGCCGCGCCGGCCCGCAGTGGATGAGATATACCCACTCCAATCGAGGAGGGACTTCCTTCACACTGCGTGCGTAGCGGGCGCGCTGACGTTCGCGGGTCTTCCCTTCAATTCGCGCGCAACCGCCTCCGAGGGATCGCTGAGTCCAACATCTGTGGCCGTCGCTGGGCTGGCAAATCCGGAAGATCTTGGGATCATTCCCGGCACCGATTGGATTATCACCAGCGCTGCACCAAGCGAGCAGATCAAGAGCGCACGCTCTTTTTTTTTCAACATCCGTACACATGAGGCGCGTCCGGCCTATCCGGACAATTGCGCTTTCGATCTCGATCATGAGCGCTTCGGCGACATCGCCCCCCCGGAGGCGATCAAGTTTCACGGCTTGGATGTCGTCAAGGCCGCTGACGGTACTATTACGCTGTATCAGGTCAACCATGCGCTTAACGTCGGGCCGGCGGGCCACACCATGGGTCGGGAGTCCATTGAAGTGTTCCAGATCACCATGACGCCGCTCGGGCCGGCTTTGCGGTGGCGCGGTGCAATCCCGGTTCCTTCCTGGGTCGTCGGCAACGACTGCTGCGCTTTGCCGGAAGGCGGCGTTGCCGTCACGAATACGTCATTCGGAGGAATGGAAGGCTTCCCCATGATGGCTGCGGGAAAATCATCTGGTCAGGTGCTTGAATGGCATGACCGCAAGCAAGGTTGGAGCGTGGTCGAAGGCACAGATGTGAATGCACCCAACGGGATCGCGATCTCGTCGCAGGGCAAATACTATTTCATATGTTCTACGGCGACAAAGCAGCTTCACCGCATCTCCCGTAGTAACCCTCATGGGGATCGCAGGACGATCGATGTTGGCACGCTCGTCGACAACATAACCTGGACGCCGGACCGGCAACTGCTCGTCGCCGGTCACGTGGCGGATTTGAGCACCCTAATGCAGAGCGTTCACGCCGGGAAGCTTGGCGGCGTGTTCCGCGCGACAAAGGTTGACCCAATCACAATGAAGGCGAAGGTACTGCTCGAGGCAAATGTGAGCGATTGTATCGTCTCGACCACGTTGCAGACGGGCGAGAACGAGATTTGGCTCGGTGACATCGGCCTAGAGAACAAACTCCTCGTCTATCAGATATGACCGTGAATGACGTTGATTCAAGAGAGAATGCTCGATGAAGATCACGGCTGATGTGGCGCTGGCCGTCGCGCTGGCCGTCATGGTGACTTGCGCGGCCGAGGCCGAACCGAGCGTTGTTCAGACCGGCGTGACCGTCTACGACAAGGCGCGCGCCTATCCTTGCTATGTACTTTATGCCGGCGCCGATGAGGTCACCCACCTGGTCGACATGGTGGGCACCGAGGTCCACCGGTGGCCCCATACCGGCGTCCCCAGCCGCTTGCTCGATCCCGCGCTCACAGGCGGTGTCAAGGGTGAGGTCGGGGTCCACCTCGCCGCGCTGCCTGCGAATCTCGCGGGCACGGGTCTCATGCCCGGACTGCCGGCGGCCCTTCGCAACAAAACCATCGGCGTGGTCGACTGGAACGACAAGGTGCTGTGGGAATGGGGCACCCAGGCGCCGGGGGGCGCTGCGCGGCAGCACCACGACTGGCAGCGCCTGCCCAATGGCGACACTGCGGTGTTGGTCAACATCGGTCGGGTTATCCCCGACTTCGGCCCGCGCCAGATGCTTGACGATGCGATCTACGAGGTGAACCTCAAAGGAACGATCGTGTGGAAATGGGTGCTGGGTGACCATCTAAACGAGTTCGGCTTCACGCCGGCCGAACTAGTGCTGATCCATCAATCGAAAGAGCCTGACTACTTCCACACCAATGACATGTTCGTCCTCGGCCCCAATCGCTGGGCCGAGGCCGGCGACAAGCGCTTTGCGCCCGGCAACATCCTGATCAACTCGCGCAACGGCAACGTCGCCGTGGTCATCGACCACGCCACCGGCCATATCGTGTGGCGCATCGGCCCCCACTATCCGGCGACAGACCCGTTCGCCCCTAAAATTGTCCCGCGACCGCTCGATCAGATCAGCGGCGAGCACGACGTTTATATGATCCCCAAGGACCGGCCCGGCGCTGGCGATATTCTGATCTTCGACAATCAGGGCGAGGCTGGCTTTCCACCAGTGCCGATGCAGGTGGTCGGCGGCTCGCGGATTATCGAGATCGACCCTGTAAAGAAGAGCATCGTCTGGGAGTATTCGGCGCGCGCCTCGGGCCAGGCCGACTGGCAGTTCTACAGCCCATTCATCAGCTCGGCGGAACGCCTGCCCAACGGCAACACCCTGATCGACGAGGGCATCAACGGCCGGTTCTTTCAGGTCACGCCCGAGGGCGCGATCGTCTGGGAATACATTTCTCCTGTCATCGGCCCGGCGCCGATGCCGCCTCTGCCCGGCCGACCGCCGCCGAAATCGAACTTCGCCTACCGAGTCCAGGCCGTCCCATATGACTGGGTTCCGGCGGGGACGCCGCATACGGAGCGGTAATTGAGTTCCTGGGGACGTCGCACAAGAGTTGCGCATCATGGCCCGCTAAAAGTCGTTGGTCAGAAGTTGATCCACCCACCGATCCAAGGAATTTCAGATGAGCACATACACCCATGCCCACTCGGTTCTCTTCATCGGCAGCGCGCCGCCCCGCTCCGCGACCGCGGTGTTCGAGGCGATCAGCAAGCATGTGGGCGGCTTGTGCACGACGGTGCCGGATGGCGATCAGGCCGGATGGTTGCTGGCCGTGATGGCCCACTACGCGGCAAGCTCGCAGCTCGAAGCCGTGGACCAGGTCCCGTTCCATGAGGGTGGCACCATGCGGGTCCCGGTCTTCCGCCTCAAATCGGGCGTGAAGCGCGCCGAGCTGCGGCTCGGCCCGTTCAAACAGTTGCGCAAAGAGGGCAAGTTCCCAGCCGATACTCGCTTTCAAGTCACGCTGCCGTCACCGATGGTCTCCATCATGTTTCTCCTCCACCCGCCGGAGGATGTTCTGCCGGCGGCCGAAGCCGCCTTCAAGGGCGAGATCGACGCCTTGCTGCGCACGGTGCCGGCCAAGGATCTGTTGATCTCATGGGACGTGTGCGAACCGGTCAGCGAGGAGGTACAGCGGCGGCCCGGCGAAGCCTCGCCGTTGTTCAAGAGGCTGATGCCGTATCTGCCGTCGATGACGCTCTCGCTCGACAGCGTCGCCCGTGCGCCAGCGATGGTTCCCGCCGAATGCGCCTGGGGATGCATTTGTGCTACGGCAGCTCAGAAGATAAGCACGCGATCGAGCCGATCGACGCCCAGTTGCTGGTCGATTTCATGAACGGCATTTCAGCGCGTGTGACCCGATCGATCGACTGGATGCACTTCCCAGCGCCGATCGAGCGCGACGACGCCGCATACTTTGCACCGCTCAAGAGCTTAAAGATTCACCCGGAGACCGAACTGTATCTAGGCCTGGTGCACATGGAGGATGGCACAGCAGGCGCAGCGCGGCGGATCAAGGCGGCCAAGGCGGTACTCGGCAAGTTCGGCGTCGCGGCCGAATGCGGCCTGAGCAGCACCACGCTCGAAAATTACTCCGCGACGCTCGATATGCATCGCAAGGCCGCGCAGCTCCTCTAGCAGTGCGGAAAAAGCCAGCGTCGGACGGGTTTTGAGTACTGCGCCGCCTCGAAAACGAAAGCGTAGCAGCAACCACGGGATAGCCCGATCGCCGACCGCATGATAATTGGCAGCGCAGGTTTTCAATTAGAAGGACCTGCCCGATGATGAATGCTGTGACGAATGCGGCCAATACTATCGTAGGCAGGCTCCCACGCTCGCGCAGGGAGGAAGGTGTGCGGGCACGGCGAAATTTCCTGCGGCGAGCCGGCAAACAACCTGGTGACCATATAGATTGAAGTCAAGCCACTGCTCGTCGCCTGGGCCTTTCGAACATCTAAGAACCTCTTCGTAGAAACGTCGAGTCTCAGCGATATCTCTGACCTGCACGATGTCCACATGTTCTGACTCTAAATCTGTCATCGCCCTCGCCATAGGAGTGACCATGCATTTAGTCAAGACCAGTAGCCGCTGTTACGCTATCTCCCAAACGCCCCCGCGTGGTTAACCTTTTCCAATGAGGTACAAATTCTCGTCCTTATCCGATCCTTCTTCAATCAACTCGATGCGGTTGCCTGAAGGATCGAGAAACTTCGCGACGACGTTGCCGTTACGCGCCACCAAGGGTTCCATAGTGATGGTGGCTCCGTTGTCTTTTGCGCGTTCCACGACACGCCCGATGTTGCGAACGATGAAGGCAACGGGATTTTGATCGACAGGCGTAAGTCGATTGTCGAGAATCACTCGAACATTCCTGTTGGTTGTCGCCTCTTCGGGCGTGCAACCGACATTCAGAATGACCGCATGTTCCAGGATGCAACCGATCTGCTTCATTCCGAATGTCTTCCCATAGAAATCGAGTAGCGGTTCGATCTTCGGCGCCGGAATGCGGAAATAGCCGACGCCGATCACCTCGCCATGCTCTGCACTAGGCGCCGCGCTGGCGTTTGTGCAGCTGGTATTTTGCATCGTTCAAGCCCTCTGATATTCACGCGGAGCTGGTCATTCTCCGCATATTGATTGCTCTGTATCAACAGCATCGCTCAAACTGGAAAGCTCGCGGCGCGCCACCGTATCTATTTCGTTATTGGTTTTCTGCTTTGACATCAAAGCAGTGTGAGATTATACAAGTCCGAACGGACGGTCAATTACAAAATCGTCCACCCACGGAAGTAGGAAACAGTTGTGCAGTTTTGTCGATCTACACCGCTCCCGTTTGTGCAAAATATAGGAAGATGATCCGCACAAGTGTCACGACAATTATAGGGGAGGGGAGGGCGAGAGGTTAGGACTTCTGTCGTGAGCAGGCGATAATTTCGTTCATTCAACCAGCGCCGATTTTCACCTTGGAGTTGGCTTTCTATTTTTTTATTGAGAAGAGGGTATTAAAAGTGTCTAGCCTGCAGGATACAAACAAAGCCATAGTTCGCAAATTCAATAAAGAATTTATTGAAGGGGGGAATCTTTCCGTTTACGACGAATTGGTTTCACCCAATTTTGTTGATCATAGTGGGCATGACGCGGTGCCAAATCCCAGAGCTGCGTACTTCTTTATCACACAAGTGTTCCGACCTGCATTTCCCGATGTTAAGGTGATCATCCATGATCAGTTTGCCGAAGGCGATACGGTCGTCACTCGAAAAAGTTACCAAGGAACACATAAAGGCGCATTTCTAGGCATGCCCGGCACTGGTAAGGCAATCAACCTTGCAGTAATTGATATCATCAAACTGCGCGACGGCAAGTATGTCGAACACTGGGGTAGCGCCGACATGTTCGGCCTAATGCAGCAGATAAAACCCCAATAACGTGCTTGATACCTTGCTCAAGTTTGTTATCGCTGACACGCCTGCGGAAGCGACTGCCAAAAAAAGACGTTGGTGTTGTTCTTGATAGCGGAATGACGGCCGAACGATAACAACACCATCGTTTTCATGACGAGAGGCTTTGCCGATAGAGTGCGGCGCGCAGAGAACATGGTGAAAAAACACCTTGGAAAGCATTCCGCTTTCCCCCTATTTCACGAATTCATTTCGTAGTGGGACCTTCCACTGGTCCTTTAGCCGCACAAGCAATTGGGATGCGGCGCACGACAAACGGAGACAACCGGAGACGAACAATGACGACCAGGCTTGGGGAAGGCGAATTCGTCTATGAGGTAGCCGGCGATTGGGGCGAACTACCGGAGGGGTGGACGCTGGGCGATGTCGCAGCCGTCGCGGTAGATCGAGCTGATAGGGTGTATGTGTTCCATCGCGGTGCTCATCCGTTGATTGTCTTCGATCGCGACGGAAGGTTTCTGTGCTCTTGGGGGGACGGCGTATCCGACACTGGTGATCACACCGTCCGCAAGTTTACGCTCGAGGGCGCGCTCCAGCTGACAATCGGTATTCCCGGAGAGCCCGCACCGCCTATGAGTGGCAGGCCGTTCAACCGCTGTACTCATACGGCCCTATCGCCAAAAGGCGATATTTATGTCTCTGACGGATATATGAACGCGCGCATCCATAAATATACGCCGGATGGCAAGCTCCTGTTGTCCTGGGGAGAATCGGGCAGTCTGCCCGGCCAGTTCTACATTCCGCACAATTTGTGTTGCGACCCGGAGGGCTGGGTCTATGTCGCCGACCGTGAGAACCATCGCGTCCAGGTGTTCAACGGTGACGGCAAATACGAAATGCAGTGGCACAACATGCACCGCCCGTGCGCACTGTGTATGGGGGCTGGCCAATCCCCCCTGTTCTATGTCGGCGAACTGGGGCCGGCGTTCTCTGTCACTCTGCCTTTCCCCAATTTGGGTCCGCGGCTTAGCATCCTTGACCACGAAGGTAACCTTCAGGCTCGTCTGGGCGACACCGGTGCCGGCACCGGATTGCATCAATTTATCGCACCGCATGGGCTCGCTACCGATTCGCGCGGCGATATTTATGTCGGCGAGGTTTCCTATGGCGCGTGGGCTGGGACGTTTCCGGGAACGGAACAACCGGCGCAGGTCCGCTCATTGCGCAAACTCAAGAAGGCTTGACGAGCCTCTGAAATGGGTTGCGAAACCGCGTTGTTACAACGTCATGTCGATCACTATTTTCCCGCGTACGCGCCCGCTTTCGCAATATTCCTGCGCGTCCGCTATTTGCTCGAGCGGATAGGTTCGATCGACCAAAGGCTTCAGCCGGCCAGCCTCCACCAGATTGGTAACCTCAGACAGGGCATGTCCACTAGGCTTCATGAATCCCCAGTGATATCGACGACCCAATCGAGCCTGTTCGGCTCGCCGCGACGCGAGGAGTTGATCTGCCTTTTTGGAGCCCAGTTCGAGGCCGAACTCATCGACAAGCCGCATTTTAGGAGGAGTGATCGTGATGTATGTTGCCTGTGCATCGATTTTGAGCGCATTTAGAAGCTCTTCTTCCTTATCGAATGAACTATCAAGAACAACATCGAAGTCGCGCAGCCCGGCAATGGGTTGCGTGACGTAGTCGATCACGAGATCTGCGCCGAGTTTTTCCACAAATTCGACATTGCGGGTACTGCAGATGCTGGCCACATATCCGCCCCAAGCCTTGATCAGCTGTATCGCAAAACTGCCGATCCCGCCGGCGCCGCGGGTAATAAGCACCCGCTGGCCAGGAGTCGAATTCGAGGACAAACCGACTTGATTCACCAGCGTATTCCAAACGGTCATGGCAACGAACGGAAGCGCGGCTGCCTCCACAAAGCTTAGGTTCTTGGGCATCAACGCGGCTTCGGAGGACGCGACAACGATGTAGTCCGCTGATGTAGCTCTCGTCGGCGCTGTCCAGACCGCATCACCGGGCCGAAAATTCTCCACTCCCGCGCCCAGCGCGGCGACGACGCCGGAAGCGTCTCGTCCCAGCCTCACGGGGAACCCCGTTGCGCTCGCGCTCCGAAATACTTCACGGCCGTAGCCTCGCCGGATTGCGCAGTCGACCGGGTTCACCGACACGGCTTTGACCTCAATCAGAAGCTCGCCAACTGATGGCGAGGGTATCTGGACTTCGCGATTGATTTCCAGAACCTCGCCCGGCGGACCGTACCGGTTGATCTCGAGTGCACGCATGCGCTTCACATTTCCGCTCCAATCACGGTCGATGCATATCCCAAGGCGTTTTACCCTGAGGGAGTTTTGGCCTCTTGACGATCTCCTCAACACTCACACCCGCTTCGTATTTCTGAATCATGTCCTCCGGCTCGAAAAGGATACCCATGAAATTCTCGGCGTAGTTCTCCGCAATGAAACGATTTGCGCCGTCGGCGGTCGAGAAGACATCGTATTGGAGCTCGATGCGATTCCCATCGGGATCACGGTAGTACATGGAAATCGTAGGCCCGTGATTAATGGTCCAGTACGGCTCGACGCCGACGACCTTCAGGCGTTGATAATTGGCCAGCAGCTCGCCCAGATGGCGGTACGCAAATGAGATATGCTCGAGACCGGGACCAGCGCAGGTCTCGTCCGTGACACCGGGTATTTGCACGATCCCGATCCGATGATGCTCCTCGTCGTAAGTGAGGAAGCAAACGTTGGTGTCTTCGTATTGAACATGTCCGTTCAGCGTAGTGAGATACCACTGTCGCATCGGTTTAAGCTTCGCGGTGCGCAGCACCACATGCGAAAGCTTCGCCGGCATAAGCGACTTGGCCGCCAGGATTTCGGATAAGTTGCGCGACTCGTTATGCATCGATGTCTCCTATCATGGCCCCGCGACAACGCGATTCTGAATGTACCCAATGCCCTCAATCTCAACCTTCACCACATCCCCAATCTTTAGATATACAGGAGGCTGGCGGGCGCCCCCGACACCTGCGGGAGTTCCCGTCGCAAGCACATCGCCGGGTTCTAAAGTGAAGACTGTCGTCAACTCCTCAATCATTTCGCCGAAGCGATAGATCAGTTCGCTGGTGCTCCCGTCTTGGCGAAGCTCACCGTTCACCCAGGTTCGAAGCGAAAGATTATGAATTCCGGGGAGTTCATCCATGGTCACGATCCATGGACCCAGGGGTCCGTGTGTATCGAATGATTTGCCGAGGGTTGCGGTCATCGCTCGCATTTGCCATTCACGCACACTTACATCGTTGCACACCGTGAATCCTGCGATCATTTGGCGCACGGCCGCTCCCTTCACATTTCGTCCGCGTGCGCCAATGATGATGGCGAGTTCTCCTTCATAGTCCAGGGAGTTAGAGACGCTCGGCAAGTGAATGTCGTCGTACGGACCGTTGACGCAGGTGACCTGTTTATTGAACCAAGTCTGGTGCTTGGGGGGCTGCATGATGTGAGCAACTTCCTTCAAGTGGGACGCGTAGCTGGCGCCCAGCCCAAGAAACTTTCTCGGTCGAAGTACAGGTGCCTCGAGCCTGACGCTCGACAACGGTAACCGGACTGCTGCGGGCAATGCTGCACGCAAGGCATCAAGCGCCGGCTGACCGCCCTCGAGCAAGGTCGCCATTTCGGTGGGTATCTTCTCGGAGGCGATATCGGCTATCGCGTCGCCTTCCACGACACCAATCCGGGTCCTTCCGTTTTGAGTGAATGTTGCAAGTTTCATGTCAGTTGATAATGAGATAGCCCGGGCGGCGATGATAAATCGAGGAGACTCATTCAGAAGCGGGTCTTGAGCAGTACACCGTAGGAGCGCGGGTGCCGAGTTTCGAGATCGCCGATGGTGAACCGACGCCGCGATCGCACCGACTCGACCATCATTGAAGAAAGTTCGTCCGTAGCCTTGAGCGTGATGTGAATACCCATTCTCCCCCGGCTACCACGCCTTGGGGGGCGCGTTAGTTCGTTGACTTTCGCGGTCGGGCGTCCCAGGGTCATCAATTGGATGATGTGTCAAATTGACATACATGTCAATGCGAGGTTTGCATTGGAATCATGTTGCCGATTCGCGCAGACGGTCGCAGTTGCGTTATCCTTAGCTGCGAATTCGTACGTGCACGCTAATTAGCGAGCAACAATAAAAGGGTCGAAGCCCAATGCCCGGCGGGCTCAAATCGGCAGGGCGAAACGCGTGCGAACACGGAAAGAACTCGTGACAGCGGCGTTCCACGTCTTTGCTGAGAAGGGCTTTGATGTACCCGTCGTCGCTGACTTCATCGCGGCCAGCGGCGTGTCACGAGGAACTTTCTATAACTACTTTCGGACTCGAGAAGAGATTCTGGCTGCCGTTGCTGACGAACTGGCAAGGGAGATCAACGCGCTGATCCTGCCGGTCTTGTCGGACCTGCGGGATCCTGCTGAGCGGGTCGCGGCGTCAGCACGGTGCTTTATTGGTATGGCCGCTCGAGATCCCGTCCGCGGCGCTATCTTGGTTCGTATGATTCCCATTGCCGGCGGGCCCCTTAACGAGCAAATGCGCCGACATGCGGTCGCCATGTTCAGCGAGGGCGTTTCGAGTGGGCGATTTAAGATTGAGTCGATACAGGCCGCGCATGATATCGGTCTGGGGATGGTCGCCATGGTGGTGAGGACCATTTTAGGCAAGAGACACGTGCCATCCAATTACACGCAGGTCACGGTGGCCATGTACTTGCGCAGCTTGGGAATTCAGGCTCGAGAAGCAACTCGCATTGCATCTATGCCTC
>WNFM01044353.1_pt1 | contig 11816 bp, 9 predicted proteins | sample 5400271 | NCBI WGS metagenome assembly WNFM01 (sample SAMN13153352, study PRJNA577476) | soil metagenome | isolation source: 60 cm saprolite on Douglas fir-dominated hillslope | place: USA:California | collected 2013-09-17 | reverse complement strand
GGTCTTGCTCAAATGTTTCCAATACGAAGGCCTGCACTGGCTACTTGGGACATCCGTTCATAGAAAATGATGGATTATGCTAACAGATGTTCCAAGTAGCCAGTACAGGTAACGCCTCCCGGCTACTCGGAGAGGGTGCAGGCTACGTGCCACCCGCAAGGGAGAATTACGCGCTGTGCCCTTACCTCACATCTCAATGATTTCCTCTCCGCGTTTCCCGATGTTCCTTTTCCCGATCTGCTGGAAGCTGATGTGTAAATGTGATTACTTGATGGCAACAAAATTTGATAATTATCTGGCGTAATACCAGCATTGCCTTTTCTTTCCCTTAGCGATGGAGAGAGCTTTGCAGGCTGATCTAAGAACTCTCCTATTGAGAAAGCTGTCTGTGATAGGCGTCATATAATTATCAAAAAACTACGCCATCAAGTAATCATATTTACACATAGATGTTCCTCTATCTAGGGTATATTCGTCTAATCTTCTATTTTTTGGGTCAAAAGCGAAACGCAGTTGTCCTGCTGCGCTTTGGTGTCATTCTATCATACAGATCGCTTCCAATCGAGCAGTCTAGTAGGGGAAAAGCAAGGAAAAGAAGATAGTGAGATCAATCTTTCTAAGTGGCGCTGTAGTCGTGCCATTCATCCTTGAGCAATCCAAAGTAGTGTTCGTCCTCGAAACGGTCGCGGAAGTAGTAGCGCTGGCGCAAGTTTCCCTCGTAGGTAAAGCCAAGCTTGAGCAACAAGCCCTTGGAGCGCTCATTGGCAATATCGATGATCGCCTCAACGCGATGCAACCCCAGTTCAGTAAACCCATAGGCCAGGATGGCAGACATCGCCTCGGTCATCACGCCCTGTCCCCAAAAGGCACGATGGAGTTCGTAGCCTGTTTCGGTGCGATGAAAGCCTGCGTCGAAGTGATGGAAACTACAAGACCCGATTACTCGGTCTTCGCCCTTGAGCGTGATGCCCCAGCGGATGGCCTCGCGCCGGGCATAGCGTGCCTGTACCTGTTCGATCAATGTATGTGTCTCGTCTAAAGCCCGATGAGGCTCATGTCCATAGAACTGCATGGCTTCCTCATCAGAAAACGTCGCAAAGAGTGCCTCTGCATCCTGAGGCTGGATTTGCCGAAGGAACAATCGGTTCGTGGTGAGGGACGGAAAGTGGGTAAATGCTGCATCGATGGTCATACAAAAGCTCCTCTGTGAAAACACATTGTCTTGTTCCCATCGTATCATAATCTGTTCAGCTTTTGTACTGCCGTGGCAGGCACACCTCACGAGGTTTTGCAACACAGCCCGTCAGCCTCATCTCAAAGCGCGCTCTGCTCGGGGTGGTCTTGCGGGAACCCGTTGGCAGTGCGATGAGCGTGCTGCACCACCTGGTGAATCTGTGGCCCAGCCAGAAAGCGCGCACGCAGCGTCTCATCCTTGATGCCCTGGGCCAGCCTCCCGATGAGCCTCTCCGCCTCAGCAAAGGCGGTGCGCGCTTGCGCTTGCTCGCCCCCTGCCTCATACAACGTCCCCAACATCGCCTGGATCTGCCATCGTTCTCCCGGCAGCCCAATGTCTGCTGCAAGGGCTGCTGCCTCGCGCAAGTGGCCGATGGCCTGCTCACTGTGCCCCTCCCACGCTGAAAGCCTCGCCTTCGACTGCAGGTAGGAAAGGCGGAAGCGCCGATAGTTCCCGAGACGTTCCCCGAGTCGTTGCACTTCTGCTCTCGCCTGGCGCTCATCCCCCCCACGCAGTAAGGCTTCCGTTTCATACTGACGAGAGAAATCAAACACGATCAATGTCACATCAGAACGCTTGCGTACGGTGGAGGCCTTCAAGGCATAGCGGTAGGCGGCTTCCCACTCCCCGGCCTCGGCATAGTACATGCACAGCCGTGACAGGGGGAGCACGCGCATTGGTCCGAGGTCTAACCTCTCTGCCACAACTTCTGCCTCTTCAAGCGTGCTACGCGCCTCTTCCCACTGCTGCACGGCTTGATAGGCACTCCCCAGAGTAGCGAGAAAGACCTGGAAGTTGATAGCCGGAGGAAGAGTCCGCGCCAGCGCGACGGTTTGTTGTGTGAGCACGAGCGCCTCTTCATACGCCCCCGCGTCCAGCAATCCTTGCGCGAAGCAGAGCGTACTGATGACTTGGACCCAGGCATTCTTGATCTCTTGCGCGGGCGCGAGCGCCCTGCGGCCACTGCGAATACTGTCGTGCACCTGCCCACTATGGAGTTGCGCGACAGCAAGATGCGCCCAGCACAAGGCTTCTGAGGCGCGATTCGTCAAGGGCTGGGTGAGCGGAGAACCCATCAGAAAGGGTGCAATGGAAAGCTCCCGCGAAGCGGTCGGCTTGCTGCCCAGGGTCGCATAGAGCGCCAGGGACGCTTCCAAATAGCGCATGGCCTCCGCAAAGTCTCCCCCATGAATATGGGTCCATCCAAGCAAGAAGAGACTTCTGGCTTCCAGTTCCTGGTCATGTATTCCTCGCGCCAGGGAGAGCGCCTGCTCTCCATGAGGGCGCGCGCTCTTCGGGTCCTCCCACACCACGCCTAAGATCTGTGCCAGATTGCACTCCGTTTCCGCGAGCGCCTTTTGATCGTGACTGGTCTCTGCCATGCGCCAGGCTTCCTCCAGGAGCGCCCGCACCTTGGACCTGTCGTGCGACTGTTGGAGCGCCAGGATCGCCAGGCGGTTGAGGGTGATACTGACCAGCGCAGGCAGCGGCTTTTGCTGCGCATAGGCAACCAGCTCTTCATAGGTTTCCTGGGCCTGCTCCCAGGCATGCAGGAAGGTATACGACTGCCCCAGGGAGGCGTAGAGGTGTGCGACCTCCGAGGCATCCAGTACGGTCTGCATCGGCTGGGACTCCTGGAGCAAGGCGCGCGCCTGTTGGTAGTGCCCGATGGCCTCATCGACGGCAAAGACGGCCAGCGCCTCATCCCCGGCCTGCACACTGTAGCGAGCGGCGCGCTCGTCTTCGCCGGCCAGGAGCGCATGATAGGCCAGCTCGGAGGCCCGCGCGCCCTCGTTGGAAAGCCTCTCCAGGGCGCGCTGGTGCAAGACCTGCCGCCGCGCTGCGCCGAGCTCGGTGTAGACCACTTCGCGCATCAGGTCATGCGCGAAGCGATAGCGGCCCACGCGGCCTGCTCCAGCTTGCTCCTCGCGCAGGAAGCCGCTCTTGATCGCCTCCTCCAGCGCCTCGAGGCCGTCCTGCATTCCCAGCTCGGCCACCTGCCACAGCAGCCTGGCGCTCGCCTGGCTGCCCAGCACGGCACCGGCCATCACCAGCCGGCGCGCAGCCGGCGCCAGCTTCAAGAGGCGTGCCAAGATCATCGCGCGCACCGAGGGCGGCAACAGCTCCCGCCGCGAGCGCTCCTGCGCGAGGGCCGCGGCCATCTCCCCGGTCGGCTCCAACCGCCAGCTGCCATCCGCATCCAGCTGGGGCAGCAGCCACTGCCGCTCGCGCAACAGCTTGAGCGTCTCCAGCAGGTACAACGGCTGCCCCCCGGTGCGCGCAAACAGGACGTCGCCCAGCCCGACCAGCGGCGTCCCCGACGCCAGCGCGCGCTCTGACCCGGCGGAGGTGGGCACAGCTGTGCCTGGCTCACGCCGCTCGCCAACGAGGGCCTCCAGGAGCTGGAGGGTCTGCGCCTGGCTGAGGGGCTGCAACGGCACTTGCGTCAGCGGCAGGTCGCGTCCCAGGTCGGAGAGCTGAGCAGCCAGCTGCGCGTCGAGCTCGAGCCCTTCGCTGCGCACCGTGCCCAGCAGCAGCACGCGGCTGCCATGCCGGCTCCAGGCGTATCCCAGGTAGCGCAGCAGGTCAAGGGAGGCCCCATCGGCCCACTGCAGGTCATCCAGCAGCAGCACCAGCGTCGCCCGCTGTGCCAGGGCGTCCAGCAGGCGCGCCACCGCTTCAAACAGCTGCCCCCTGGCGGTCAACTCATCCTCGGTGGGCGCCGGCAGATCAGGGTAGCGCCCCCGCAACTCGGGCAGCAGGCGCGCGAGCTCGGCCAGCCACAGGTCCTCCAGCAGGTCCTCCGGCGCGTTTTCCTCCTCCAGCCGCGTGCGCAGAGCCTCAATCAGCAGCTGATAGGGCAGCTGTCCCCCGGCCTCGAAGGCGTGCCCGCTGAGCACATCAGCACCCTGGGCCTGGGCCCAGGCCCCAAACTCGCGCGCCAGCCGCGTCTTGCCGATGCCCGCCTCGCCCACTACCAGCACAGCCTGTGCCTGTCCCTGCCGCGCCTGCTGGTAATGAGTGACGAGTTGACCGAAAGCGGCGACCCGTCCGATGAGTGGGGCGACCAGCTCGCCTGGCGGCTGGCTTTCCACAGTGGACATGACGCGACGGACAGGAGCGTTCCCGTGACGAGCCGCCGCCAGAGCACGAATGCGCTCCGCCAGAGCCATCGTGTCCGCCGAGGGTTTGACCTGCAACTCCTCGGCCAGGCGCGTCCGGAGGGTGGCATAGACCTGCAAGGCGGCGCTCGTATCACCGCGTGCCAGCTGCACGCGCATCAGGCGCTGATACGCCTCCTCCGAGAGCGGATCGAGCGCCAGCCAGCGCAGCAAGGTGTCTCGGGCCGGCTCCAGCTCCCCGGCGGCCTCCTGCCAGGACGAGAGCCGCTCATAAAGCAGCTGCAGGCGCACCTGCCACTGCTGCTGCTGCTGCTCGTGCCACGCGTCAAAGCCAGTCTCCTCGCGCAGCCAGAAGCCGTCGAGGAAGGGACCGCGTACCAGGGCCAGGGCCTGCTGGAGCTGGGTGACCAGGGCGGCGCGCTGGGGCTCAGGTGGGGGCGTGGAGAAGCGCTGGGCCGCGGTGGAGGCTTGCTGCACCACCGCCAGGTCCAGCTCGAGCGGCGCCTGCGAGTTCAGACCGATCAGCTCCCCCTGACTGAGCAGATGGGCACCCCGTCCGGAGGACAGGGACTCAGGAGCAGCTGCGGGGTTGGGATCGGCGAGCAAGGTGCGCAGTAGCCCGATGGCATTGCGCAAGGTCCTGCGTGCATCGTGGGGTTCACTGTCGGGCCACAGCAAGGCGGCCAGTTTGCTGCGCGAGTGCAGGCCGCCTTCGACCGCCAGGTAGAGCAGCAAGGCCTGCGCCTTGCGCAAGGCAAACGTCAGGCGATTGCCGTCATGAAAGATTTCGGGCGGGCCGAGCACTGCTAGACGTAACAGACCCATGGCATGTTCTTTTTCTCAGTAGGTCAACGTATGTAAGGAACCATTCCTCTGCTTTAGTGAGACTGTCGAGCCCCAGGTGAACTCGTCCTGGGCACAGTATAGCACATCTTATATAAATCATCTACAGGCAAGCGAGAATAATTGTAACCGTTTTAACACAAATACTCTATTTTAGAGGTATTGTACATTCAACCACATTCATGCTTATCCAATAGGAGCAAGCTCCTAGCGCGTGAGAAGCACGATGGTGTTTGCTCTGCGTGTTCCACCAACCATTGCCGTTGTTTCAAGCGTTCATCTCGTGCTCCCCACACGTTTTTCTGTCTCCAGAGCGTGCCGCCAGGAGGACGGGATCGGGTGCGATGCCTTTCACTTCCCGTTCATGACACTTTCGTGGCACCTTTTTTAGCGCTTTCGTGGCACTTGCTGCTCATACTAGCAGCAGAGAGGACGAGGTGCAGCCGGTCGGAGCAGAGGCCAAGCTTTACCTGGGCACGGGTGCCTCCAATGAGCGCGTAGTGAAGAGAGTTGTGTAACATTTTCTCAGGTTCGTAGACCATAAGGTAGTAGAGGGAAACCTCCCCTTACGGCATTTTTTCAGTACTTCATGTTATTCCAAAATAGGAGAACGTTATGAAAACAGTGTTTCAGTTTGTCGAGCGGATTGCGCCCTACTTGTTGCGTATCAGCCTGGGCCTGGTCCTGCTCTGGATCGGATCCCTGCATCTGCAAAATCCCCAATCGATCGTTGTCTTACTCTCGAAGTCGCTGCCTTTCCTGGCCTCCAGCACGTTCGTCTATGTGCTCGGCGCGCTTGAAGTCATAGCCGGCGTGCTGCTGATCGCTGGTCTGTGGGTGCGCTATGTTGGTCTGTTGACCCTGGTGCTCTTTGCCGGGACGCTGACCATTTTCGTGATTGCCCCAGCAGTAACAGGCTTCCCCGTGCTCAACCTGATTGGACAGTTCCTGCTGAAGGACATCGTGCTGGCTTCCGCTGCCATCACGGTGGCGGCAATGGATGCGGCCAAGCATGAGGCGAAACAGCACGCGGGAAAGAAGGCCGAACAGAAGGCCGCGTAATGCCTGGTGAGGGAGGGTCCAAGCCAGTCTGATGCTGGTTGGGAGAACGGCCATGAGCCTACCCCTCTCATCTTCCAAGAGAGAAATGATGAAGACATCTTGTAGCCAGCCTCAGGCTGACACTGGCAGACAGGCGCTGCTGCTCCGAGAAGTCTTCATCTGCTGAAACCTGTCAAAAGGGTGGAGAGCATGAATAAATATGTGCGGCGTAGCCTTATCGGTCTGCTGGCGGGAGTTCTCAGCGGCGTCATCCTGGTGCTCACGCTTCCTGATCAGCTCGCAGGTCTCCTTCTGGGCATTCTCGTGGGCATATGCTATACTACGGCCTTTCGTCCTGCTCCCCAGGCATATGCAGAGAGTGCCATGAGGGCGGCTGCCAGTGGTATCGTGCTCTGGGGAGGGATCAGTATTATCCTGCTTCCCCTCCTGTCGGGTCAGCCACCACAATGGACGCCGCAAGGAATGCGCCTGCTCTTGCCTGCGCTGGTCGGTTGGGTCCTCTATGGCGCGAGCCTGGGATTGCTTGTCCAGGGTATGAGTGATCTCGCGACGCACTTCCTGGGGCCAGAATATGACCCGCCCCTGCCAGAACGCGCCATCGAGACACGGATTGTCATCGTTGGAGGAGGCTTTGCAGGGATGACGACGGTCAAACGCCTGGAACATCTGTTTGGAGCCGATCCGACGGTCTCGCTCACGCTGGTGAGTGATTCGAACTCGCTCCTGTTCACTCCCATGCTGGCAGAGGTCGCCGGGGGCAGCCTTGAACCGATGCACATTTGCACCCCGTTACGGACCAGCCTGCGACATACGCACGTCGTGTACGGGCAGGTCGAGCACATTGATATGGAACAGAAACGACTGCTCTTAGCTCCACAGGCTCCCTCCTCGCACCAGAGTGAAGTGGTCTTTGATCACCTGGTGCTTGCCGTGGGCAGTGTTTCCAATTACCTGGGACTGCCAGGGATTGAGGAAACAGCTTTTGACTTTAAATCATTGACCGACGCTATTCGTATTCGCGGGCATGTGCTCGATCTGCTCGAATTGGCCGACCGTGAGCCCGACCCGGCACAGCGACGTGCCATGCTCACCTTTGTGGTAGCTGGCGCGGGCTTCGCCGGGGCGGAACTGGCCGGTGCATTGAACGACTTCGTACGTGGAGCGCTCTTCTCCTATCCCAATCTTGCGCCCGATGATGTGCAAGTGATAGTGGTGCATTCACGCGATTACATTTTGCCTGAGCTGAGCCGATCCCTGGCGCAGTATGCTCTTGAACGCATGATGGCGCGTGGTGTCACTTTCAAGCTGAATACACGCCTTGTCGAGGCGCAGGAGGGAGTGGTTCGGCTCAGACCGCAGGAAGAGATTCGGGCGGAGACGCTGATCTGGACGGCAGGGGTCAAACCCCATCCGCTCGTGCAGACGCTTGCAGCAGCGCATGATCCACGAGGAGCCATTATCGTAGACCAGCACCTGGCCGTACCCGGTCTTGCTGGCATCTGGGCACTGGGTGATTGCGCCCTGGTCACGGATGCGAAAACAGGGAAGCCCTGTCCTCCTACGGCCCAGTTTGCCCAGCGCGAGGCAGACACGCTGGCCCACAATATTCATGCCAGCATCCACCGTCGCCCACTTACGCCCTTTCATTTTGACGCGTTAGGGCTCCTGTGCGTCGTTGGTTATCAGACAGCGTGCGCTGAAATCAAAGGGGTGCGCTTCTCTGGTTTCCTGGCCTGGATCCTGTGGCGCGGGATCTATCTCTCCAAGCTCCCGGGAGTAGAACGCAAGCTGCGCGTCATCAGTGACTGGATCATCGAATTGTTCTTTCCCCGCGACATTGTCCAGACGATTGAGCTCGATGATCGTCGGGTCAGTGGACCACACCAGGAGATGGCACCCCTGGGCAGTAGCGACGAAGAGAGGTGACTATGCGTTTCTCGTTGCCACGAATGATCATCATCAGCCTGTTGATAGGAGGCTTAGGAGGAGCCTTGAGTGCTCGGGTCGCCTCATCATCGCTCTCTACGCCTCTTAGCACCTTTCTGGGGGCCTTGTACGGACTGCTCTTCGTATGGTTTCTCGCCAGACGTATCGTCTCTGTCGGGTCAGGGCTCATCTGGGGATTGGGCTATGCCTTCTTGCTCTGGCTGGCGGTCCCGACAGGACTCCTTCCCTTGCTGCAGGGGGCAGCACGCATGGGGATGTTAGACCAAGCCCGTGCGCACTTTCCCGAACTGGTGGCTTATCTCCTCTTCTTCGGCTTTCCTCTGGGGGTCATGAGCGGAGCGACGTGCTCGATACATCGGCACTCTACGAGCAAGACTTCAGGGGAAAGGATGGACTTTACGTTTCTGCGTGCCGTCACTGTGGGAGGGCTCGCAGGGCTGGTTGGGGGATGGGCCTTTAGCATCTGGTTTGCGCAGAACAACGCGTTCGTGCTTATCGCGGGTATCGTCAACTCCGGCTCCTCAGCTGTCGGGATGCTGTTGCATTATCTGATCGCGGCCGTCATCGGTGCCAGCTTTGGCCTGCTGTTTCAACGGGATGTGCGCGGCCCAGGGTCGAGCATCTGCTGGGGATTGGGCTATGGACTCTTCTGGTGGTTTCTGGGGCCACTCACCCTCTTGCCATTACTACTGCACCAGCCCGTTGACTGGTCGTACCTGCATGGGAGTGTATGGTTCGGCTCGCTCATCGGTCATGCGGTCTACGGCATCCTGTTGGGCTTGCTCTATGCCTGGGGCAATCGCCTGTGGGTCGGCTTGTTCATTGAATCCGACCCCCTCAAGCGTCAGGCAGAGGGGCCTGGCATCTTGACCCTTCGTTTGCTGGCGTGGGGTGCGCTCGCAAGTATCCTGGGAGGATTGCTCTTTAGCATCATCATGGTAGCGACAGGAGTATTACCGCAGGTAGCAGCGCTCATTAGAGGATCGTCTCCTCTCGCAGGTTTCGTGGTGCACCTGGTCATTAGCGTCTTGATCGGCATGAGTTATGGGCTCCTCTTTGCGCACGAGTCACCTGATGTGGGCTCAAGTCTTGCCTGGGGCATGCTCTATGGGCTGGCATGGTGGTTTCTTGGTCCTTTGACCCTCATGCCCATTCTGTTGGGCCATGCCCCCACCTGGACCATGCAGGCAGCCGATATTCTCTTGCCCTCCTTACTGGGTCATTTGATCTATGGAGCCGCGACAGGCCTGGTGTTTTTCTGGTTAGAAAGCCATCATGCAGCTTGGCTGCTCCTCGATAAGCGTATCGCGGTGCATGAAGCACGTCTGCGTCGCCCGCCGGGAACCCCTGCACCTGCACTCTGGCTCGCTGTGCTCGGTTTGGGAGTAGTGTTGCCGATTATCCTGGGGTAGGCTATTCGGCGAAGAGAAAGGGTACATGCCAGCATGGCGGTGAGAAGATCTGCGAATGCTTATAAGGAGCATCCCTGCAAGGACAGTAGCGAGGCATCATTCTTCGCTGATGCTCACGCCTTGAGCGCGTTATATGAGCGGTTCAGGCGACCGCTCCACTCCTATATCTACCGCCTACTCGGTAGTCAAGAGGATGCGGATGATGTGACCCAGGAGGTATTTGTGCGCGTCTTCATCGCCTGGGATGGTTTGCATGATCGCGATAACCTCTCCGGCTGGCTGTATCGTATTGCCACACATTTGTCCATCGATCTTCTTCGACGGCGCAAGCGTATCTCCTGGTGGTCTCTCACATCCCACACATGTGGTGATGAGGGTTTCTTCTTGCCGCCTGACGACGGTGGTATTGCAGAGATTGCGGAACGCGAGCACATTCGACTCGCCATAGCAAACATGCCGGAGGACTATGCCGCTGCCCTGGTACTGAATGTAGTCCAGGGAGTGCCTTATCAGGAAGTAGCAGCTGTTGTTGGTATCTCGCCAGGCGCCGCCGCAATACGTATTTCGCGTGCTAAAAAGATGTTTGTAGAGCAATATCAACGTATAAGCCGGTCCTTTTAAGATCCGCCAGAGACGGAAGAGGTAGGCATTGCAGAGGTGTTGCCCCACAGCTCGTCAACCTTCCGCACCAGACAGCTCAAAGCTTGCTCGGCTCCACGTGGTCGTGCGGCACAGGGTTGGCAAGGCGTTGGGCGTGCTGCACCACCGGCTGGATCTGTGGCCCAGCCAGAAAGCGCGCACACAGCGTCTCATCCCCGATATCCTCGGCCAGCCCCTGGATGATCCTGGCCGCCTCCCCAAACGCGGTGCGCGCTTGCGCTTGCTCTCCACCTGCCTCATACAACGTCCCCAACATCGCCTGGATCTGCCAGCGTTCTCCCGGCAGCCCAATGTCTGCGGCCAGCCCTGCTGCCTCTTGCAAGTGGCCAATGGCCTGCTCCCTCTGCCCCTTCCACGCGGCCAGCACCTGTGCTGGCTACTTGAGACATCCGTGTGCGCCGCTTCGGCGCTCGTTAGATAGCTCCTCAAGAGCAAAAGGTTGAGAGCAAATGAGCCTTTTAGGACACCTACCCTACCTTACGTCGAAAGACAAGGGGGAAATGAGCATGGCGGGAAAGCGGAGACGTCTGAAGATGTGTAAGGCGTTGCTCCGCAAGTCCTGTGCGCAGGGTGAAGCCTGGATTGGTTGAACCCAAGTCTCCAGCGGTGGTATCTCACACCTGTCGCAGCACATCTGAAGCGACAACGCCATACGAGTCGGTTTGAACGGATGACTGGCAAAGAGTACCCGACAGGGAAGGGGGCAAGGAAACGAACGGGGCACCTAAACGTCCTGAACGTCTAACAAGCGCAAATGCGGGATCGCCTAAAAGGCGCGAGCGTGCGCCGCGTCGCGCACGATGGTATTCCTGGCGCAGCCAGGAGGAACTGAGAGGCATGTTCTTGGGTCAACAGCTGACCCGATGGGGAAACCCAAACGGGACAACAGCCTGCTGTTAAAGCGGTGATCGACCGAAGGCGTGAGAAGTCGGGGTGCCGCAAGACCCGCACGATACGGGTAAGACTGCATTGTTTGAAACCCAATCTCCAATCGGGGCGACGTGTCCCCCACCGGCATCACGTCTGAAGCCGGTGCCATGGCGTGCGATGGTTTAGGGTCGCGACTATCGCAACCTCTTCGCTGTGGGCGGTGGCCGATGAGGTCAAGTAAGGAGATGAGTGGGTGCCCTACGTCGGTGGCTAGCACGTACCAGCGTGACGAAACGCGGGATCGCCTTCCTCATGCGAGTGAGATGGCGACGGAGGACTGGTAGTAGTCGTGAGAGTGATGCCTCACCAGGGAGCGTGGGAAGGCCACGTACAAGGCGAAGCAGTCCAGGCAGACAGCCTTGCAGGGGGAAGCGCACGAGATGTGCAGATGCTGAACTGGCGCAAGGCTGCTGCTGGAGAGCCACGTGAGTTGGAAACACTCATGCGTGGTTCGGAGAGGGACGGAGGGAAAAGGTCCGCAAGGAACCTCGCCCGCCGTCTACTCTACCTCATGGCGACGGAACCCCCATAGTAGTTTCTCAAGGAACAGAGCTGTTCCAAGGGAAACGAAGGGGCAGCCCATGAAGATGGGCCAGAATGTGTGAC
>WNFM01306787.1_pt2 | contig 11822 bp, 9 predicted proteins | sample 5400271 | NCBI WGS metagenome assembly WNFM01 (sample SAMN13153352, study PRJNA577476) | soil metagenome | isolation source: 60 cm saprolite on Douglas fir-dominated hillslope | place: USA:California | collected 2013-09-17 | reverse complement strand
CGCCTACGGCGACCCCTCCAACCCCACCGTGTACCGCGCCCCCATCGGCCCGGTGCTCAGAAACCTCTGGTACGACTTTGTCTACCACATCAAGTGGTCTGCGGCCGCCGACGGCTACTTCAGCGCCTGGGTCAACGGCGTGCTCAAGATGGACTACCACGGCCCGACCCTCTACGCCGGCCAGAGCTGCTACCTCAAGCTCGCCAACTACCACACCCCCTTCGGCCAGCCCAGCTCCATCATCCACGACCGCATCCTGCGCGGCTCCACTCGGGAAGCCGTAGTCCGATCGGCGGATCGGACGAACAGAGGAGATTAAACAGAGCCGCGGTAGAACCAAACTTCGCGTCCTCGATCACGGTTGGATTACGGTCGCCCCTACTTGATGGCCCTAGCGAAACGCGTTGCAGCCTGGACGCTTGTCTTAGCCGCGGCGCTACCCGTCGCAGCCGCGGCTCAAACCTGCACGCCGGGCGGCGCGCCCGACTGGATGGCGACAGTCCCGTTGACCACCTCGTCGGCGCCGATATTGCCCGCCGACTGCGCGACGGCGGTACAGACGCCGCCCGACTTCAGTTGGCCCGACCTGAGCTTCGATGCGCAGTACCAGGTCACCGTCACGTATCCCGACGGCCACGCGAGGACGCTGACCGCGCCGCAAAACTGGATCAACTGGGACGAGGTCCTGCCTCCCGGAAGCTACAGCTGGCTCGTCCAGGCGAGCAATGCGAACGGCACCCAAAGCAGCCGGACGCGCCGCTTCACGGTGGATTCGAGCGCCGTTGCGTTTCTGGTGCCGGATTGGACTGTCCTTTTCAATAGCGCATCGCAAAAGCCGCATCCGCGCGCGTTGCCGGACCCCGCCACCGCCCAGGCGATGGTCAGCCAGCGGCAGACCGAGTTGGGAATGCTGCTTTCCCAGGTGAACAGCCTGCTCGACGCTCCCGTCCAGGTCGAACCGACTTCCTCTTCGACGGAAGCGGTTGCAGCCCAGATCGGCGACGAGTGCCAGCGGACGCTGAAAGCGGCGCTCGCTTGGCTAGTCGCGGGCGATCCGGTGTACTTCAACGACGCGGTTCGCCGGGCCCAGAACCTGATCTCCTGGGATCCGCGCGGCAGCACCGGGTACGCCAACGTGCAGGAGGCTTCGGGAGTGATCGCCGGAACGCTCGCGCTCGTTTATGACTGGCTGTACCCGTGGCTGGACGCCAACCAAAGGAGCCTCCTGCTTCCTCCGATCCTGGCTCGCGGCAGCGACATGTACAGCTACGTTATCGGCAGTCGCGCGCGTGTCGCCATCTACCCTTACGATTCGCACGGCAACTTGAGCCTGACCTACCTCGCGCTCCTTTCCGTCCTGCTGGCGGGAGACCTTCCCCAGGCCCAGGGCGCACTGCGCGACTCGCTGCCGCTGGCGCTGCACTGGACCAGTCCCTGGGGCGGGGAGGATGGCGGCTTCGGAAACGGCACCGCGTACGCGACCTGGACTACCGGGAACCTGTTGCTCGCGTGGTACGCCCTGAACTGGACGGTGGGCGTCAATCTCCAACAGAAGGCCTGGGTGCGCAACTATGGCAACTTCCTCGCCTATTTCATCCCGCCGGCGACCCCGGCCGGCGTTTTCGGCGACGGTGCCGAACTGGCGCTCACCGAGGCGTGGGCGCGCTTCGGCAAGGCCCATACGCGGTTCGCGCCCGGCCCTCTCGGGCGCTGGTATGCCGCCCAGCTCAGCGGCGAGGACCCCACCGCGCTGGAGCTGCTGCTCGCTCCGCCCGTCGCTTCGGGCCCGGCACCGTATCCGGTCGGCACGCCCGATGCCGCACTGTTCCCCTCGATCGGTTGGGCTGCGATGCACAGCAGTCTTTCGGATCCGGCGCGGGTCTCCGTGTACTTCAGGAGCAGCCCCTTCGGCTCCTACAACCACAGCCACGCCGATCAGAACAGCTTCGTGATCAATGCCGGCCGCCAGGCGCTCGCGATCGAGTCCGGCTACTACGATGGCTACCAGACGCCGCACTGGTCGCAGTGGTACAAGCAGACCCGGGCGCAGAACGCGATCACCTTCGACGGCGGCCAGGGTCAGGTCATTTACGAAAACGGCGGCCAGCTCGGACCCGGCGCGATCACCGGCTTCGCGCACCAGTCCGGCTACGACATCGTGCAGGGCGACGCCGCACAAAGCTACGGCGGCGCCCTCAGCAAGGCGGCGCGCGCGATGGTGTATCTGCGGCCGAACCTCATCCTGGTCTACGACAACCTCGCCTCGGACACCGCCCGGCAATGGGAGTGGAACATCCACGCCCTCAACCCGATGACGGTTCTGTCCGACCAGAGCATCGCGATCCAGAACAACGGCCAAAGCCTGTGCGTCGACATGCTGGCCGGTCCGCCGCTGCGTTTCACCCAGTCGAGCCAGTTCACCGCCGATCCTGGGAGTTGGTCGCCATGGACGCCCCAATGGCACGGCACCTTTGCCAGCACGGGCACCCTGGGCTCAACGGAATTCATCGCGCTGCTGCGGGTGGGTTGCGCGTCGGCGGCGGCGAGCGCCAGCAAGACGAACGGCGTCTGGACGGTGCAGGCGGGCGGCAACACCGTAACAATCAGTGACGGCGGGGCGATCAGCGTCTGCGGCCGCGGAGTTTGTCGGCTAACCCGGATTCGATCTCGGCCGGTGCCACGCCTCTCGCAGGGGAAGCCAGATCCGCCCCATGAGAGTTAGCGGCACGGTGCAGTCGTAAGTCGTTTCACGGCGTCCGCCAAAGCCTTTTTTGAACGCGTTGATGCCGGCGTGTTCCGGCACGGACTCATCGTCGAACAGACCACCCCAGTCGTAGCGGCGCATTCCTGCTTCCTGAAGCCGCAGCATGTCTTTCCAATGCAGCCAGCGGTTGGCCCGCCCGACGAGGGCGCGATAGTCGCTTTTCCTGTGCCTGAAGCAGGAAGCAGAGTACTGGAACCGTGCGGTGCTTCCGGTGGTGACGTAGGCGTGCCAGACCAGCGCCTCGCCGTTCTGCGCGGCCGATGTGAGCGTGAGCCGCCCCGCCTTGCAGGCCGCGACCAACCATCGGTGATCGCATGGCCAAAGTGACTTCTGCTTCGCGAAGGCGTCGTAAAACGCCCGGAATTCCTCCAGCCTGCGTTCCGGGTCAATGATGAACTCCATGCTCAGCTCGTCCCTCGATTCGGCGCGCCTGATCTCGTATCGAGCCTCCTTGCCGAATTGATCCATGATCGCGGACTTCTCGATCGAAAGATCGGTCACCAACGATAGAAACGGGGTAACCCGGGCTGCCGCGATCGGCGCTGTTCTCTGGCGGTACAGGACGATATCGATTCCCGAATCGCGCGGCGGTTCCTCGTCGTACCAGACTTCGCCGTAGACCGCGCCGCGTCCCTTGATGCGGATCATTCAGCTCCTCGCCATGCAGTCGATCACGCGCAGCCGCTTGCTGCCCCCGACCGTATGAACGCGCACTACATCACGCCGCCAGTCCGCCGCGATTCTGTCGACCGCCGTCTCCTGATAGCTGCTCTCGCTCAGGACCTGCACCCGGTTGATCAGCACCGAGTGGCCGTAGCCTTGGGAGCAATCCTGGCTGGGCCGGAAGAGATTCCGGTCGCGCGAGAACAGGGGCCCCGCGGGGCGGGCACAACGCACGTCGGAAACCACGGGGTTGGCGGGATGGGCGGTCCAGGGCCCGAGCGGCGTGACGCTCCAATAAAGATGCAACTCGTCGGTATTGTCGACCCCGGGCTCGGCGACGTTGACGAACATCCACCATCTGCTGCCATCGCTCCATAAGGTGGCATCGACCGCGTCGAGGTCGCGGAGGAGAACCCTATGCAGACGCCAGCGGTGCGGGAACTCCTCACAGCGGTACAGCTCCACGGTCCGGTTTTCCATCGTCTCGGGAATCATGTACAGCGTGCCTTCCCAGTCGAAAACGAACGGATACGAGAGGTGATAGGGCCGCTGCAGGATCACCTGCGCTTCGCCGGGCTCCGCCTTGTCGAAGACCTCGATCGCCATGAGATGGCCTTTGCCGGCGCGATAAGGCAGCTCCTCGAAGAAAATGAAATATCGGCCCTGGTGCTCGACGGCGAACGGGTCGGCCCAGAAACGGTCCTCCGGAGGGGTGAGGTAGCGCAGGCGCTCGAAGCGGCGGCCGGCGTCGCCTTCTTCGGGAAAGTAATAGGCGATCTGCCATTGTTCGAGGGTGCGCCGCGACGGCAAGCGGTGGATCACCCAGTTCGACGCCAGGCGCCACGACAGGCGGGCCAGAGCGGAAAGCGTCGGCGCCGGCAGCCGCGGATAGCCTGCGGGGATGGGAAGCGTCGCCGGGCGCGTCGGGCGATCGGAATCTCCACCGCGCGCGAGGCGTTGCAGCAATCGCTTGAAGAATGTCGCACCATAAGACCGGTACAGCAGCGCTTCCCGGGCCGCCGCGTAGTCGACCACGCTGACCATGGTCACGGGACTTCCGGCGCCAACTTCCGCGGCGCCGCCCCAGGCGCTCGTCGCGGACACACCGCGGCCGATCTCCACTCCCCAGACGCCAAGACGGGAAACGGAGCGCGGTAATGGGCGCGGCGGAACCGCGGCGAAGCACAGCCACAGGTCTACTTCGCAGCGCTGCATCGCATCAAGCCCGGCATCGTCAGGTCCCCAGCGATCGCCCTGACGGACGGTGCCGATCCGCAGCGGGCACCGGGCGAGCTCGGCGACCGCGTCGGTCGGGGCAAGGAGCCGCTCGCCCCGGCAACGGCGGTGCTCGTCGAGCTGGTCGAAGAACTCATGGAGCCGTGTCGCCGGCGACCGGCGGGGGTGCCAGTCGGCGAGCGCGACGGCGGCCAGCGTCGCGCCAGGCACGGTCAGCGCGTGCTTCACGCATTCGAGCACCCAACGCTCCTGCCTCGGGCCATGCAGCAGAACGCCGAGGGTCATCGCGCGCATGATGTCATTCGGCATCCAGCGGGGATCGCTGCGGAATTGCATACGCCGCTGCCGGTGCGCGCAGCCGCTCGAAAAGCGATTCATAGGCGTCCGCGGCGCGATCGACCGAGTGATGGGCGGCGAAATATTCCCGGCAGGCCGAGCCGGCGCGTCCCCAGCGTTCCGTATCGTTCATGAGTGACCGAACGCAGGCGGCCATGTCCTCAAGCGTCGTCGCGACTTCGCCGACTTTATGCTGTCGCCACCGCGTGCCCGGGTCGAAAAAAGACACGGTCGGCATGCCGCGCGACCAGGCTTGCAGAAATGTGTTGGGGAAACCTTCGACAGCCGACGTGTTGACGAGCAGGCTGCCCTCGTCGAAATGCCTTTCCGATTCCGCCAGAGAGACGAAACCGGTCATTTCGACATTGGGCAGGGCTTCAGCCTCGCTGCAAATGCGATCGAAGAGGCGCTGCTCGTCGCCGGTGCCGCCTCCCACAAGCCGGAATCGGTGTTCCGGACAGCGTCGCGCCAGATCGATGAATAGTTCCGGCCGTTTGATCTGCTTGATGGTGCCGACCCAGAGGATCGCCCTGCCGGGGCGCGACGGCCTGCCCGCATGGGCATAGCAGCTCGGGACGATCGTTGCGTCGCGCCTATAGCGCCGCGCGAGTTCCCGGTGCTGGCGCTCGCTTTGCACCGCGATGCCGGAGACGTGCCGCAGGCCCCAGCGGTACAGCACTCGATCGCGCCCGAAACGGAGGAAGGGAACCTCCGGGTCGAAATCCGCGTCGCTTGCGGCGGCGTACACGCTGGAGCGGCCGCGTGACCGCGAGAACGCCGCGACAAACGCAGTGAGGGCGCCTTGCGTGCGCTGATAGTAAATGTCCGCATCGGCGCGCGCCATCGCCGCCCAAAGACTGGACAGGCGCGGATGCAGGAAACGGATGACGGGAAGACCCGCGTCGGGGGCGTACATGCGATGCACGGTGATGCGGTCGACCGCGCATGGGTCGGGTTGCCCGTAGTCCATGCAGATCATCGATACCGGGTAACCGCGCCGGACGAATTCGCGGGCAAGGATGCCTTGCTGCACCTCGGCCCCGCCGACTACGGGAAACGAATGGTCTCCCGCCAGGACCGGATAGGCAGTGGGCGCGACGAAGCACAGGCGAGGCCGGCGCATCGGCGTTGCTTCCCTCAGGCGCGCATCCAGCGCGCGTGCCACATCTGGAAGGCGACGAGCAGCCATACCTTCTGCGCCGCCGTGCTGCTGCCTTCGCGGAATCGCGTAAGTAAACGCCGCACGACGTCGGGATCGAACACGCCCTGGGCGGCGATCGCGGCGGGCTCGAGATATTGGTCGACCAGCGACCGCATTTCGCCCGTCAACCAGCGGTGCAGAGGGATGGCGAAACCCCGCTTCGGGCGATCGACATGTTCGCGCGGAACGTATCGGTACAGCACCTGGCGCAGGAGATACTTCGGACCGGACGCGCCGCGCCGCAGCCGGAACGGAAGCGCGAACGCAAATTCGACCAGCCGGTGGTCGAGAAGGGGTTCGCGCCCCTCGATGCCGACCGCCATGGTCGCGCGGTCCACCTTCGTCAGGATGTCTCCGGGAAGGTAATGGTGCAGGTCCCACAGGCAAAGCTTCTCGCCGTCGTCGCCCGGATAGATGTCGCAGCTGGACCGGGTCGATTGCCCGTCCCATCCGAGCAGTTGCCGCAGCTCCTCCCGGGGCCAGAATGCCAGGTCTTCGTCGAACAGCTCACCGATGGTCTGCGTCTGGAGGCGGTCGCGAATCTTCGCGAGGCGTTCGGACACTGGAAGCTGGCGCAGCGGCAGCGCTTGCAGGGCAGCCGAAACGGGGCGTTTCAACCAGCCGGGCACGGCGGCGAGCCTGCGCTTTCTGGCTAGCGTTCCGGCGTAACTGTTGTACCCGCTGAACAACTCGTCGCCACCGTCGGCGGAGAGCACGACCTTCACGGATTGAGACGCAACCTGGGAAACCAGCAAGGTCGGAATGCCCGAGCTGTCGCCGAACGGCTCGTCGTACAGGTCGCCCCAGCGTGGCAGAATCCGCATCGCCTCCGAGATCTCGAGGGTTCGGCTGGTGTGCTCCGTGCCCAGGTGCCGCGCGACGCGCTCGGCGAACGCGGACTCGTCGAAAGCCGGATCGTCGAATCCGATCGTGAACGTTCGAATCGACTGGCCGCTGTGGCGTTGCAGGATGGCGGCGACGAGCGACGAATCGTATCCGCCGGAAAGGAACACCCCGACCGGGACGTCCGAGACCATCCGATAGCGGAAGGCGTCGATCATCAGCGCTTCCAGCTCGTCGGTCAGCTCGTGCTCGCTGCCCAGCCGCCGATCGGAATCGGGATGGAGCACGTTCCAGTAGCGTTCGATGCTGCATGTCCCTTGCGGGCCCAGTTCCAGCCAGTGCCCGGCGCTCAGCTTGAAGACGCCCTGATAGATCGATCGCGGCTCGGCGACATAGCCGTACCGGAAGTAGTCCGCCATGGCCGCCCGGTCGAGCCGGGGGGCCCAGTGCCCGAATGCCCGCAACGCTTTCAGTTCGGAACCGAACCAGAGCGACTCTCCATTCCAGCCGTAATAGAGAGGCTTGACCCCCAGACGATCGCGCAACAGGTACAGCCTGCGGTCGGCTTTCGACCAGAGCGCGATCGCGAACATGCCGATGAAACGACGCACCGCCGCAGGCCCCCACCGGGAGAACGCCTCGATGACGACCTCGGAATCGCCGGTTCCGGCGAAGCGGTGCCCCAGGGACGCGAGCTCGCCGCGGATTTCGCGGAAGTTATAGACCTCGCCATTGAAAACCATGACCCAATGGCCGTCCCGGGAGACCATAGGCTGCCGGCCAAGCGGCGACAGATCGAGGATCGACAATCGCGTATGGCCAAGTCCGACAGTACCGTCGAACCAGAGGGCGCTGTCGTCCGGCCCTCGATGATGAAGGCTGCTGGCGCTGTCTCCGAGCCAATGACGCGCGCTTTCCGGGACGCCGTCCCTGAACCAGAAACCGGCGATGCCGCACATCCTGTGAATTCTTCTTGATCCATGTCGACGCCGGTCGGGATTGCGGAGTGCTGTTTATAGTCCGTTCGGATTACGGCCGCCCGCGTTCCCAGCGCGTCGGCGGCCTGATCTGTTCGGACTATGCGCCGCTTGTACCGGCGAAGGACTTAATTCGTACCCTGTCCCTGCGGTCAAAGCGCTTTGACTGCCGGATCGGAGCGATTCCACGTGAGCGGAGTACGGGAATTTCGCAGGCAGGATATTGCCGAGGTTGCGGCGCTATGGCTCAAGGCGTTCCGCCGGCGCGACGGCCCCGCGTCGAAGCCGCTGCAGGACTATTTCGAAGAGCTGTTCTTCGGCGGTCCTTGGCGCGACGAAAGCCTGCCCTCCCTCGTCTACGAAAAGCGCGGCCGAGGAATTGTCGGTTTTATTGGCGTGCTGCCGCGGGCCATGATGTTCGGAAAGCGACCGATCAAGGTCGCCGTCGCGACGCAGCTGCTGGCGGACCGGGACGCCTACGCCGCAGCGCAGCTGATGCGGAAATTCCTCAGCGGAAAACAGGACCTCTCCCTGTCCGACGGCGCCAATGAAAATTCGGAGCGGCTCTGGCAAGCTGCGGGCGGAAGCGTCGCGCTGTTATACAGCCTGGACTGGATCCGGGTCCTGCGGCCGAGCCAGTACGTCATGACGAGATTGAAGCGCCGGGACCGCCTGATGCCTCTCGCAAAAGTGCTTTGGCCGTTCTGCCAGGCGGCGGACGCAGCCGTGGTCCGCAGCCGCTTGGGACGGTATTGGCTTCCAGAAGTCGCGGATACGGTCGCGGAAGAGGATCCGGCGGACGAGACTCTTCTGTGGTGCATCCGGCACTTGTCCGGCGATCGCGCGCTGCAGCCGGAATACGATCTCGATTCCTTTCGGTGGTTGTTGAGAAAGGCGAGCGAGAAGCAGATGCACGGAGCGCTGCGCAAAGGCGTGGTTCGGGATACGAACGGCGAAATCGCGGGATGGTATCTCTACTATCTGAAAAAGGGGGATATCGGCCAGGTGTTGCAATTGGGCGGGAAACCGAAGGCCATCCGGAAAGTGCTGGACCGGCTTTTTTACCAGGCCTGGAGACAAGGGGCGGTGGCGATCTCCGGCGAACTGGAGCCGCGGTTTGTCAGGGAGCTGGCGGCAAGCCGCTGCAGATTCGGCCAGTCCGGATACTCGGTCCTGGTGCAGGCGAGAAACAGGGATCTTCTGCACGCCATTTTCCGGGGAGACGCTTTCCTCAGCCGGCTGGAAGGCGAATGGTGGGCGCGCTTTTCCGATCAGGAGTGGTCCTTGGAAGTTCCGGCATCGCAGGATTCGCGAACTCTCCGGACGCAGGCGCGGATTTTTGAACCGGATGTGTGTCGCTCGCCTTACGGAGGTAAGTGAAAAAATGAGACAAGAATTGCGGAAATTCATCATCGACAACTATTTGTTCGGCCAGAAGCTCGACTTTTCCGACGACGACTCCTTTCAGGACAAAGGCATCATCGACTCCACCGGCGTCATGGAGCTGGTGGCGTTTCTGGAAGAAACCTATCAGGTGCAGATCGAAGATGAAGAACTGCTTCCGGAGAATCTCGACTCCATCAGCAGCATGACCCGGTTCCTGGATGAGAAACTGCGGGCGTCAACCTTGAAGGCGGGCGAAATCGCGGTTTGACGTGCCGCGGCGCCTCAGGGCGCGCTCCTCCGGCCGAGGGCGACGCGCGCATCACCGGCTGCGTCGACCACGAGGCGAATACCGTCATAGGTTCCTGCGCGCTCGAAGAGGGACTTCACCTGGCGGGCCTGGCCGAGACCGATTTCAAACAACAGCACTCCGCCGGGGCGCAGGAACGCGGGCGCGTCCTTGAGCACGCGCTGATGAATGCTGAGCCCGTATGGCCCGCCGTCGAAGGCCTCGCGCGGCTCGTGATCGAGCAGGTGCGCGCCGTAGTCCCCAAGGCGCCTCCGGGAAATGTACGGGGGATTGCAGACGACGGCGTCGGCGCTGCCCTCGAGCCCGAGCCCGCGCAGCGCGGCGAACAGGTCGCCCTGGCGCACCTGCACGCGTCCTGACAAATCGAGCTGTCGTACGTTGCGGCGTGCGACCTCCACGCATTCGTCGGTCAGGTCGCTGGCCCAGACCTCCGCGGTCGGTACGCAACGGGCGATGCTGCAGGCCAGATTGCCGCAGCCGCAGCACATATCGATCACCCGCGGCGCCGGCGCCTGCAATTCCCGGATGATTTCGACCGCGGTTCGCCCGAGAAGCTCGGTCTCCAGCCGCGGCACCAGCACGCCGGGCGCGACGACCACTTCGACGCCCATGAAGGCGATGCTGCCTTTCCTGTAGGCCTCGCCGACGCTCAAGACAGCCCTGTCTTCCTGATCTTGCCGGTGTCGGTCTTCGGCAACGCGGCCACGATCTGAACGTGCTTCGGAACGATGAAGTTCTCGAGCTTGTCCCGACACTGGCGCTGCACTTCCTTCTCGCTCATCGTCACCCCCTGTTCGAGCACCACGAAGGCCTTGACCGCCTCGCCCAGAAGATCGTCGGGAACGCCGATGACGGCCGCTTCTTTGATGCCCGGGACGTTCACCAGCACCGCCTCGACTTCCTTGGGCGCGATCTTCTCGCCGCGCGACTTGATCACGTCGTCCATGCGTCCGATGAAGTACAGATAGCCTTCTTCGTCCATCCTGCAGTAGTCGCCGGTGTACAGAACCTGCTCGCCCGGGAGCGGGCCCGGCCTGAGTTTCTGCGCGGTGGCCTCGGGTTTTTCCCAGTAACCCTTCATCACCGAGGCACCACGAACCACCAGCTGGCCGACGGTGTTCGGCGGAACCCTCATACCGCTTTCGTCGACGATCCATATCTCGGTGTTGGGCATCGGCACGCCGACGCTCGCGGGTTTTCGGTCCAGGTCCCCGGGCGGCAGGTAGGTGCAACGCTTGCACTCGGTGAGCCCGTACATGGAGAAAATGCGCTTTCCCGGGAACAGATCCCTGAGCACCCGAATATGCTTCAGCGGCAGCATGGCGGCGGTGCTGGTGACATAGCGAATCTTGGAGAGGTCATGGTTCCCGAGCGTTTTCATCTCGGCCAGGATGGCGAAGATGGTCGGCACGCCCGGAAACCCGGTGACGCCTTCCTCGGCCATCAGCTTGAGCACCTGTGCGGGGTAGGCGAACGAGCGCTCGAGCACGAGGCGCGCCCCCTGCCGGAAGGCCATGATCATCTGGTACAGGCCGTAGTCGAACGACAGCGGGAGCACGTTCAGGATCACCTCGTCCTGCCGCACCTCCAGGTAGCTCACGATCGAGGCGCAGGCCGTGAGCATGTTGCGATGGGTCAGCATTACGCCCTTGGGATTGCCGGTGGAGCCCGAGGTGTAGATGATGGCCGCAAGGTCGATGTCGATATTCCTTCGCGCGGGTGCGCGGCTTGCGTCACCCCGCGCGAGCGCGTCGTCCCAGCGCAGCAGGCGGGGTACGCGCCGTGCGCGGTCGTCGTCCAGCTCTCCCGATACGATCACGCACCTGAGGTGGCTCGACCGGGACGGTCCGGCCCACACGTCGTGGAGCTGCGCCTCGGCGATCAGCGCCGCCGGCCTGCAGTCCTCGATCAGGTAACGGAGCTTCTCGGTTTTGGTGAGCGGATTGACGATCGAGACCACGGCATTGGCTTTGAGCACCGACCAGAAGGAAACCACCGTCGCGACCGAGTTGTCGGCAAAGACCATAACGCGGTCGCCGCGGGCCACGCCCTGCGCAATCAGCGTGTGGGCGAGCGCATTCGAGCGTTCCTCGAGCTCGCGGTAGGTGA
>WNFM01293300.1_pt3 | contig 11822 bp, 6 predicted proteins | sample 5400271 | NCBI WGS metagenome assembly WNFM01 (sample SAMN13153352, study PRJNA577476) | soil metagenome | isolation source: 60 cm saprolite on Douglas fir-dominated hillslope | place: USA:California | collected 2013-09-17 | reverse complement strand
GCCCGGTACTCGCATCGTCGAAACGCGTCTCGCGCAGCAGTTTGGTGTGAGCCAGGCGCCGGTGCGAGAGGCCCTTCGGGATCTCGCGTTGTTCGGATTCGTCGTCAGCTCACCGTTCCGCGGCACGCAGGTCCGCCAGATCACGCCGGAGGAGCTGCTGGAGATCTATCCCATTCGGGCGGCGCTCGAAGGCGTCGCGGCGCGGGCGGCGGCGACGCGCATCAACGAGGCCGGCTTGAGCCGGCTCGAGGAGCTGATCGCGACGATGCGCGAAGCCGCCTCGCGCGACGATCACCGGGCGCAGGCCAACGCGGACGCGGCCTTTCACCTCACGATCATCAAAGCCGCCGGCAACAGGATGCTCGAGCACGTGTGGCAGACGATGCGCCTGTCGGTCACCACGTGCGTCACCCATTCGGTGACCCACCGGTCGCTCCATGAAATCGCCGAGCGGCACGTGGCCGTCCTGAACGCGCTAGGGGCGCACGACCCCGTCCGCGCCGAGGCGGAAATCAGGCGGCACATCGAAGAGCCCGGCGAGTGGATCCGCGCGGCAGCCATGGCTGACGCGACCACGACCTGACCCCGTTACTTCCTTGGCAGCGCGAACGCGACGTATCCCGTCGGGAGCGATCCCGCCTGCGGGCTGTCGTCCGGTGAGGCTGCGAGCAAGAGATACTGCCGTCCATCGATCTCGTACATCGCGGGCGCTCCCCGGATGGCCCCTCCGAGCGCCGCGGTCCAGACGACTTTCCCCGTGCCGGTATCAAACGCGCGGACCTTGCTGTCTCCCCCCGGAGCAAAGAGCAGACCTCCCGCGGTCACGATCATGCTGCTGCGCATCTGTGTCGTACCGGTGCCCGTGATCCCAAGCGGGGCCAATCCCGCGTGGTCTCCAAGGCCGATCTGCCAGGCGATGGTGCCCGTATTCAAGTCGTACTTGGTCAGCGTCGTGAAGGGCGGCTTGATCATCGTGCCGATCAACCCGTAGGCGTCGATGACGTACTGCGTCTTTTGCTCGACTCCGTCAGGATACGGCCGCATCCCGCGTCCGCGTCCGCCGGCTGCCGGACGCGTTTGTGCTCCCCCGGACGCCACGACGGGTCCAGGCGGGAACGCCGGCGCCGGCCCTCCGCTTCGTCCGCGGCCGCCGAACGCCGATGGGGCCGTGAGATACGCGACCAGGGCGTCGATGTCGACGTCGTTGAGGTGAGGGAAGGCGGGCATCGGGCCTTTGCCGTTGGCGATCGTGCTTCGGATGGCCGCCGCGTCCACTCGTCCGCTCAAGGTGAGCAGCGTGGGACCGATCGGCGTGCCGCCGCGATCGGGGCCATGACAGGCCTGGCACTCGCGCAGGTAAACGGTTTGTCCGGGCGATGGTGCAAGACTCGGCGCCGGCTCCAGCAGTTTCAGCACGCCGGCATCGTTCTGTCCGATGACATACACCTGTCCGGACGGCTCCGCGGCCGTGAACCCAAACAACGCGCCGCCGTTGCTGCCTGGCAGGTGCACGGTGTCGACGAAGCTGATTGGCGTGAACAAGCCCATGTTGCGCGCGCCCGCCAGTCGTTTCCTGAACGCTTCGCGCGCCGCGTCGGTCACGATCGAATACGGATTGATGTCGTCCGCCGTAAAGGTCTGCCGGGAGAAGGCCGGCGGCTTCGTCGGGTACGGCTGCGTGGGCCATGACTGCTCACCCGGCATGTCACTCCTCGGGACGAGGCGCTCCTCGATCGGCCAGATGGGCGCGCCCGTGACCCGATCGAACACGTAAAGGAACCCCGTTTTTCCCGCCATCGCCACGACGTCGACGTCCTTGCCGCCGTGCCTGATGCGGGTCAGTTGAGGCGCGGCGTTGTTATCGAAGTCCCACAGATCGTGGTGGACGGTCTGGAAGTGCCAGAGCCGCTTGCCGGTCCTCGCGTCGAGCGCCAGGAGGCAGTCGCTGAACAGGTTGGCGCCGATGCGATCGGCGCCGTAGTAGTCGTAGGTCGGGGAGCCGGTGGGAAAGTAGGCAATCCCGCGCGCCGCATCGACCGTGATCTCGCCCCAGGTGTTGGTGCCGCCCACGTACTTCCAGGCGTCTTTGGGCCAGGTCTCGTAGCCGAATTCACCCGGTCGCGGCACCGTGTGGAACTGCCAGACGAGTGCGCCTGTCACGACGTCGTACGCCCGGAGATCGCCGGGCGGCGACATGTAGCCTTCGCCCGTCGCGGAACCGAGCATGACGAGGTTCTCGAAAATCCGGCCGGGCGTGCTGGATTGAATGCGGCCGATGGTAGCCGGATCGCGGCCGAGCCCCTCTCGGAGATCGACCACGCCCTTCACGCCGAAGGTCGTGATCGAAAGACCCGTGGCGGCATCGATCTCCTGGAGGTAATCGTTCATCGCGAAGACGAGCCGGCGGTCCGTCCCGTCCTGGCTTTCCCAGTAGTTCATTCCCCGCGACGACATGGCCTGCATGCCCTCGTGGATCCAGATCTCCTTCCCCGCCTTGGCGTCGAGCGCGACGATGGCGCCGTTCCGGCCCCGGCCGTAGATGATCCCGCGCACGACGATGGGATTGAAGAGCGTTTCGCCGAAGGGGTATGTCCACGCCACCGTCAGCGTGCCGACGTTTTCCTTATTGATGCCCTTGGAGGGAAAGTAGCGCGAGCTGTCGGCGCTGCCGGCGTAGTCGCGCCACCATTTGTCGTCCGGGCCGGCACCCGCGACCGCCATCCCGCCGACCAACGCCAGAGCTCCCGCCGCAGCCAGCCAGCGCGCCATTCAATCTCCTTTGGTCATGGAAGTTGCCAGTATCTCCGATTTCGTGCTAGCCTGCGCGCGATTCGCGATTATCGATGATCTAGTCGCTGGGCAAAGATACAGGAAAAGAGGTCCTTAATGGCAATCTGCCGTTGGCTTTGCGCAGCGTCCCTCCTGATTGGACTGTGTCATCCGTCGCCCGCGTCGGCGCAGATTCGCGCCGGCACGATTACCGGCACGGTGCTCGACAGTTCCAAAGCCCTGGTTCCAGGCGCCTCCGTGGTGGTCACTAACGAGGCGACCAGCATCGCGACCTCGCTGGTCACGAACGAGGCCGGCCAGTTCACCGCACTCTACTTGCCCGCGGGCACCTACAAGATAGAGGTCAGCCTGGCGGGCTTCGGCACGTATCGCCGGACCGGAGTGGCCCTCGCCCCCACCGACACGGTGCGCATCCCTGTCGAACTGGCGCCGGCGCGCGTCGGCGAAACCGTCGACGTGGCCGCCGAAGCCCCCCGGTTGCAGACCGATCGGAGCAACGTCTCCGGGGCCGTGGGAAGCGACATGATCGAGGCGCTCCCGAACATCACCCAGAATCCGCTGCAGTACGCGATGCTGCAGGCCGGCGCGATCGGCCGGAACAGCACCGCCGATACCACCGGCCTCAATTCCTTCGGCATCGGCGTCGATGGGCGGCGCAACTGGTCGGCCGTCGGCGTGAACGGCGGCCGCGCGTTCACGAACGACATTCAGCTCGATGGCCTTCCCGTGATGGGCGGGGGTTATAACGAAGCGGCGGTGGTGCCAAACACAGAGGGCCTTCAGGAAGTCCGCGTCATCTCCAATAACTTCAGCGCCGAATACGGCCGCGGCCAGGCGATCATCTCGATGAGCACCAAGGCGGGCACCAACGCGTTTCGCGGCCAGGGCTCGTACCTGATGCGGAACGAGGCGCTCGATGCGAACACGTTCAGCAACAACGCCCGGGCCATTGCCAAGCGTCAGTTCAGGGTGCAGGACGTCGGCGGCTCGCTGGGAGGTCCGATCCTCCACAACCGGCTGTTCTTCTTCAGCAGCTATCACGGCCTGCGGAACAACCAGGGCCAGACGACCATGGCGACGGTTCCGACCGCGCTCGAGCGGGCCGGCAATTTCAGCCAGACGTTCATCCGCAACGAGAGCGGTCTCCCCGTCCCGGCGCAGATCTTCGATCCGTACAACGTCGTCCAGGAGGGCCCCGATCTCTATCGGCGCCTCCCCATTCCGAACGCGATCATTCCCGGTCCGAACGCGGCCGCCCTCCGGATGCTGGCGTTTTATCCCCTCCCGAACCGCGCGCCGGACGACGTGTTCAACACCAACAACTTCGAAGCGAACACCGTGCTGACCGTCCGGCGGCAGAGCTCGAACAACAGGGTCGACTGGCGAGCCGGCAGGCATTCGATTTACGCGAGCGCCGGCATCTCGTACGCGACCATTACGACCCCGCGGCCCTTCGGCGTGACGCCGTTCAACGGCGCCCCCGGGATCCGGAGCGACAACAATCCCTATTTCCAGGTCGGTGACGCCGTCGTGCTGTCTCCGTCGCTCGTCGTCGACGTCCGGTACGGCGTGACGCACATCGACACCAAGTCCTTCACCGGGGACAAGACCGGATTCAAGGATTTCACCGCCTTCGGCGTGCCGGCGAACCTGCAGCCGTTCATGGCCTTCCCCGAAGCCGCGCCGGTGGTCAACCCCAACGGTTTCAGCGGCGGCCAGGGGGGCGGCAGCAACTGGACGGCGCTCTCAGCCGGCACATTCGGAACGAAGCTCGAGGTGCAGACGAGTCAGAACTTCGCCGGCAGCATCACGAAGATCCGCGGCGCATGGACGCACAAGGCGGGGACCGAGTACCGGAACCTGCTCTCTCACTACGCCGACCCCGAACAGGCCTCCGTGGCGATTCCGTCGCCCACCGCCCACACCGGAGGCAACTTCAACTTCGAATACACGACCGCCGACGGCAATTCCGCCTCGCTGACGCGAACCAACGCGCAGCGCGGCGTCAACGGCGCGGCGATGCTGCTGGGCGCGGGCCTCTGGACGATCAGGCCCGGCGCCAACGTGCTGCCGTACTTCTCGCAGAAATACTTCGCCATCTACTCCCAGAACGACTGGCGGGCCTCCTCAAAGCTCACCATCAACCTCGGACTCCGGTGGGAGCTGCAGCCTGGTCCGACCGAGCGGAAGAACCGCATGTCGGCGTGGGACTTTTCCAGGCAGAACGCATTCGGCACGCCCGGCGCGATCGCGTTTCCCGGCGTCGGCGGCTACAGCCGCAACCTCTGGGACACGGAGTACAACGATTGGGGTCCACGGGTGGGCGCGGCATACACCATCAATCCCCGCACGGTGGTCCGGGGCGGCTTCGGCATCACCTACCTCCCCAGCAACACCGGCTACTTCTCCGGGCCGACCGATTACGGGTCCGCGAACTTCTCCGGTGGCGTGTCGCAGATCCCCTACGGGCTCACGCCCCGGGGTGTGCCGGCCGGATTCTTCTCTGACCCTTCACCGCTCGTCCCGGCGACCGGTGGGGAGCCGACGGCTCCCCAGGTGTACGGCATCGGCGAATCCCGGTTCGATCGCCATTTCCACAACGGCCGTTCCACCCAGTGGAACGTGTTCCTCGAGAGGTCCATCGCCAGGAACTGGATGGTCTCGGCTGGCTACACCGCGTCGGCGAGCCGCAACCTGCTCAATCGCTCATTCCCGATCCAGAATCTCCAGAGCGTTCCGCGTGACGTGCTGGATCAATGGCGCGCGCAGTACATCGCGAGCAACGGGACGCTCAACCCGGCGACCCAGCTGATCCCGAATCCCTACCAGCCCGCGAGCGGATCTCTCCTGCCCTTTGCCGGAGTGCTGGGGGCAAGCACCATCGCCCGATCCAACACCTACTTTCCCTACCCGCTCCTCATCGGTTCCGGCGCTGCCGTGAACCGCACAGGGGCGACCGCGGACTTCAAGTCGGTGCAGCTGCGCCTCGGACGCCGGTTCGCCAACGGCCTGATGGCGGACGCCTCCTACACGTGGTCGAGGAACTGGGAGGATACCGACACCGGCATCGAGGACGGCCAGGGCTTCAACGCCGGCGGCACCGCCAGGAACTACGACCTTTACCACCCCGAGGCGAATCGCACGCTGGGGCTCACAGACGTTCCGCACAGGCTGATCGCCACGTTCCTCTACAAGGTTTCGATCGCGGGAACGGGCTCCGCATCCCGACGCGTCTTGAAGGCCGTCGCCGCTGACTGGCAGCTCGGTGGCACCGTGGTCTGGCAATCCGGATTCCCGATTGCGATCAGCGGCGCCAGCACCGGCGCCGCGCTCGCGAGGCCCGATCGCATTCCCGGCATCGATCTGGTCCTGCCGCAGAGTCTCTGGGGCTGGTACGACGGAAAGACCGCAGTCACGCTGCCCAGCGGCCGCGTAATCACGCCGCCGGCGTTCACCTACTTGAAATACAATCCGGACGCGTTTGCCGGGCGGGTCGTGGCCACTCCAAACGGGTCGATCGTCGCGGACCAGTACTGGTTCGGTAACGCGGCGCAGACCTACGACGAGATCCGGACGGACCCGCGCTTCAATATCGACGCGAGCGTGAGGCGTCAGTTCCGCATCGCGAGGTACCAGCTGGAGATCGGCGCCGACATCATGAACCTCCTGAACCATACCCAGTTCAACGGCGCCTACGCCGGCGGACTTGGCGGCACGACGACGACGGCGAATGCGGCGCTGGGGATCAAGCCAGGCATGGGAAACGCCAACAACTACGGCACCAGGGGCATGGGCACGTTCAACCCACGGCAGATGATGCTCCGGGCGACGCTGCGCTTCTGACCCGCCGGCACGCCATCGAGCGGTTTTTCGAGGAGCGTCACATGTTTCGACGAATCGCTCTCGCGGTCTGGCTCGCGATTCCCTTCACGCTGGCCCCGCTCACCGCGACGCGCGGGACTTTCGTGCCGGACTGGAGTTTCAAGGGCTCGACACTCGCCGGCTGGCACGCGCTGGGACAGGCCGAGTGGAAGGCCGCCGGCGGCGTTCTCATCGGGACGCCAAAAAGCCCGGAAGGTGGCTGGCTTCTCCTCGACAAGTCGCTTCAGGATGTGCAGCTCGGCTTCGAGGTGCGATGCACCGGCGGTTGCCGCACCGGCGCTCTGTTGAGAGCGGAGAAGACTCCGGGCGGCGGCTTCAAGGGCATCTTCGCGTCGCTGGTAGAGGAGGACATCGCCGGCTACGCGGTGACCCTCGACGCCGGCGGCCGCGAGCTCACCCGCGAGCGCCTTCGCGCCGGCGGCGGCATGATGCGTTTTGCGCCAACGGCGGCGGAGACGGCCGCGGCGGCCGCCGCGGCCGCAGCAAGGGCCGGCGGGCGCGGCGCCGCCGCGGGACGTGGCGGCGGCGGACGCGGGGTCCAGCCCAGTCCGCTCAAACCCGACGACTGGAACGACATCGACATCGTCCTCGACGCCAACATCCTGCGTCCGACCGTGAACGGCCGGCCGATCGGCGGCGGCGCGGCCGATGAAGACCTGGGCAAGTTCGGTCCCGTCGCCCTCTACGTTGGAGGGACGGGCGAGGTGCGCTTCCGCGACGTCGGGTACAAGGACCTGGGCCTGAAGCGATTTGTGAAGGAGCAGGTCTCGCCGAATTTCCGGATGCAGCGCTTGACGCCTTATTACTACTCGTTCTCCGCCGCTGCCGCCGACATCAATCGCGACGGGAACATGGACGTCATCTCGGGCCCTTTTATTTTTTACGGACCGGACTTCACCGAGGCCCGCGAATTCTACGCGGCGCAGACCGGCAGTCCTTCGACGACGTTCCAGCAGAACTGGGTGGCCTTTGCCGGCGACTTCACGGGCGATGGCTGGCCCGACATCCTGCTCGCCTCGACCGACAACAACAGGCTCTACGTGAATCCCCGAGGCGAGGCGCGCCGGTGGGACATGTATCCCAACGTCATCCCGCCCGGCAACGAGTCCGAGATCTCGGTGATGAAGGATCTGGACGGCGATGGCAAACCCGAGCTGATCTACGCGAGCGCCGGCGCCGTGCGGCTCGCGCGCCCCGATCCTGCGCATCCGACCGGCCCTTGGCTCTCGACGCAGGTGGGTGAGGCGGGCTCGTACACCGCGCACGGCATTGGGGCGGGCGACATCAATGGCGACGGACGTCTCGACATCCTCAACCCAACCGGATGGTGGGAACAGCCGCCCGAGGGCCTCGGGCAGCCGCTGTGGAAATTTCATCCGACGCCGTTCGGGCGCGGCGGCGCCGAGATGGCCGTGTACGACGTCAACGGCGACGGGCTGAACGATGTGGTCACGTCGACGCAGGCGCACGGCTTCGGGCTGTCGTGGTTCGAGCAGAAGCGCGACGCGGCCGGCGCCATCTCATTTGTCGAGCACGAGATCGCGGGGAACTTCGGGGTGAAGAACGCCGGCGACGTCGTCTTTTCCGAGCCGCACGGTTCGACGGCCGCCGACGTCGATGGCGATGGGATCCCCGACTTCATCGTCGGCAAGCGCTTCTTCTCGCACCTCGAGAGCTACCTCGATCCGGACCCGTACGGCCCGGCCGTCCTCTACGTCTATCGCACCGTCCGCAATCCGAAAGCCCCCGGCGGCGCGGAGTTCGTCCCGGAACTGGTTCACAATCAGTCGGGCGCGGGCTCGCAGGTCCTCGCCGTGGATCTGAACAAGGACGGCGTGGTTGACATCGTGACCTCGACCACCAGGGGCGCGTTCGTTTTCTTCGGCACGCGTACAAAGGCCAGGCGTTGAGACTCAAGAACAAAGTTGCGCTCGTCACGGGCGCGGGCCGCGGGATCGGCCGCGGCATTGCGGAAGTGTTCGCGGACGAAGGCGCGGACGTCGCGGTGAATTACCTCGAGAGTGCCGAGGAGGCCGAGGCCGTTGCGGACTACGTGCGCGCCCAGGGACGGCGGGCGATGACGGTGCAGGCGGACGTCTCGAAGCGGGCCGATGTCGAACCGATGATCGCGAAGATCTGGGGGACGCTCGGCCCGATCGACATTCTCGTCAACAACGCCGGCATCGAGACGATCGTCCCGTTCCTCGAGCTCACCGACGAGCAGTGGACGCGTCTCACGGACGTGAACTTGCGGGGCAACTGGCTGTGCTCCCAGGTCTACTGCCGGCGTGTCGTCGCGGACGGCCGCAAGGGCAGCATCGTCAATATCGGCTCGATTCAAGCCGCGAAAGTCCTTCCCGGCCGTACCCACTACGCTCCCGCCAAGCTGGCGCTGGAGGCGCTTACCCGGAACATATCGGCCGAGATGACGCCCCTCGGCATTCGCGTGAACTGCGTCCATCCTGGCCTGATCGACACGCCCATGACGGAATGGGTCATGAAGGACCCGGACATCCTGCCGGTCGTCCTCGCCCAGATTTCGCTCGGGCGCGCCGGCCGGCCGCGCGAGATCGGGGCGGTCGTGTCGTTCTTTGCGTCAGACGAGGCGAGCTACCTGACCGGACAAGCGGTGCACGTCGATGGGGGCTGGGCCGGCAAGTAGCGCCTGCGCCGGAACCTCCCGCCAGGGCGGAGACTGCCGTATAGTGCCCCCATGAAAACTACCTTTACGATTCTCGCCCTGGCAGTGTTTGCGGGCCAGAGTGGCGCCGGCGGCGTCCGCGTCTGGCGGACGACCGACATCGCGGCGAAAGGCGCGGAGCTCACGAAGAGACTCGACGCCCAGAAGGTCGCGAGCGAGGTGATCGCGACCGAGGGGAACCGGACCTTCATGATCGCTCACCGGGAAGGCTCGGGCCTGGCCGAGTGGCACGAAAAACAGGCGGACGTGATGTTCATATCCGCCGGCCACGTCACGATGGTGTACGGAGGCACGATCGTGGATGCCAAGACGACGGCGCCTGGAGAGATGAGGGGGGCGTCGATCCAGGGCGGAACCGAAGCCAAGCTCGGCCCCGGCGACGTGCTGCACATTCCGGCGAAAGTGCCGCACCAGATGCTGCTGGCCCCCGGGACAAAGGTCACCTACTTCGTCACGAAGGTCGTCGAGTAGCGCCGGCGTCCGAACTTCATGAGATGACTTCGCTGCGCGACACGCTCCAGGGCGCTCTCGTGATGGCGCCGATGACCAAGGGCTCGAACCTGCCGTATCGCCAGCTCTGTCAGGAACTCGGCGCGCGCGTGACGATGAGCGAGATGACGGTCGCGCGACGGCTGAAGCAGAAGCGTCGAAGCGAGTTCGCGCTCATCCGGCGGGCGCCTGCCGAGCGATTCTTCGGCGTCCAGCTGGCCGGGAACAAGCCGGATGAAATGGCCTGGGCGGCGGCCCTGGTGGAATCCCGCGGCGCCGATCTCGTCGACGTGAATCTCGGCTGCCCGATCGATTACTTCACCAGCAAGGGCCTGGGCGCGGCGCTCGCCCGCGAGCCGAGGCGCGTGAGGCGGATCGTCGAGGCGATGAAACAGGCGGTGCGGGTCCCGGTCAGCGTGAAGATCCGCCTCGGGTGGAACGACGAGCACAGGAACTTCCTCGACGTCGCGCGCGCGGCGGTCGAGGGAGGGGCCGACGCGGTCTTCGTCCATGGGCGAACGCGCGCGGCGCGGTACACCATGTCGGCGGACTGGAGCGCGATCGCCGAGCTCGCGGCGGCCGTCCAGGTTCCGATCATCGGGAACGGCGATCTGCTGTTCCGCCACGACATCGACGCCGCCCTGCGCACCGGCTGCACGGCCGTCATGACGGCGCGCGGCGCGTTGATCAAGCCGTGGCTGTTCCGCGAGGCCACCGAGGGGGACCTCGATCCGACGGGCGACGACCGGCTCGCGATCTACCGGCGGTACGTCGCGCTCGCGAAGGCGCACTGGGGCGCGGACGAGCACGGCGTCGGGCGAATCCGGGAATTTCTGGTGTGGCACCTCGGGTTCTGGTGCCGATACGCGCCGCGCCGCGCCGACGGGAGCTATCCCGCGATGCAGCGGCGCGAATCGTGGATTCCGCGCACCCCACTGGAAGCGTTGTTCGCCAGGTCGGACGCGCCGGCGCATCAGTATCTCGCGGACCGTCTGCTGTCAGAGGAGCCGATCGACCTTGACGCGGCACCCGCGCCGGCCCAGGCGCGCGCGATCGACGACGACAAGGCGGAGGCGGGATGAAGGCGCTCGCCGGAATCGCGATGATCCCGGCGGTCTTACTTGTATCGAACGCCCGCCTCACGGCCTGATCACGGTGCCGTCCCTGCGGCGCGTGGTTCCCCACGAATAATCGAAATTCGGCGGACCGGCGGGGAACGGGAACTTCGCCGCGGCCTTCTCGTCGACCTCGATGCCCAGGCCCGGCTTCTCGTTCGCCATCAAGTAGCCGTCCTTCTGCTCGGGGCAGCCGACGAACACCTCCCGCGTCTCGGCCGGGAAGCTGCCGCCTTCGTGGACGCCGAAGTTGTAGTTCGTCAGCTCCAGAGCCAGCTGCGCGGCGTGCGCGAGCGGCGACGCGTCGCCGGGGCCGTGCCACGCGGTGCGGACCCCGAAGTACTCACAGAGCGCCGCCACCTTGCGCGCCGGGCTCAACCCGCCGATCTGCGAAATGTGGATGCGGATGAAGTCGATCAGGCGCTCCTGGATGAGCGGCAGGTATTCGTGCTGCGTGTTGAACAGCTCGCCCATCGCGAGCGGGACGCTCGACTGCTGGCGCAGCAGCCGGAAATGGCCGTTCTCCTCGGGTGGGAGCGGGTCTTCCAGGAAGAACAGGCGATAGGGCTCGAGCGCCTTGCACAAGTTCACCGCCTGGTTCAGCGTGATCCGCTCGTGGACGTCGTGCAGCAGCTCGACTTCGTCGCCGAGCTTGGCCCGCATGTGTTCGAACAGCTTCGGCACCATGCGGACGTACGGCGCCGGCTCCCAGATCGCCCGCGGATTCGTCGGACCGATGGCGTCGGTCCGCGCCGCGGTTGCCGCCGCCCCGCCCCCGCCCCCCGCGCCGTAGCCGGCATACCCCGGCGTGGCGACCTGCACGCGAATGTGACGGAAGCCCTGCG
>WNFM01231769.1_pt5 | contig 11822 bp, 9 predicted proteins | sample 5400271 | NCBI WGS metagenome assembly WNFM01 (sample SAMN13153352, study PRJNA577476) | soil metagenome | isolation source: 60 cm saprolite on Douglas fir-dominated hillslope | place: USA:California | collected 2013-09-17 | reverse complement strand
TGACGCTCGCCTCCTCGGAGGATTTCGGGGCGGCCGCCGCATTCGCCGCCGAGGGACGGGGGGAAGGCTCGGGCATCGCCTACCGCCTCTGGAGCCAGACCCCGATGGCGGAGATGGGGCTGGCGTCGTCCCTGCAGATTTACGAGAGCGACGGACGCCTGCTCGATCGGTTCGCTGTCAACCTGGCGCCCGGTCTCGAGGTGCCGTTCGCGAGCGCGCTCGAAGCGGCCGGCGGTGATCTGATCGAAGTGCCGCCCCGCCCCCGCGCCATCGTCCGCAAGCCGGTCCTGTTCGCCTCCCGCTCGATCCGCGCGCCGCGTCGCTCGCAGCTGCTGGTCGTGATGACGATGGTCGACGATTACGACAATCTGCCGGGGGTGGGCGCCGACACCGGCTACATCCAGATATTCCGCGACCGGGCACTGACCCGCACGAATCCGGAGCTGCTGCGCTTCGAGCCGATGCTGGCGGTCTTCGGCCCGACGCTCGACCGGCTGTACGAGTCGGGAGGCGAGGTGCCGTCCCCCGGGGCGCGTCAGATCGCCGCGCTCGAGCGCCAGGGGCTCACCTGGAGCAATGACGTGGCCGGCGAAGGTCCGGCGCGGATCCTTTATGCCAGGGGCCGCGACGTCATCTACGCCCTCGCGCAGCCGCATGCGAGCATGACCGAATTTGTCGCCGGCGGCCTGCGTCTCTTCCTTTTGAATCTCGCGCTGACCTCCCTGATCCTCGCCCTCTGGCATTTCCGCCCGGGTCGAGCGCCCGGATCGGCGAAGGAGCCGCGCTTCTACCGACGCCTGACCGCGTATGTCCTTCTCACCGCCCTTCTGCCCCTTCTCGCCCTGGCCTTGTTCATCACCCGATTCAACGCTACGGAGTTCTCCAGCGACCTGACCACGACCGGGCTCGCCTCGCTTCAGGTTGCAAGACGCGTCGCGCAGGATTACCTCACGCTCAGCAACCCCGAGGAATCACCCACGCTCGATGACGATGCGGTCTTCTGGCTCAGCCGGATGGTGCGTCAGGATCTCAATATTTACAAAGGCTCCGATCTTCTGGCGACGAGCACGCGCGAGCTGTTCAGCTCGGGGATTCTGAACACCCGCCTGGACGGCTCGATCTACAAGGCGCTGTATCTCGATCGCGCGCCCTATCATCAGACCGCGGAGACCGCCTTCGATACCCGGGACATGACGCTGTCGGCCACGATGAAGATCGACGCCGAGGGCAGTCCGGGGGTCATCGTCATTCCGCTCGCCGGTCGACGGCGGGCCCTGTCCCGCAAGGTCGACGAGGTCGAGGATGCGCTCCTGATCGGCACCTGCGTCACCATCCTTCTGCTCGCCGGCACCGCCTACCTCGTCGCGCGCCGCGTCTCCGAACCGATCACCCTCCTGGCGCGCGCCGCGCGCCGCGTCGCGGAGGGCGATCTCGACGTCCGGGTCACGGCGATCGCGCGGGACGAGGTGGCCATCCTGGTGGACGCGTTCAACAGAATGGCAGGCTCCCTGCGGGAGCAGCAGGGGGATCTGCGGCGCCGGAAGGAATACATCGAGACGATCCTCCGAAGCGTGACCACGGGGGTGGTCTCGGTCGACGCGCGGGGATCGATCATCACGATCAACCCGGCGGGCCAGACCTTTCTCACCGGACCCCGGGGGGCCCCGGGAGTGCTGGACGACCTCCCTGATCTTCTGGCCCTCGAACCGTCGCTCGACCCGCTCCGCGGCGCCCTCGCCCGGGCGCTCCACTCCGGAGCCGATCAGGATGCGGAGGTGGTTCTGTCGCGCGCCGGGCAGGAGCTGCGTCTCCGCGCCGTCTTTCTGTCGTTCCTGCCCGTGGAAGGAGAACCGCCCGGCGCTATCCTTCTTCTGGAGGATGTCACCGAGATCGTCCGCTCCGGACGCCTCGCGGCCTGGGCCGACATGGCGCGCCGTATCGCTCACGAAATCAAGAATCCGCTCACGCCCGTCCAGCTCTCGGTGGAACATATCCGGAAGCTCTGGGAGGCGCAGGACCCGCGCTTCGGGACCGTCCTGCTGGAATGCCTCGGCAATATCCAGCGGCAGGTCCGGGCCTTGCGGACCATCGCCTCGGAATTCTCCGCCTATGCGAGGCTGCCGGAGCTGCGTCCAGAGCCGACGTCGGTCGCCGCGGTCGTCGATGAGGCTCTGAAGCCTTACGAATCTTCGCTTCCGGAGGGGGTGGCTCTGCGTCGCGACCTGTCTCCAGACCTGCCGGCGATCCTCGCCGATCCCCCGGTCCTCGCGCGCTCACTGGTCAACCTGATTGAGAACGCGCTGCAGGCGATGCCTGACGGAGGAGACTTGACCGTCTCCGCCGCGGCGATGGTCTCCTCGGGCATCGATCCTGTCGAGGTCCGGATCGAGGTTCGGGACACCGGTGTCGGGATCGATCCCGCGATCCGTTCCCGCCTGTTCGAGCCATACTTCTCGACCAAGAGCGGCGGCACCGGTCTCGGTCTCGCCATCGTGAAGCGGGCGGTCGAGGAGCATGGCGGGCGGCTGGAGGTCGAAAGCCGCGTCGGGCTGGGGACGACGATGCGGCTGTTCCTCCCCGCCGCCCGAGCCGCCCGTCCCGGGGAGGCGTCGTGAGGCGATACGCGCGTCGGGCTTCGATCATGACGATTCTGACGGGGCTCGCGCTGATGGCGGCGTGCGAGAAGGAGACGCACCGCGCCGCCCGGGCGGAATTCCAGACCCTGATGGCCCACCCGCTGCCGGGCGAGGAGCAGGCGCAGGCGCTCGAAGGGTTCGTCCAGCGCTTTCCCGAACCGAAGACCAACCCCTACCTGGTACGCGCCTTCACCCTGCTGGCCGAATATCACGCCGCCTCCGGCCACCCCGATATCGCCGCGTCCTGGTACGAGCGGGCCGTACGCGCCGTGCCCGAAGATCCCGACCTCTTGAATGCCCTCGGATATCTGTACGCCGCCAACGAAATGAATCTCGATCGCGCCGTCTCGGTGCTCGAGGCGGCGGTCCGTCTGGCGGAGGAGCGCGGCTACGCGCCGCGGCGCCAGGGGTTCATCAAGGATTCGCTCGGGTGGGCCTACCGCAAGCGCGGCGATCTGGCCCTGTCGGTGGCTCTTCTCGAAGAGGCGAACCGCCTCGCTCCGGGGGTGGCGATCCTTCGCGAGCATCTGGCGGATGCCTACCGTGGACTCGGAGAGCGCGACAAGGCGGTGGCCATCATCCTGGAGCTGTACCTGCAGGGTCGCGGCACGGATCGCCGCTTGCGGCGCAGTCTCGAAGAGATGGGACGTGAGGGAGGCGCCGCGAAAACCGCGGAGATCGGCCATCGCCTCGACCAGGGATTTGCGGCGATGGCGGAGGTCGATCGCCGCGAGGCCGAGCTCGAAGGCGCGAGCCTGGTCCAGCTGACCGCCGCCGACGGCACCCGGCTGGCCGGCTCCCTTTTCGTACCGTCCCCTCCCGAGGGTCGGCGTCCCGCGTCAGGAACGGGACGCCGGGGCGCGATTCTGCTCCTCCATGCGCTGGGCTCGAACCGCCACGCCGCCGCCTCCCTGGCCCGCCAGATGACCGAGCGCGGTCTCGTGGCGCTGACGATCGACCTGCGCGGCCATGGCGGAAGCGTCAGCGAGACATGGCCCGGGCCGCATCAGTTCAGCGAGCACCTGAATGAAAATCTGGAAGCGGCGCAGCAGGATCTCCGCGCCGGATTCGGCTACCTTCTCCGGGTGCCGCGCGTCGATCGCGCCCGCCTCGGTCTGGTGGGGGCCGGGCTTGGAGCGCTGCTTGCGGCGCGCGCCGTCGATGCCGCCGCCGACCCGCGTCCGACGGCGATCGTCCTTCTCTCTCCCTGGGGACGCAGCGAACCGTACCAGGCCCGCCTGAGCTTGATGGACCGGGCCGGGGTGCTCCTGGTGGCGGGTCGCGAGGAGCCATCGGCCGTCTCCACGGTGGAAGCCTTGGCGCGCGACGCCGGGCGGGGGGCTCCCGAGGCGATCCTGATCGACGGCTCCGGCAGCGGTTACGAGCTCCTCGACCGCTCCGGGGATCCGTCCGGACGGATCGCCGATTTCCTGGCGGGAAGGTTGCGATAGACGGGGGAGGTCGTCGCGCGACCGCGTCGCCGCGGTCTCAGCGCGTCGCCGCGAAAAACTGGTCCAGGGCGGCCCGCAGGTCTTCGAACGTGAACGGCTTGATGAGCGCCGAATGCCCGTGCCGGCGGAGAAACGCATCGGTCGTCGGCGAGAGTGTGTCGCCCGAGGTGAACAGAATCCGTCCCGCCTGCCCCGGCCGCGTCGACCGGATCGTGTCGTAGAGCTCCGCCCCGCTCATCCCGGGCATCTTCAGATCGGAAATGACCAGGTCGTAGGCACGCCTCTCCATTTTCGCCAGCGCGCTCGTGCCGCTCCCCGCCGTGTCGACCTGATAGCCGTCCCGCGTCAGGATTTCGACCAGAAAGTCCTGAATCGACGCCTCGTCGTCCACCACCAGAATCGACCGACCCTGGACCCGGGGCAGTTGCGGGGGAAGCTTCGGCTCCGGGGGACGTGGCTCATCGGCTTTCAGAATCGGCAGTTCGACGATGAACGCGGTACCGCCACCCGGAGCGCTCTCGACGCGCAACGTGCCGCCATGCTCCTTGACGATGCCATCGCAGATCGACAGGCCCAGGCCGGTTCCCTTTCCGACCGGCTTGGTGGTGAAGAAGGGATCAAAGACCTTCTGCCGATTCTCGGGAGGGATCCCCGGGCCATCGTCTTCGATCCGCAGCACGATCCGGTCGGCGGGCGCCCGGCTGCCGATCGCGAGACGCCCCCGTCCGTGTGCCTCCAGCATCGCCTGTTCGGCGTTCGTGACGATGTTCAGGATCACCTGCTGCATCTGATGAAAATCGAGCAGGGTGCGCGGGAGGTCCGGATCGAGGTCGGTCTCGACCTCGATGTTGCTCACGCGCAGCTCGTAGGCCCTCATCTCCAGAGTCTTTTCGACGATCCCGTTGAGGCCCAGGAAGCGCCTCTCCGGCTTGTGCTTCCTGGCGAAGGTCAGCAGATTCTGGACGATCTTGGCGGCGCGTTGCGCTTCGCCGAAGACGCGCTCGAGATCGGAGCGCAGCTTCGCGTCCAGAGGCCGCGTCATGATGAGCTGCGTATAGCCCATGACGCCGGCCAGAGGGTTGTTCAGCTCGTGCGCGACGCCCGACACCAGCTGTCCGACCGCCGACATTTTTTCGGATTGAAGAAGCTGGTCGCGCAGGCGCCTGGCCTCGGTGATCTCCTCGCACAGGTGCACCGAATAGGTGTGCCGCCCCGCCTCGAAGCGGGGCAGGGCCGTCAACAGGAACGACACTCCATCCGGACGCAGGATCTCCTTCGACGCGGCACGGCGGGTGCGCTCGGCCTCCATGTGGGGGCATTCGACCGGCAGGCCGGCGATCTGGGCGTAGACCTGCTGGCAGGTGCGCCCGGTCAAATCGTACGCCGGCACGGAGGCGCGCTCCAGAAGCGCCCGGTTGCCCCGGAGCAGCCGGAACGCGTCGTCGTGGATCGACACCATGTCGGTAATGGCATCGAACGTGCTGGCCCATTCGTGCTTTTCGCGCTCGACCCGCTCGAGCAGCCGAAGAGTGTCGAGCGCCCCGCCCAGGATCGACGCCACCATCTCGAACGTGGCGACCTCACCCTGACCGAACGCCCCGTCCTTCGGGGAGTCGATGGCGAGCGTTCCGACTTCCCCGCCCTGGCCGACGATCGCGATTTCAATCCGCGACGCGGCGGGACTCTTGTCCTCGCGGGGAGCGACGTCCGTGATCTCGCGCCCTTCCCAGGAAGCAAGACGGGCAATGATGGCCAGGTCCGGCGCGGCTTCGCGGATCGCCCCGGTCACCGCCTGGAGCATCGCCAGCGGCTCGCCGAGCCGGGCGACGCTCGTTTGGACCCGCTTCAGGATGCGGAGCTGCGCTCCGTACCGCGATCCGGCATCGGTGCTCCGTCGCCGATCGGCACGGGGACGGCGGGCGATCCTCTTCTTGATCATGGGCGCCACCGGCCGACTCTCCTTCGAAGCGCCTCGCCGCGGGATGCGAGGCGGGGACCTGTGCGCAATATGCGGGCCGCGCCGGGCAGAGTCAAAACGATTACAGACTTTGGATCGGGGGACGCTTCAGGGCTTGAAGCGGCCTCGGAGCGTTTCGAAGAGTCAGACGATCTCGAGAAGGGTGTGCGTCGGAGGACGATCGAGGAGGTCGGCCCCGGCCTGCTTCAAGGGGCCCGCTTCCCGTTCCTCGCGCGCCGCGAACCGATCGCGGTACTCGCGGCTCGTCCAGCGGACCTCGGCGCGGTATTCCGAGGGCTCGTCGGCATCGCGCATCAGGACCTGACCGATGTAGCCCCGGCAACGGCGCATCAGGCGCGACCACTCCGCGGCATGACGCTCGAAGTCGCGTTCCCTGCCCCGCTTCACCTTGAACGAAATCGCGTCAATGATCATGGCAGCGCCTCTTGTGGCCCGGACGACCGCATCCCTTCAGCGCGCCGAGTGGGTGCCGCCTTGCGGGATCGGGGCGAAGTTGACATCGGCCCCCATCTCGAGCGCATGTTCGACGATGGCGATTTTCCGGATTCTCAGATTGAGTCCTATCGGCTTGTCCGCGAAGCGCCAGAAATTCTCGAGGAGAGTCGGGATCTCGAAGCGCGGGATGTACTCCTTGAGGTCGATCGTCCCGAGCCCCGGCAGCGTCAGCGGCAGGCTCGAGAGGACCCCGTAGTACTTGTTCTGGCTCTTGTCGTAGGTGAGCGTGATCTCAGGGGCGAGCGGCTGATCGATCGGCAGGGTCTTCCCCTTGACCCGTATCTTCAGCGACATCTTGCCGTCCAGGAGCCGCAAATCGCTCGGTTCGAGGAGGATCAGATCGGTGCCGACCATCTGGTTCCCGACGGTCACCACGAAGGGGGTGGCGGCCCGCAGCCACTCCAGAAGCGGCGCCTCGGCGACCGTGAAGCGGATCTGCGAGTTGTCCGGGGCGAGGGGCGGCGGAGGGATCGAGGCCGGAGGTGCGGGCGCGGCCCAGACCGTCCCCGCGACGAGCGCCAGAAACACCATCCCCGGGAACTGCCCGGCCCTCGACTTCCGCATCCGATCACTCCCCGCCCGAGTCCGATCCGAAATTGGAGTATAGCATGCGGGATGGAGGCGTGGCCGCTCCTCAGCCCTGCTCCAGAAGTCGTGCTGCGCGCGCCAGCGCCTTCAGCTTTCCGAGCGCGGCATCGTGCGGCAGACCGCCGAGATCGGAGGCGGTGCCCAGGATCAGGCGATCCGGCGGCGGGAGACCGATCGCCGCGCGCACCTGCTCGCTCAGCGCCTCCGGGGTTTCGATCGTCTCGTTCCGTCCATCGACCAGACCGAGTCCGAGGCGCATCGGCGAGGGGAGCGGCTGCTCGCGGAACAAGTCCAGGCTGGCCCGCCCGGCGACCGCATCGATGCTCAGGCCGCCGAGCCGCTTCAGCCGGGTCAATCCCGGGTACAGCCCCTCCAATCCGCCACCCTCCAGGTGCAGGATCAGGGTGGCCGAGATGCCGCGGCCGAGAACCTCCCAGATGCGGGTGAAGATCGGGAAATCGGTCCGGCGCTCGATGAGCGCGGGCTCGTCGATCTGGATCATCGTCGCCCCCGCTCCCTGCAGGGCGCGCAGCTCCTGGTTCAGCGCGATCGCCAGCGCCATCGCCAGCGAGCTTGCGTCGGCGTAAGCGCGATCGTCGGCCAGGTGGGCGATCGTATACGGACCGGTGAGCACCACCTTCACGGGCCGCGAAGCGCCGCGGCTCGCGAACAGATAATCTTCGACAAGGATCGGCCCATTCCACCCGATCTCCGACTCGGCCACCGGCTGCCCGACCGGATCGGCCCGGCCCGGGTAGCGGACCCGGTTCTCGCCGACCCGCATGCCCTGGAGGAGCCGGGCGACAGGTTCGACCGGATCGGCGCGGCGGATCAGACCGTCGGTGACCAGGTCGAGGCCTGCCCCGACCTGCTCGTCGATCGACTCGCGGGTGGCGCGATCCTGGAGCAGCCGGAGACGATCGGTCTCCGGCCCGGCGGGCTGCGCGAGCGCCTCGAGCAGGTCGGGGCCCGTGGGCAGCCCTCTCCAGGGGAACGAGCCGTTGTTGGCGGCGATCATCCTGACCCTTCCATCACCTTCGACGGTTCGGTCGCCGCGCGGCGGCCGCCGCGCTTGACCGGCGGCGGAACGAACACGAGGCCGACGGGACGGGCGCCGACGCGGATCTCTTCCTTCACTTCGTAGCCCGGAATGGAGAAGACGGACACCGTCCCCGACTCGCTGTTGGCGACATAACCACGGCTCCCGCGCGGGTTGGTGACAACGCCGATTGGGCGCCGCCCGACCCGGATCGTTTTCGTGATCTTCCTGCTGAGGACGTCGAGCACCGTCAGATCGTCCGAATCTCGATTGACCACCAGGGCGGTGAAGGAACGGGGCGCAAAGGCGACCCGGATCGGCGCCTGGCCCACCGGCAGCCGCGCCGCCACCTGATCGGTGCTCGTGTCCAGAAGGGCGGCCTGACCCGAACCCTGCAAGACGACCACCACGAACCGGCCGTTGGGAGCAACGGCGATCCCCTCCGGATCGGGGCCGACCTTGATCGACCGCTGCAGCTTGAGCTCGGGGAGCCGCACCACGCTGACGGTGTCGGATTCCCGATTCGCGACGTAGGCCTGGCGACCGTTCTCGCCGATGGCGATGCAATGGCCGCCGCGCTGGGGGGTCGTCAAGGAGCGCGCGACGACGTCGCGGCGCGCGTCCACGAGGACGAGCCGGCGGTTTCCTTCGCTCGTGACCAGGAGCCACCGCGCGTCCGCGGTCACGACGAGCCCCTGCGGCGCTTGGAACCCCGCGGCGCCGATCATCTTGATCACCTTGTAGGAATCCAGATCGATCACCGCGACCCCCTGGCTGCCTCGTATCGAGACGTAGGCCTTGCGTCCATCCGGGGTGGCCGCAACCTCGCGAGGGTCGTGGCCCAGGGGAATCGTCGCCAAGAGCCGATGCGATGGCACCTCGAAGACCATCAGGTTCTCGGCTCCCTGATTCAGGACCAGGAGTCGACCCTCGGTCTCCGGGAGATCCTGCGCCGGCGCGGTGGCCGCAAGCCCCGCCAGAAGCGCGAGCAGAGTCGCCAGGCCGAACATCCGCCGCCCTCTTTTCGGAGTCATGCTTCCCCTCCGCGCCCGCCAGGGCGCCATCCTAACATCTGCCGCCGGCGCGGCCCCTGCCAAGGCGGCCGACCACGCGCGCCGCCCGGCGAAAGTCGCCGCCGACACCCCTCGCGAGAAAGGTCCGCAGCCGGCGCAGCTCACGCTCCAGATCCTTCAGGGCCGAGGCGACGGGGACCCGATTGGTTTTCAGGATACCGTCCCAGAGGCGCGGTGAGGAGCGTGCAAGCCGCCCGATCTGGCGGAACGCCGGCCCGGAGAGACCTACGGCCGACGCGGCGATGCGGCTCCGCACCGCGGCGTTCACCAACGCGACGCTGGCGATCTGCGGCAGATGGCTCAGCCGGGCCACCAGCTCATCATGCCTGCGCGCCGTCTCCTGAACCGGCCGCGCCCCGAGGCGGCGCGCCATGGCCGCCACCCGGGCCAGCGACGCGCGCGCGGTCCCATCCGTACACAGGATCCAGGGCGCTCCCTCGAACAGACCCGCCTCCGCATGCTCCACGCCTGATCGATCGGAACCGGCCATCGGATGTCCGCCCACAAACCTGGCGCCGAGTCCGGCGCGCCGCGCGGCCGCCATGATGCTCCGTTTGGTGCTGCCGACGTCGGTGATTACCGACCCCGACGGCGCGAGGCGCCCGATGCGCGGCAGGATCGACAGGATCGCGTCCACCGGCAGGGCCAGCACGATCAGATCGGTCTCCCGCACCGCTGCGGCCAGATTCGGGGCGGCGACATCTATGACGCCGCGACGACGCGCCTTTCGGAGGATCGAGGGGCGGTCGAAGCCGATGACCCCGAGCCCCGTCCGCCCCCGACGGGCGGCCAGGCCGATCGACCCGCCGATCAGACCCAGGCCGATGATCGACAGCCGCCGCACCGGCCCCCCGCTCAAACCGAGCCGATCGTCCGGCCGATCGCCGGAGCGATGATGCGCAGCTGCGCCATCAGCTCGGCGAACTGCTCGGGGTAGATCGATTGGGGGCCGTCCGAGAGGGCGGCCTCGGGCTCGTGGTGCACCTCGACCATGATGCCGTCGGCGCCGGCCGCCACCGCCGCCCGGGCCATCGGGATCACCTTGTCCCGCAGGCCGGTCCCGTGACTCGGGTCGGCGATGATCGGCAGATGGCTCAGCTTCTTGATGATCGGGATCGCCGAAATATCCATGGTGTTGCGGGTGTAGTTCTCGAAGGTGCGGATGCCGCGCTCGCAGAAGACCCGCCATGATGTATTCGGCCGACAGCAGCCATTCCTGGATCGTGGCCGACATGCCGCGTTTGAGCATCACCGCCTTCTTCTGGCGGCCCAGGTCCTTGAGCAGGTTGAAATTCTGCATGTTGCGAGCGCCGACCTGCAGGATGTCGGCGTACTCGGCCACCTGATCGACCTGGCTGGTGTCCATCACTTCGGTCACGACCAGCAGGCCGTGCCGATCCGCCACCGCGCGCAGGTAGCGCAAGCCCTCTTCGCCCAGTCCCTGAAAGGTGTACGGGGAGGTGCGTGGCTTGAAGGCGCCCCCGCGCAGCACCCGGGCGCCGTAACGCGACACGGAGGCCGCGATGATGTCGAGCTGCTTCTCGCTCTCCACGGCGCACGGCCCGGCCATCATGACGATGTCGCGCCCGCCGATCTCCACGTCGCCGATTCGGATGACGGTGTCCTGCGGCTGGAAAGTGCGCCCGGCGAGCTTGTACGGCTCGGTGATCTTCACCACCTCATGCACACCCGGGAGAATCTCGAACTCGCGTGGATCGAGCGGTATTTTGCTGTGTCCGACCACCCCGACGACGGTGCGGGTGGTGCCGGTGGAACGATGAGCGTCATAGCCCTTCTGCGTCAGGGCGGCGATCACCTTTTCGATCTGATCTTCGGTGGCGTGCTCGTTCATGACGATGACCATGTGGTGTTCCTCGTGACTCCGGCGTACGGCCGGGCGATCGTGTTCGCTTGGAAGGGGGCCCTCTCGGCTATGAGCCTCCGGTCGGCTCGGCCGTGCCGGTCCGCTCGATGCGGCGAGATTCGTCGATGATGCGCTCAAACAAACGACGGAGGGCGGCATCCTCGAGCGGCCCTCCGTTGCAACCCTGCACGTTTCCCAGAACCTCTTCCTCGCGCGCTGGCTGGTAGATCGGCAGCCCGCGTGTCTTCTTGATACGCCCGAGCGCGACCGCGTGGCCGGCGCGCTCGTTGAGCAGCGCCACCAAGGCCCGATCGATCGCGTCGATTCTCCGGCGCAGAGTCTCGACGGCGTCCTCCTGCGGCGTCGCTTGAGCGCGTTTCTCCCGCCGCCCCGCCGCCGGCCGCGGTGCGCGCTTCATCGTCGGCCCCCCGTCCCGCCCGTCAGAAGGCCCCGGCAGAAGGCCTCGACGCGTGCCGGAAGATCCGGTGCGGCGGCATGTTCTTCGATCAGGCCGACCAGCGCGCTCCCGACCACGACGCCGTCGGCGAAGGCCGCCACCGTGCGCACCTGCTCCGGGCGGCTGATGCCGAAGCCGACGGCCACCGGCAGGTCGCAGGCCTCGCGCACCCGGCGCACCTGCGCCTCGAGATCGGCCGGCAGGCTGTCCCTGACCCCCGTCACCCCCGTCCGCGAAATGA
>WNFM01020556.1_pt1 | contig 11823 bp, 7 predicted proteins | sample 5400271 | NCBI WGS metagenome assembly WNFM01 (sample SAMN13153352, study PRJNA577476) | soil metagenome | isolation source: 60 cm saprolite on Douglas fir-dominated hillslope | place: USA:California | collected 2013-09-17 | reverse complement strand
AGCTGGGGCGCGGCCGCCGATCTCATGGCCGGTGTCCAGCCCCCACCCAGCTGGCTGCTGGGCCTCTTCCGCGAGTGGCTGGAGAACTTGCGGGCCAGTAGCGCGCCGGCGCTGCAACGTCCGAACGCTACCGTGCGAGAAGAGGATTACACCCACTTCGTCGTCGAGCGTCTGGGAGAGGGCGTGCCGGCCTCAGACCTGGCACGCCACCCGGCGCTGCTGCAGGCTGCCCTGGGCGAGCGCAAACCATTGAGCGCCGCCGCTGCCGCGCTGGCGACTCCACTGAGCTATTACGACGACGATCTGATCCTGCTCACCTGGAACTCCGCCCTCATCATCGACCCCGACGCCGACGCGCGCGAGGACGCGGCGTTGCTGCTGGAGTTCGCCAACGTACAGCTACTGGCTTTCCGCACCTATGATGCGCGTGTGGATGCCGAGCTGGCCGCCCTCGCGCCGCGTGTCGCACGTGTGCGGCCCTTCCTGTGGCCGGTGGCGCTCTCCTCGCGCCGCTTTCTGAGCGAGGTACACAGCCTGATCGCCGACATCACCGATACCAGCGCCCGCGTGGAAAACGCGCTCAAGGTGACCGAAGACGTCTATTGGAACCGCGTCTATACCGCGGCGCTGAACGTGCTGCGCGTGGAGGTCTTCCGCACGGGTGTGTCCGATGGGCTGCGCGTGCTGCGCGAGATGGCCAGTCTGCTGCATGACGAGGCCGAGGCCACCTGGACCTCGCTCCTCGAAGTGTTGGTGGTGGTGCTGATCTTCGTTGAGATCGTCCTTGCCCTGATCGGTCAGCACCATTGAGGCGACTGGCCGCCGCACCGCCGCTGCGGCATGTGGCATGCTCTTGCGTGAGAGCGCCCGCCCACCGCCGCACGCATTCATGCCGAGAGCCGCATGACCTGTATCAACAGATCGGTCAGGCCCAGGGCAATCAGGCCGGGCGCCCGGGCGCCCGCCAGGCTGACCGGCGCCCGTTGGAGGTGGTGGGGCAGGCCAAGCGGTTCGCCGAGGCGCCACTGCATGTCCCAGTAGCGCAAAGTCGCGTCGCCGGCCGCCGTCATGAGCCACGTGCCGGCCTGCGACCAGAGCAGTCCGACAACCTCGCGCGTGTGCCCGCCCAGCGTCGCGACAAGCCAAGCGCTCCCATTGCGCACCTGCCAGATACAGACGCGGGTGTCCTTCTTCCCCGCCGCTGACGCCAACAGGTCGCCACGTGGGCTCCACGCCAGATACCTGATGTCATCCGTGTGGCCGCTCATCGTCGCCAGAGCCTCATTCGAGATGGTATCCCACAGCTGGATCAGGTGATCGGCGCCGCCAGACGCAAGCGTGCGGCCATCTGGAGACCAGGCGAGCGCAGTCACCCCGCCACGCCCATGCGCCTGCCAGATGCTCACCGCAGTGCCCTGGTGATCCCACAGGCGAATTGTGCGATCGGCGCCTCCAGATGCGATGTGCCGGCCGCTGGGCGACCAGTCTAGCGCGGCCACACTGCCGTCATGTCCCCACCACGCCGCCTCAGCGGTGCCGGCAGCAGGTCTCCACAGGCGCACGATGGCATCCACGCCAGCCGACGCGAGCAGCGTGTTGTCAGGCGACCAGGTGAGGGCGAGCACCGGGCCGCTATGCCCATGCAGCGCCGACAGCGGCGTGCCGATAGAGTGCTCCATCTGCCACACGCGTATCCCTTCGTCCCCACCAGCCGACGCCAGGTGATATCCGTCCGCCGCCCAACGGAGGACACTCGCCGCCGACGTGTGCCCTGGCAGCTGGCACATCAGCGTGAGGTGCGGTGGCGAGCCTGGCACGAAAGGCATCTGTGGCACGGGCTCCGGGCGGGTGGCGTCAAGATCGGGCGCGGGAAACTCCGAGATCACGCTCGGCACTGGCGAATGCGGCCCCGCGGCGCTCGCTTGCAGCGCCGCCTGGAGGGCGAACGCAAACATCTCGATGGTTGGGAAGCGATCGGAGGACAGCAGACTCATGGCGCGACCAAGTGTCTGATCGACCTGACGCGAGAGGTCGGGGCGGATCTCGCTGAGCGGGCGGAACAGCGCCTGCTCTTGCGCCATGATCATCGTGCGCGGCTCCGACTCGGCAAAGGGCGGCCTCCCGGCAAGCAGCAGATAGGCCAGGACGGCGAGCGCATATTGGTCCGACGCCGCCTCCATCTGCCCAAACCGCTGCTCAGGGGCAATGGCAGCCCCATACGCGTTGCGCGCTTCCTGGCTCAGCAGGACGCTGTAGAAGTCGCTGACCTGAATCGTTCCGGGCGCGACAAGCAAACAGTTCTCGAGTTTCACCCGCCCATGGACGATCTGGCGCTCGTGGGCACAATAGAGCGCTGCGGCGATCTGCCGCACGATGCCGGCAACCGCCAGCGGAGCCAGGTAGGTCGAGGCGCTCACGTAGCGCGAGAGCGCGCCGTGCTCTTCATAGGGCGAGATGAGGTACAGCATCCCAGGGTGGCTCGTCCACCCCACACTGTAGAGTGGGTGAATGTGGGAATGGCGCAACGCAAGCAGGTGCTCGAGCCGTCGCTCTACCTCTGCGAGTGGTTCGGCCAGCACTACCCGCAGCACTTTCACGAGCACCATGGAGCGCTCGGCCGCCGGCTGCTCACTGTCGACGGCGAGATAAACGTCGGCGAGCGGGCCACGCCCGAGCAATGTGGTGACGTGCCAACGCTTGATGACGGCGTTTGCCAGCAGGAATCCACACGTGGGCTCCGCGCACACGAGATGTGGCGATACATCCTCCCGCATACTGTGCGGCGTGTACGGGTTCAAGCAGACACGCGCGCCACGATTCTGTTCCACCGGCAGCCACATCCGTTGCTGTGCGCACAATAAACAGGCTACGAGGAATGATTTTGTCGTAATAGAATCCTGGCAAGGAAGTGAGCGCTAGCGTCCCCGGAGCCACTCAGGCAATGAGTCTTCGGACGGCGGTGGTTTGGCGACTGGGAAATCCGGCATACTGTTGCCGTCCTCGCCGCCAACAAACAGGTTGGTGTCGCGCCAGAGGTCTTGCAGCAGCGCTTGATTGACTACCAAGTAGCGCTCCACCTCGTTGAGGGCGTCTCGCAGCAGCTGCGCCTGTTGCTGTGGTGAGACATTTCCTTGTTGCTGCACGGTCTGGCGTGTGCTGTGCACCACCTGGAGCGCGCCGGTCCATGCCCGCGTCACCTGGCTGATCGTGCCGCGCAGGCGTCCAAACACGAGCCCAAGCTGCCGCTGCAGACGCCCGGCGGAGATTAGCGCGCCACCAGTTGCGAGCGGGCTGCGTGATGGCGGAACACGTGACGCGCGCCCTTCGCTCAGCTCGTCGAGCACGTACCGCAGCTGATGCGCTTCACCTTCCATCATCTGGTTGATCTGCGCGAATTGGCTCCAACGATTGAGCCGATCGATCAAGAGGTTGAGGCTTTGGGCAACTGGAGTGAGTGGGCCGTGGACCTGTGCGCGTATACCTAGATTCCCTCGCGCCAGCTGGGCATGCACCGCCTGTAGGTTCTCGATGCCTTCGCGCAGCTCATCGTAGCGCTCGGCACGGCTCGACGTAGCGACGAGCGCCTGTTGGCTTTGTTGATACGCTTGTTGTGACTGCCCCAGCGCCACACGCAGGCGTTCGTTGAGCAAAAGGTTGTCCACCAGTGTCAGCAACTGGCGAATGACGGGCAACAGAATGAGCCCGGCGCAGACAAGGACCACCTGCGTAAATGGCGCCGTGTTCCCCAGGCCGACGACCAGCAACAGCACCGCGCAGGTGAACAGCGCAAGCACGATCGGCGTGATCGCGCGCAGGGCCGCTCCCGTCGTGCTCAGGCGTGTGTTGCGCTGGAGCTGGTCGCCGGGGAGTCGCTGGCCGGTGAGGCGCGCCAAACCAGCCGGGTACACCAGCGCTGCCCAGCCAATGAACAGCCAGCTCATGGGCCAGCCAATGTCTTGGATCAGGCCAGTGTGATAGGCGCCCTGCAATTGGAAATAGCCGTAGAGTGAATCGGTGAGCGCCAGCCAGGTGACACCGATGGCCAGACGGCTGAGCGCGCCATTGAGGGCGGAGGCGCCGGAGGGGCCGAAGAGCAGCAGCGCGCTTGCCACGCAGAGGGAGAGATCGCCCAGGGGATAGGCTAGCGCCACCACTTTTTCGATAGGCGGACCCATTAGCGATGTCACGGTTGGCCCCAGGATGAAGTACCAAGTGATCGCCAGTGCGGAAGCCACCGCGATGCCGGCATCTAGGAGGAGGCGTGTGCGCCCGGCCGCCGTGCCGCCGCGGGGAATCAGCAACGCGATGCCGACCCAGCTGAGAGGATAGACCAGGAGATAGAACGGATCGTAGACCGCCGGAAAGGGGAGCTGCGCCGAGGTGTAGTGCCCGTCATACCACGTCCAGATGGCCTGGCCGACCGAGTACGTGAAGGCGGCGCTGCCGAGCAAGGTCCAGGCAATCCAGGCACGGCTCGCCAACAGGCCGGCCGTCGCCTGCATCTTGCGCAAGGTCAGCGCTGTGTACCAACAGGTGATGGTGCAGACTGTAGACCCGAAGAGGACGAAGAGATCGCTCAGGCCGCGCAGGGTGCCATTGTCGCCGATGTCGGCACGCGTTTGCAGGTAGATCAGATAGACCAGAAAGACGAGGAAGAAGCCGATCATTAGCGCGCGGTAGCGTTGGGTTCCGGCCGGGGGTTCAGGGCCACGAGGCAGAGGGCGCTGGTCGTTGCCGGCCGCCATCTCCTGGGGACCTGGCCATTGGGTCCGATACTGCGGATTCAGAGGACCCATAGGCGACAGGGGTGGCGCGTTGTACATTGCGTCGTCGGTAGGGCCACGTGGAAACGACATGACACCCTCCTTGCCGGAGAATTACTGTGCTGGACGCAACTAGAGCGACGGAATACGAGCCGCGAGAGGCATGGGATATCAGTGCACCACCGAAAAGAAATTGGACGCGACGCCTCCCTGTAAAGATGCTCCCTTGGGAACCAAGACCTCGAACGGCTACCGCCGACCACACTACCAAAGCTCATCACAATACCCTGCGCCTGATTCGAGGAAGTACAACCAATCTTAGATGTCCACCGACCGCCTGTCAAGTAGGCGCTGTGCGCGCTGGAGGTCAGGCGGCGCATTGGTGGGTGCCAGCCTCTCGCTGGCCGCAGCACGCCATGATCCGGGGGTACTCTTGGGTAGGGCGGGCGGGACTCGCCGCGTGCCTCTGAGGGGTGCGCTCGGCGGCGTGACGTGGTACAACCTTGGACAAGACGCACTGAAGACGGTGCGCCTAGTGGGTTTTATCTCCGAGCCTGTAGCGCAATTCGCCTGTAAAGCGCTGCCCACGATCTGTCCCGCGCGCCCGACCAGCACACAATAGAGTCAGGTGTACAGCTTTGCGGAGGGAGCCTCCTGTCATCTAGTAGCCACGTTCCCGCCGCGGCGGGCGCGCGAGCAAACGCGGCACGTACGGCATGTTACCGATTCTCGGCAATCACACTGGCACCAAGCGAATCGTAGAGTCGAGCGGTGTAGGTATCTCGAGCTATCACTCACGGGCTGCGTCGCCAAAAGAAGAGAGATGAAATGGCCAGTCGAGCAGGAGGCGCCGGCGCACACCCACCCCCGGACGCACACCCAGACGCACACCCAGACGCACAGCGCTAGCAGCAGTTCCCGCCGGCGACAACTGACGTAGCCAGGGCGCCACGCGAGCGCCTACGCTCGAGAGGAGGCTGGACAAGATGGGCGACATTCTGGCTCGCCTCAACACGCTACGGGCGAAAACCTTGTCGCGCGGCGCTCGCATCGGCCTCCTCCACACAGGGCTACCACCTGAAACCTGGTGGGCCGAGCCGAAGCTCCGCACAGTGCTCATCGCACTCCTCGTTGCCAGCGCGTATTACATTGGCGCGTTAATCGGCCTCTCGGTCACGTTCCGATCGTCGATTATCTCGCCTAACTGGCCGCCAAACACCATCTTGCTGGTGGCACTCCTGTCAGTGCCGACGCAGAAGTGGAGGGCCTGCCTACTCGCAGTCTTCGCGGCCCACATGTTGGCATTGCTGCCCGACAGCATTTCGCTGCTTACGGCCTCCGGCCTCTATCTTACTAATGCGGGTGAAGCCGTCCTGGGTGCCTACCTCGTGCGCCGCCTCATCGGCGGCCCACCATGGCTGGGCAGTCCTCGACGGGTAGGACTTTACCTCGCCTGCGCCGTTGTAGTGGCCCCCGTTGTCACGTCCTTTGCCGATGCCGCCATCGTGGCGCTGACCTCGTCGAGAGACGACTACTGGCTGCTCTTTAGAACGCGGTGTGTCTCGAACATGCTGGCTGAGCTCACCATCGGCCCTGCGCTCTTGCTTGGTCTGGGCGGCGCGTGGAAGTGGCTGCGCGATGCTGGGCGCTGGCGTCGTGTTGAGGCGGCCCTCTTAGCAGTGGGACTGCTCTTGGTCGGCATTATGGTCTTCGGGAGCGGGGTTACGGCGGAGCAAGAGGAACTAGCACTCCTTTCTACCTTGCTGCCGCTACTGCTGTGGGCCACCGTGCGCTTCGGCATCGGTGGAGCGAGCGCATCCCTCCTGGGCATTACCATCCTGTCAACCTGGGGCACCGTACAGGGGCGCGGCCCGTTCAGCGCCAGCTCGCCCGACTACAACGTCGTTTCCCTCCAATCGTTCTTGATCGGTGTGTCGGTACCTCTGCTCTTTTTGGCGGCATTGCTGCAAGAACGTGAGGAGACGAAGGCCACACTGCAAGCGAGCGAGCAACGCTATCGGGCCATGGTCGAGACGCAAACCGAGCTCATCAGTCGCTACCTGCCGGATTCCACACTGACCTACATCAACGACGCCCATTGCCGGCTCATCGGGAAGACCCAAGAGGAGCTCATCGGCGCCAAGTTCCTCGACATGCTGCCCGAGTCGGCGCGCGTGCGCGTTCGTGCGGCGATCCAGTCGCTGCTGGCGCAGCCAGGCATTCTCACCATCGAACACGAGGCCGCATTACCCGATGGAAGCTTGCGCTGGCAGCAGTGGGTGAATCGCACCATTCTCGACGCGAACGGCCACGTCATCGAGTTCCAGGGCATCGGGCGCGACATCACGGAACGCAAGCAGGCGGAGGTGGCGCTGCAGGCAAGTGAGGAACGCTACCGGGACCTCGTGGAATCACAGGTGGATATGATCTGCCGCTATCTGCCCGACAGCACTCTGACCTTCGTCAACGACGCCTATTGCCGCTATTATGGCAAGTCCCGCGAGCAGCTCATTGGCAGCAAGTTCGTCGATTCCCTGGACGAGGCCGCGCGCACCCACCACCGACAGTACACAGAGGCATTGCTGGCCGAGCCGCATCCCTCAGTCGACGAGCACGAGGCGGTGCGGCCCGATGGCACCATCGGCTGGCAGCAGTGGATCGATCATGCCATCCGCGACGCGGAAGGCCACCTTGTCGAGTTCCAGGCCATCGGTCGCGACATCACCGAGCGCAAGCGAGCGGAGGAGGCGCTGCGGGAAAGTGAAGCGCGCTTCCGCGCGGCATTCGAGTCGGCGGCCACCGGCATGATGTTGGTAGATACTGATGGCCATACCTTGCAGGTGAACCGTCCACTGATCGAGATGCTGGGCTACACCGAGGAGGAGCTCCACAGCCAAGCGTTTACGGAGTTCACGTATCCGGATGACGTGGGTCCCAATCTCCAGCTGTTCCGTCGAGCGTTGGCCGGCGAGATCGACAGCTATCAGCTCGAGAAGCGTTTCATCACCAAACGCGGCAGCCTCGTCTGGGGACACTTGAGCGCTGGAGTGGTGCGTGACGCCGAGGGCCGGCCGCTCTACATCGTGGGCCAGGTACAAGACATCACCGAGCGCAAACGCGCCGAGGAGGCAGTGCGCGAGAGCGAGGAGCGCTACCGGGCACTGGTGAACAACTTCCCGCGGGGCGCCGTGCTCCTCTTCGGGCCGGATTTGCGTCACCTCGTCGCGGATGGGCAGGGATTGGCAGAGCTCGGCCTCTCCAAGGAATCGGTCGAGGGCAAGACGATCTCGCAGGCCTTCCCTGCGGACCTCGCGGCCATACTAGCCCCGCAGTACCAGGCGGCGCTCGCTGGCGAGCACACCGCGTTCGACCTCCCGCATGCCGGCCATATTTATCAGGTGCAGGTGCTGCCCATCCAATACGCCGGCACCACGGCTGGCATGGCTGTCATGCAAGACGTGACTGAGCAGCGACGCGCACAGGCGCTGGCCGAGCTGGATCGGGCCAAGACGGCCTTCATTGCCAATGTCAGCCACGAGTTTCGCACTCCGCTCACGTTGCTGCTCGGCCCGGCGGCAGACGCGCTGGCCGATCGCGAGGCACCCCTGCCGGCGCGCCAGCGCGAGCGGCTGGAGTTCATCGAGCGCAGCGGCCTGCGCCTGCACAAGCTGGTCAACACGCTGCTCGATTTCTCCAGCATCGAGGCTGGACGCCTTCAGGCGACCTTCGTCCCCACGGACCTGGCAGCCTTCACGGCTGAGCTTGCCAGCACCTTCCGTTCAGCGATCGAGCGCGCGGGATTGCGGCTGAGGGTCGACTGCCCGCCGCTGACCTCCCTGCGTCAGCCGGTCTATGTGGACCGCGACATGTGGGAGAGGATCGTCCTCAATCTGCTCTCCAACGCCCTGAAATTCACGTTTGCGGGTGAGATTGTCATCTCGCTCCGCCCAGTGCCGGCGGAGCGCGCGGAGCGTGCAGAGCGCGTCGAGCTGGAGGTGCGCGATACAGGCGTGGGCATTCCCACCGAGGCGCTGCCGCACCTGTTCGAGCGGTTTTACCGCGTGCCGGGCCTCAGGGGGCGGACGCACGAAGGAACGGGCATCGGACTTGCACTGGTGCAGGAACTAGTGCAGCTACACGGTGGCACGGTGCGGGCATCCAGTGCGGGAGGTGTGGGAAGCAATTTCACCGTTAGTCTTTTCACTGGCACCGCTCACCTGCCGGCTGTGTATGCAGGGAACCAGGTGCACGCCGCGACGGAAGCCTCCGCGGCGCCGAGCGCGCTGGCCGCGAAACCATTTGTCGAGGAGGCGCTCGGTTGGCTGCCGGACCCAGCGGACACCTATCAGCCGGCAGGCGGGACCGGGGCAGGCGCGCTCACGCCGCTTCAAACAGCCTCGCACGATGTGCTGGCCGGCGCGAGCGACGGGCTGAACAGACACGCGCGGGAGGCGCGGTTGCGCCGCGATGACGCCACGCGTCACGACGACCCCTGGGCATCGACACAGGGACGCACTGAACACGCGCATATCCTGGTAGCCGACGACAATGCCGACATGCGAGCGTATTTGACCCACATTTTGGGTGAGCGCTGGGAGGTCGAGGCGGTGGCCGATGGGGCAGCCGCGCTGGCAGCGGCCCTCGCCCGGCCGCCGGACCTGATTGTGGCAGACGTGATGATGCCAGGCCTGGACGGCGTTGCGCTGCTGCGTGCGCTGCGTGCTGATCCCGCTACGCGCGTGATCCCGGTGCTGATGCTTTCGGCGCGCGCAGGCGAAGAGGCGACAGTCGAGGGCCTCGATGCCGGGGCCGACGACTATCTGACAAAACCCTTCGCGGCGCGTGAGCTGCTCGCCCGCGTGCGCACCCATCTCGCGCTCGCCAGTGCGCGCGGAGAGGTAGCGCGTGCGGAGGAGCGGAATCGGATTGCGCGGGAGCTGCATGACAACGTGACGCAGGATATCTATTCCACCAGTCTTTTGGCGCAGGCTATCCCACGGCTCTGGGAACAACACAGGGCCGAGGCCGAACGCTGCTTGCATAATCTGGATCAGCTCACACGCAGTGCACTGGCGGGGTTGCGAGCCCTGCTGCTTGAGATGCGCCCGGCTGTGCTGGAACAGAAAGCGCTGGCCGATCTGTTGCACCAGTTGGGCGATGCCATGATGTCTCGCACCGAGGTACCGATCGCAGTACTGGTCACGGGCGAAGAGCCGCCAATCCCGACCGGGGTGAAGTTTGTTCTCTATCGCATTGCCCAGGAGGCGCTGACGAACGCAACGAAGCATGCTGCCGCGAGCCACATCACAGTGCGCCTGGCTGGACGGCGAGGCGGCGAGGTGATCCAGCTCGACATCAGGGATGATGGGCGAGGGTTCGCACCGGGCACCGTTCCAGTCGGGCACTTCGGGCTTGGCATGATGCGGGAGCGGGCACGTGAGATCGGCGCCATCTTGCGGATTCGTAGCCGCGGCGGGCACGGGACACGCGTCGTCGTGGTATGGCGAGCCGGGACGAATCGGGAGGGTGACTCAGCCGGTGGCGGCGGGACGGAGAGAACTGAGGAGGCATTCGATGGTCGAGCGAGAAGGTGAGCGCGAAGGTGAGCGAGAACGTACGCGGGTGGTGGTGGTTGACGATCACCACGCCATGCGCATGGGTATCACCGCCGCGTTGTTGGCGACCGATGACATCGAGCTGGTGGGCGAGGCGGCGGATGGGCAAGAGGCGCTACGTGTGTGCGAAGAGGTGCGGCCAGATGTCGTCATCATGGACCTGAAGCTGCCCGTATTGGACGGTATCAGCGCCATCCGGGAATTGCACCAACGCGACCCTGAGATTCGCGTGCTCGCCCTGACGTCCTTCCCCGACGACTCGTGGGTAGAACAGGCGTTGCACGCGGGGGCGACTGGCTACCTGCTCAAAAACGTCGAGCTGGATGAGCTCGTTGCTTCCATCCGCGCCACACATCAGGGTCAAATGACTCTCTCGCCGGAAACGACTCAGGCGTTGATACGCAGCGTAGCGAGCGGAGCTTCGAACGGGAATGGGCAATCCGCGCTGCCCAAAAATCTGACCGTGCGTGAGAGAGAGGTGCTGTCTCTCCTGGCGGATGGGCTGCGCAACCAACAGATCGCGGAGCGGCTCACGATCTCGACGGCGACGGTGAAGTATCATCTCCAGCATCTCTATAGCAAGCTTTGGGCAAAGACCCGCACCGAGCTCGTCGTAAAAGCCATGCAGCAGCGCATGGTTGATACTGCCGGCCCCAGGATGGAGGGTCCATCAAACGTCCGCTGATAAGACGGCAGGCGTTTGGTGGGCTACCCGCGTCGGCTGCTCCCGCCGATGCCGCTGCCGTGCTGCGCAATGACCGCAGACGGCAGCATGAGCCAGCTATTCCTCGATCCACTCTTCCGCGCCGCGTTTGAAGCCTTCGAGCGCGGCGCCAGCCTGCGCGGCTACTTCGTCTGGTCGTTCCTCGACAGCTTCGCGTGAGCGGAAGGCTACTTCCAGCGCTCTGGCCTGGTCCAGGTGGAGTATGGCAGCCAGTAGGGTATGCCCAAGCAGAGCACCCACCGGTAGCGCGAGGCCATTCGTCGTAATGGCCGCGTGGGGCGCGGCCGATAGGAGAGGACCATCAGCGGCAGCCACAGCGTGCACTGCGCGCCCGCAGTGTATGCCGCTTGTGGCAATTGTGGCGACGCCTGGCCCCTCATTGCCGCATCGGATCGCTCCATCCGAGCGACGGGCGGACACGGCGAGGTGCGCAGCGAACAATCGTACGGCTTCGCGGCGAGCACGAATTGACGCTAGGAACGGTGGGCCTGGCAGCGTGGGCTTTGACCTCGTGCCTGCCCAGGCCTGCCCAGGTTTGCTCAGGTTATGGCCACAGCTCCCGTATATCGGCCGGCATCACATGCTTGACGTTCTCGATCTCTCCGGCGCTGACCCGCTGTGTCAGCAGCATGAAGACTGCCTGCGCAATGCGCTCGACAGGGACAAGGTCATCAAAGCGCTCATCGCCTCGCAGCTCCAGCTCGATGCGGGCCAGGAACTG
>WNFM01338183.1_pt2 | contig 11824 bp, 10 predicted proteins | sample 5400271 | NCBI WGS metagenome assembly WNFM01 (sample SAMN13153352, study PRJNA577476) | soil metagenome | isolation source: 60 cm saprolite on Douglas fir-dominated hillslope | place: USA:California | collected 2013-09-17 | reverse complement strand
GTGAACATGTCCTACGGTCTTGGGCTTGGCTCCGACGGAGCGCTCTACATCGCGGAGTGGAACGCCAGCAAGATTCGGCGCGTTGGACTCGACGGCATTATCAGTACTGTCGCAGGCAATGGAAACTTCGGATTCTCCGGCGACGGAGGTCCCGCTACTGGGGCGACGCTTAACGCTCCCGTCGGTCTTGCATTCGGACCGGACGGCGGTTTGTACTTCTCCGACGCCCAAAACAATCGTATCCGCCGGATCAGTCCTGATGGCATCATCACGACGGTCGCGGGCAACGGCACGGCCGGCTACAGCGGCGATAACGGGCCGGCGGTTGTCGCGATGTTGAATTCGCCTCAGGGGATCGCGGTGTCGTCGCAGGGCGAGATCTTTATCGCGGACTTCAACAATGCTCGGGTTCGACGCGTCGCGCCCGATGGAACTATCTCAACGGTGGCGGGAAACGGCGACTTCGGATTCGCGGGCGATGGCGGTCCTGCGATAAGCGCGATGCTTGGTCGGCCGCGGTCTGTCAGTATCGGAGCAGACGCAACGCTCTATATCAACGACTATCCTCGCGTGCGCATTGTCACGCCCTCGGGAGTCATTCGGACAATCGCAGGATCCGGAACCTTCACCTTTGGCGGGGACGGTGGTTCCCCGACGGCGGCTGGAATCAGTCCGGCATGGGTTTCGATGGGGGCGAACGGCCTGTTGTATATCGCGGACGCCAACCGTGTTCGCGCAATTAAGCCTACGCTCCCCGCTCTGGGTGTGAGCGACATGTTGATTGCTTCTGAAGATGGCACCGAGTTCTATAGGTTCAGTTCCGAGGGTCGCCATCTGAACACGCTCGATGCAGCAACTGCAGCGGTACGGTATCAGTTTGCGTACACAAGCAGCGGACTTCTTCAGAGTGTGACGGATGCGGACGGCAATGGAACAACCATTGAACGGACACCAGACGGTGCACCCACGGCGATCACCGGTCCGTTTGGGGCACGGTCAGGCCTTACGGTCGACACAACCGCGTACCTCCAGCGCGTTACCGACCCAGCAGGCCACTTCACGAAGTTGCATTACGCCGGTGGCGGACTTCTCGATACTCTGACGACGCCGCGAGGTCACATTCACAGTTTCCGCTATGATTCCCTTGCGCGACTGATCCGGGACCAGGGTCCCACAGGCGAGGATCTGGCGATAGTTCGTCAGGACTCTGCCGTCGCGAGGGAGGTACGGCTCACGACAGCAGAAGGTCGAACAACTGTCTATCATTTGGAGCCACTGACCACCGGAGGACTCCTCCGCAAGCTCACCGATCCCGCGGGCGTGCTTTCGCAAGTTCTCATAGCGAGGACAGACTCGTTCGTGACGACAGCGGGTGACGGCACAGTAAGTACTACGGTGCTTGCTCCGGATCCACGCAAAGGCCTTGCTGCTCCGCTCCTTGGACAAATCGTTACGCAGACGCCTGGCGGTCGACGCATGGCTGTTGAGGTCAAGCGAGTCGTTACGAGATCGGATAGCACCAACCCTCTCAGCCTAGTCAGTCAGACTGATTCCGTCAGTTTGAATGGAGTCTGGTCAGTAGGTAGCTATAATGCGGCCACGAGGCGACTGACCCATATCAGTCCCGAAGGTCGCCAGCGCTTTGCCACTCTCGATTCCAAAGGTCGAATCGTTGCCGCGCAAGTAGGCGGACTCGATTCGGCCATTTTCCAGTACGACACCTTTGGTCGGTTGGTTCGGCAGCAGGTGGGCGGTCGAGCCTTCACCTTTAGTTATGACAGCCGAGGACGCTTGCTTAGCACCACCGATCCGCTCGGCCGGCGTGACAGCGTTTATTACAATGACGCAGATTTCATGGTCAGACGGGTCCTGCCTGACGGACGCGCTGTACTGTTTGGCCGCGACGAGAACGGAAACATTACGAGTCTCACGCCGCCTGGCCGGCCTGCCCATGGCTTCCAGTTCACACCGTCCGACCTAAAGCAGGAATACGATCCACCCGGAATTCCGGGTTTGAAGCCCACCCGGTACTTCTACAACCGCGATCGCCAACTGGACAGTATCGTGCGTCCTGATTCTATAATTGTCCGACTCGGATACGACGCCGCGGGTCGAGGCAACACTCTCAGTTTCGATCGTGGTGCTCTGACATATCGCTATTCTCCGACGAGTGGAAACCTTGAGGGAATTCGAGCCCCGGCGGGTGATAGTATCGTATTCAGCTATGACGGTTCATTGCCGACCGCAGCCCGCTGGGTCGGAGCCGTCGCTGGACAGGTCGCGGTTTCCTACAACGACGAGATGCGAGTCGCCAGTCAGACGGTAGACGGGGCTAATACCGTAAACTTCATATACGATCGTGACGGCCTGTTGACGAAGGCCGGAGCCATCCGGTTCGGTTGGAGCGCAACAGATGGTTCGCTCGTCGCGGATACGTTGGGCCCTGTTCGAACGACATACAGCCACACGAGCCGGGGCGAGCTGGCTGGCTATCACGTTGTGCGTGGTGGATCGACGCTCTTTGGCGTTGGCTACTCGAGAGATAGCCTCGGGCGGATCCTTCAGCTCTTCGACACTACCCAGGGTGCTTCGACTCGCTGGAGCTTCGTGTATGACAGCATAGGCCGCCTCACGCAAGACAGCGTGAATGGCCAAGTCTTTCACGCCTTCACCTACGATCCAAATGGAAATCGGCTGACCTTTGCATCGTCGAACGGGACGATCAACTACACCTACGACGATCAGGACCGTTTGCTATCGGCCGGATCGACATCATACACGTACGGGTCGCACGGCGAGCTTAAGACGAAAACCGTCTCAGGCGTCACCACGACCTATTCGTATGATGCCCTGGGCAATCTCTTCACTGTACAACTCCCCGGCTCGACGACGATCGAGTACGTGATAGATGGACAAAATCGCCGCGTGGGCAAAAAGGTGAACGGAGTAATGACGCGCGCGTGGCTGTACCAGAATCAGCTCAAACCCGTTGCCGAACTTGACCCCAGCGGCGCTGTAGTCAGCAGGTTTGTGTACGGTGCCCGGAGCTCTGTTCCTGACTACGTGATCAAGAACGGAACAGCGTACCGAATCATCAGTGACCATCTTGGCAGCGTCCGTCTCGTAGTGGACACAGCAACGGGCCAGGTTGCTCAACGCCTCGACTACGATGAATGGGGGAACGTTACTCAGAATACGAATCCAGACTTCCAGCCATTTGGGTTCGCTGGCGGAGTGTGGGACGATCAGACACGACTCATACGGTTTGGAGTCCGTGACTATGATCCCAATGTCGGTCGGTGGACAGCGAAGGACCCGTTAGGTTTCGCTGGCGGTTCGCTAAACCTCTACTCATATGTCGAGTCGGACCCGGTCTCTAGAACGGACCCAACCGGCCTCGACTTCTGGGTCGCTTGGCACACCGTTGCGGGGCCGATCGTTCACACCCTTATCTGGTATCAACCTGGCGATACATTTGACCCGTCAGCAGGTGACGTCGAGACGTTTGGCGCTGGCCCTGAACTGTGTGCGCAGTTTATCCCTGTTTGTCTCAACGCGGACTATGACCGCAAGAATGATCGGAACAAGGGAAAGAAGGGCTGGGAGAAACTGAAGTTGCCGTGTGAGATGAGCGAAGAAGAGATGCTGCAACGACTCCACGAGCTTCAGGACTACTACATGGAGAATTGGAATGACGAAATGCCGTACTCGCCTGCACCCGGCGTCTGGCCGGCAGGCTACAACTCCAATTCATATGCTCACGGCTTGTCGAACGCGGCCGGGTTTGGCCAACCGACTTCAGTGCCTGGCGGAGCCGTGGGCTGGGGACAACCGGTAGACCCAGGCTTCTTCGGTCATTAAAAGGGGCACCTACTGAAGCCAGTTCACCTTTGGGCAGCGCTCGTGCTGATGTCGGGGTTTGCCTGGTTTGAGTCCAGCCTGCGACACATAGTGGTTGTTCGCTGGGGTTTGTACGTATCTCTTGCCGTCGTGTGTGGGCTAGGAGGGGTGGCGATGCAGCGGTACAACGTCGAGGAAAGGCGACGGGTGGTGCTGCTGCTACTACTCCTGGCCTGTTGGGGCCTCAGCCTCCTGTGGTCGTATGTTCTGGATCGTCGTGACTTCGGGTGGTTCCCCGAGAGCGTTTTCGCTCTCGGGCTCGTATTGATTCCGGTCGTAAGCGCGGCGATGTACAGCGGTTCCCAGATCGGTCAGGCATGGACGTTCGTTCACGTCGCCGTCTTGACGTTCGCCGCAGCACCGATCTCGAATTTTGTAGCCGTGACACTCACCGCCTTGATCACGCGCGAAGGGCCGTGACGTCGGACTCCGGAGGAACTATGCTGGAAGCAGCGTCCCGTTCCTTGCTCCTCCGTAACTCTACGGACTTCCCCCCTCCGTAACACTTCGGATTTCGCGTAGTCTCGCGGCGCGCGAGCGTGGACGCATGAAAATCCGCCTCGCACGCTCCGGCTTCACCCTGATCGAAATCCTCGTCGTCATTGTCGTCATCGCGGTACTGGCGGGCATGGTCGCGCCGAACGTCTTCAAACACGTCGGCGAAGCGAAAAACGTCACCGCGCGCTCGCAAATCGAAATGCTCGGCGCCGCGCTCGACTCCTATCGCCTCGACACCGGGCGCTATCCCCCCACCAGCCAGGGCCTCGCCGCCCTGTGGAAGGCCCCCTCCAGCGATGGGCAGACGCTCCCGTGGCGCGGGCCCTACCTCCGCAAAGACGTCCCGCTCGACCCCTGGGGTCACGCTTACATCTATAAGGCACCCGGCGAGCAAAACCCGACCGGCTACGACCTCCTGTCCTACGGCGCCGATGGTCAACCCGGTGGCGACGGCGAAGCGACCGACGTCGTGAGCTGGAAGTAGCATGCCCGACTTCGCCTACCAGGCCGTGGATGTCGCGGGCCGGCGCGTGCGGGGCCGCGAGGAAGCGCCGAGCCCCCTGGCGCTCACCCGCGAGCTCGAGGCGCGTGGCCTCATCGTCATCGACGTCGGCGAAGCACCTGCCGAACGCGACAGCGGCATTCGATTCGGCCAGCGGCAGCAAGTTCTGGAGCTCACCCGCGCCGTGGCCGCACTGCTCAAGGCCGGCTTGCCGCTCGCCCGCGCGCTCGGTGCGGCCGCACACGTCGCGACCGGCGCCACCCGCGACGCCACGACGGCCGTCCGCACCCGCGTCGAACGCGGTGAGTCGGTGGCGGACGCCCTCGGCGCCTACCCCGCGCTCTTCTCTCCTTTGTATATCGGTCTGGTCCGCGCGGGCGAGCGGAGCGGTGATCTTACCGGCGCCTTCGAACGCCTCGCCGAACAGCTCGAGCGCGATGAGCGGCTGCGTGCCCGGCTATTCTCGCTGTCGATCTACCCGATCGTCCTGGCCACGGCCGGCAGCGTCGCACTCTGCGTGCTCGCCTTCTTCGTGCTGCCTCGATTCGCCGAGCTACTCCGGGGTACCGGCGCCACGCTGCCGCGCTCGACCGCCATCGTGCTCGGTGTCGCAACTGCATTGAAGCGTGGTTGGCCGGTGCTCGTTGGGTTCGCCGTCGCGCTCCCACTCGCCGTTCCGTGGCTCCGCAACACCGAGGAAGGCCGACGTCTTGCCGCGCGCGCACTCCTCGAGCTTCCGATCATCCGTGACCTGCGCCGACAAGCGCTGGGTGCCCGGGTGACACGGCTCGTCGGCGTGCTGCTCGGCGGCGGCGCGCCATTGCTCGCGGCGCTCGAGCAGGCGACCGAATGCCTCCCCGACCCGCTGGCGCGCGACGAGCTGACACGCGTCCGCACCCGCGTGAGGGAAGGCGTGTCGCTCCACACCGCGCTCGGCGAGACAGGATTCTTTCACCCGCTCCTGCCACAGCTCGTGGCCGTAGGCGAAGAGTCGGGCCGGTTACAGGACTTCCTGCTGAAAGCCGCCGAGATCTTCGAGGAGCGGACGGAGCGCGGCACGCAACGGCTCGTCACGCTGCTCGAGCCGGCCATGATTCTCACGTTCGGACTGCTCGTGGCCGTCGTCGCGCTGTCGGTGCTGCAAGCGATCTACGGCGTCAACGCCGGAGTGTACCGGTGAGTCGCGGTTTTACGCTCGTCGAGATCGTCGTGGTGCTCGCGATCCTGGGCATCACCGCTGCCGCGGTCGTCCCGGCGTTCGCGCGCATCGCTCCCGACGACGAGCTCACCCGCGCGACGCGGCGGCTGGACAACCTGATCGCGACGGCGCGGGACGCCGCGCTCGAGCGCGCGGTCGCGGTCGAGCTCGCCTTTGTCCCTGAGACCGATCGCTACTGGATCCGGCTCGGCGATGGGGTCACGCTCGATTCGGGCGTGATCACGAGCGACGGCAGCGTGCGCCTGTGGAGCTCCGCGCCCCGCCCGCGCATCCGGTTCAATGCCGTCGGCACCGTCGACGGGGACACCCTGGGACTGCTCGGCCCGAGTGGCGCAGCTGCCGTCCTCATCGATCGCTGGACCGGGAGCATTCCTCGCCGGCGCCGCGGCATTGGAAGCCGTCGGCGGGGAGATCCGTGGCATCGAGCGGGCGCGCGAGGCATACACGACCGCCGCACTGGCGCAGGACCGCGTGGCTGCGATTACCGTGCTGCCGCCCGAAGACTTGAATCCACTTCCGGACTCCCTCGGGCGCGGGACGTTCGCCGAGCCATTCACGAGCTATCGCTGGACCGCGACGCTGCGCCCCCTGTCCGGTGAACGCGACATGTATGAGTTGGCCGTCGCGATCGACGGCGATCGCGCCCACTACGCCGTGGCCACTCGGCTGTACCGGCCGCACGTGCCGGCACTGGGCTCCTCATGACGCGGCCCGCCCGCGGGATGACGCTGCTCGAGCTGATCGTCGGCATCACGGTCACCGGAGTCGCTGTGTCGGCGGGAATGGCGGCCCCGCCGGCGCAGAAACAGCGCGCGCCGCGGTGCAACGCGCGGAGATCGTGGCATGGCTCAGCGGCGCGCGCCTCACCGCCGACGAGGGCGGCCCCCTGTTCAACGGACTCGATGGCCTCGACGGCCACACGCCGTCCGACGAAGTGAGTTTTCTGACCACGGCCCCGACGCCGCTCGGCGCGGGCGAGACGATGGTGCGGTTGTATCTGGATCGCGACACCACGACGCGCGAGCGCGGCCTGGTCGCGGCATTCAGCGAGTGGCGCGGCGGGCGTAGCACGCGACTCGAGCTCGATTCCACGGTCGCGGGGATGGACATTCGGTATCTCAGCGGTTTGTTGGGGCCTCGCGCGTGGCTGCCGAGTTGGATTTCGTCGACCCTGCTCCCGGCGGCAGTCGAGATCCGCGTGATTGCGAAACCGGGAAAGCGCCTGCCGCCACTCCTCCAAATGCCGATCCTCGTTCCCCTGCGGGGCCGATGAGGGGCCGCCGCGGTTTCGCGTTGCTCGTCGCGCTCTGGCTGCTGGTGGCGCTGTCGGCGGCCGGCCTGGCGCTCGCCACCATGTCCCGCGTGCGCCGCCTTGCGGCCGCGAACTACGCCGAAGGCGTCCGCGCCCGGGCAGCGGCGGAGGGTGGGATCGAGCTGATGCGGGCCCGACTCGCAGACCGGCTGGCAAAATCGATCGACGGCCGCGATCCGTGGAGCGTCATCGATTCTCTCAGCGACACCTTGCAGCTCGATGGTGCCGAGGCAACGACCGAGTTGTACGACGTCGCAGCCGCGCTCAATCTGAACCGCGCCGACGAAGACCAGCTGCGACGCTTCTTCACCGCGCTAAGGGTCGACGCTGGCCTTGCCGACCGTCTCGCGCAGGCGATCGCCGATTGGCGCGATGCGGATGATTTTCGCCGGCCGCGGGGCGCGGAGCGGGACGAGTATCTGAAGGCCGGTGCTCGGGCGCTGCCGCGCAACGGACCATTCGAGACCGTCAGCGAGCTGCAACTGGTGCACGGAATGACGCCCCAGCTCTTCGCGGAGATACGTCTGTACCTGACGGTGCTGGGCAGCGGACAGATCAACATCAATACCGCGCCACGCCCCGTGCTGCTTTCGTTGCCGGGAATCACCGAACAGACTGCCGGCGTGCTGTTGCGAAATCGCAATCGCGGCCGTGCCCTGGCAAGCCTTGCGGATCTGGAGCGCGATCTTCCCCCCACCGCGCGGGAGGTGTTCCGCGTGCGGCTGCCCGCACTGATGTCCCTGACCACGACAGAGACACGCGAAGTAGCAGTCGTGAGCGTTGGCGCCTTACCTGGGAGCCCGGTCACCGCACGGATGACCGCGCTGCTGGTCCGCGCGCGCGACGCCGTGTTCTATGTCTGGAGTCGAACCGAGTGATCGCGTTCGGTATCGCCCTCGGGCCCGATCGGCTGGTCGCCGTTCTGCCGGGCGGGAGACGCCTGGAGACGGCAGACACCGCTGATCTGCGTCAGGCATTCACCGATCTCCACAAGACGGCCGGCCTGCCGCGCGCCCGGGTGCACGTAGCGCTGCTGCCGCCCCTCGTTGACCTCCGTCGTGTGCGGCTCCCGCCGATGCGAAGCGAGGACCGCTGCCGTGTCCTGGAACGCGACGCGTCGCGCTATTTCGTCGGCGTGCGCGAGCCGCAGATAGTCGCGGTCGATGCAGCGCTCGCGGGCTGCGCGCCCGTTCGCCTGGTCGAAGAGATCGAAGCCGCTGTAGCCGGCGTCGGCTGGGAGCTGGGGATTGTCGCTCCGGCGCACGTCGCCTGGGCCCTCAGCCTGCCGGACGGGCGGCACGCGATTCCCCCGAGCGGGAGAACGGTCGCCGAGTGGATCGCTGTGGCTCGTCGCCGGATCACCGACCGCGGGCGCCTCCGGCCGTCCGACGCACAGATCACCGTTGCCGACATCGATCCGTATTTCGCGGCCGCCGAGCAGGTGATCCACGCCCGCACGCTTGCACTCTGCTCCGGATCGCGTCGCGCGGGACTCCGCAGGGCGGCGCGCAGGCGATCGGCGATCATGCTTGCGGCTGCCGCCAGCTGTCTTATCGTCGCCGCCATCCTGGACTACTGGGGCCTTGGGCGCGAGCTCGATGCGCTGCACGCCCGCCGCGAGCGCATAGCGACGCAGGTCGCCGCGGCGATGCGGACCCGCGATTCGTTGACCACCTTGATTGGCGTCGCCGGGACGATCGGCATGCTGGAGACCCGCACGCCTCGATGGTCCGCGTTCTTCGCGGATTTGGCCGACGATCTGCCGCGTGACGCGTATCTCAGCGGATTCGAATCGCGCGGCGACAGCGTGGTGGTCTCAGGCGTCGCGGGCGACGCCGCGGGCGTCCTGCACAGCCTGGAGCAGATGCCCGCATTCGTGGCGGTGCACGCCGATGGGCCGATCCGCCAGGACGTCAGCCCGGCGGGTCTCGTGCGCGAGCACTTCCGGTTCTCGGGTCACTGGACTCCGGACGGCAGCGGAGGACCGCCGTGGGGGTGTGGGGGCGCCTCAGCGCCAAGGATCAGCGCGCACTTATCTGGGGCGTGCTGCTCCTCTGTCCCGCCCTCGCGGGCAATTTCGTCGTGCGGCCCTACCTGCATGCCCGCGCGACGCTACGGGCGCGTGTTGCGGAGCAGCGCGATCTGCTGGCGCGCGAGCTCAGCGTGCTGCGCGCGGCCGGAACGCAAGGGGATGACGTCCAACTCGTGAGCGAGACGCTTGAACGCGAACGGGTCCATCTGCTCGCCGGCCGGGACCCGCTCGCCGCAACGGCGGCGCTCGTGGGCATCGTCGGCGAAAAGGCCAGAACCGGAGGCATCGAGCTGCAATCGATCGAGAGCCGGCCGGGCGAGCGCGTCGGCGGCCTGATGGGTGTGCGGATCGAACTCAGCGCACGAGGCGATTTCGAGGGCGTGCTACGGTGGTTGCACGCGCTGGAGAGCGACACGCGCCTGCTGCACGTCGACTGGCTCACCGTGGCGGGGTCGGCGGAGGCAGATTCCGCTGCCCCCGAGCAGCTCGGCATCACGGCGGGCGTGCGCGCGTTCGTCCGCCCCGCTGTGGAGGCACCTTGACGCGGTTGGCGACTCTCGCGTTGGGTATCGCCGCCGGCGTGCTCGGCTGGTCCGCGCTGAACGCCTGGCGCATCGATGACGTCCCCGACCGCATGTCCGAAGATCTCGCTGCCGTTATCGCGCCCGCGCCCGCGGATTTGCGCGGCTCGCAAGCCCTGGCACGCGTGCTGGTCGCCGTGGAGAAGGACCCCTTCCAGGTCGCTCGCCACCGCCCGTCGCAACGCTTTCGCGCGGCCGCCGATCTCGCGAATGCGCCGGCGCCCGAGGCAAACACGCCTCCCCCGGTCGAGCTCATCGGAACGGCGGTGTCCGCGGACGGCGGCTTCGCAGTATGCGCCGTGAGCGGCGCTCCTCCCAGGATCGTGCGCGTCGGTCAGCGCGTGGGAGATTGGACCTTGAGCCGAGTCACGAAAGGCGCGGCGGAATTTGCCACGCCGAGCGGAACGACTGTCGTCATCCGCATCCCGAGGGCGGGAACCTGATGAAACTCTGGCGTGGTGTTCTGCTGGGGCTGCTGTGCGGTCCCGTCTGCTCGACGACGCTCGCGGCGCAGGACTCTGCGTCCGTCCGCACATCTCCACAAGGCGTGCTGTTTGATTTCCAGGATGCCGACCTGCGCTTCGTGCTGTCCGCACTCGGTGAAGCGGGACAACTGAATCTGACGTACGCGGACCTCCCGTCGCGTCATGTGACGCTGCGGACGAATCGGCCCGTGCCGCTCGATCAGATTCTTGCACTGCTGAAAAGCGTGGCCGCCGGGAACGGGCTCAGGGTCGTCGAGGACGGAGCCTTCATCAGAATCGAGGACACCGGGGTGGGCCTGCGCGGGAGGGGAGTGGCAGGACCCGAGACGAAGGACACCGTGCCGGAGCCGGAAGTGCGCCTCTTCGTGTATCGGCTGAAGCACGCGCGCGCCGCTCGGCTGGCGACGACGCTGCAAGCCATTTTTGGCGGCGGACAGGCTCGTGGAGCGGGGTCCACCGCAGCGCCACGCACCCTGTCGCAGGAGCTGCGGCAGCAGCAAGTCTCGCCGGTCGATACCGCGCGCGCTCCGTCGGTGAGCGTCGAGCTCGGAACGCCACAGACGAGCCTACCCGGTCGCCTGCAAGGCGAGGTGCAGATCGTCGCCGACGAGGCCACGAACTCGCTGCTCGTGCGAGCGCAGGCCGGTGATTGGACGATCATCCGCCAGTCGATCGAAACGCTGGATCTGCGGCCGTTGCAGGTGCTGATCGAGGTGTTGATCGCCGAGGTCCGCCGCACGTCCGACTTCCAGCTCGGGGTGGCGGGGCGCGTCGGCGACGATTCGAGCGCGTTCAAGAGCGGCAACGCCACTGCAGGGACGTTACAGGGCGCGTCAGCCGGCGATTTCGCGTTACAGGTGATGCGCGTCGGGAAGGTAAACCTCAATGTGACCCTGTCCGCGCTCTCCACGTCGGGCCGAGTGCGCATCCTGTCGCGCCCGGTGTTACTCGCGCAGAATAATCAGGAAGCGCGCATTCTGATCGGCAGCGAACGCCCGTTCGTGCAGGTCTTCCGGTCTCTGCCGACGGACGCCGCCGTCCGCGATCAGGTCGTGCAGTACCGGGACGTGGGGACCCAGCTGACCCTGACCCCCACGATCAACGACGACGGCTACGTCAACCTTCAGGTCAGCCAACAGGTCAGCAATGCGACGAGCGAGGTGCAATTCGGCGCGCCGGTGATCAGCACGCGCGAAGCGGCGACCCATCTGTTCGTGCGCGACGGCCAGACCGTCGTGATCGGCGGCTTGGTGGACCGGCAGGAGGATCGCTCGCGCTCGGGCATTCCCTTCCTG
>WNFM01201590.1_pt4 | contig 11825 bp, 9 predicted proteins | sample 5400271 | NCBI WGS metagenome assembly WNFM01 (sample SAMN13153352, study PRJNA577476) | soil metagenome | isolation source: 60 cm saprolite on Douglas fir-dominated hillslope | place: USA:California | collected 2013-09-17 | reverse complement strand
CGGGTCGATCTCGGGCTCGCCCGTCGTCATCCACTCGACGACGGTCTTCGCGATGCCCGGGGCTTCCTTGATCCAGATCGCGGCAACCGCCCAGAGGCCCTTGACCTCCGGTGTCTCGCCGATGATCGGGTTGCCGTCGGGAGTGAGCGAGAGCAGGCCGTTGATCGCGAGCTTCACCCCGACCGACTCGTCACCGACGATCTCCGGGAAGAGCTCGAGGGCGTCCTCGAGCTGCGGGTCGAAGTCCTCCTTCGTGAACGGCAGCATCGTCGGCGAGAGGGCCGAGGCGGCGATCGACGGAATGTCGTCGGGGTCCATCAAGATCGCCCGGTGGGCGTACGAGCCGATCTCGAAGCCGGTGCCGTGCTGGCGCTCGTACATGTTCGTGTCCATATCGCGCACGATCGGGAACCCGACCTCGACCGTCGTGTGCTCGAACCGCGGCACTGGCCCGACGTCCATCATCTGGTGGACCGCCGGCGTGAGGGGAATCGAGGCGCCGGCCATCGCGGCGATCCGGGGGCTCCAGATGCCACAGGCGATGACGACGACGTCCGCCGCGATGTCTCCCTGGTCAGTGCGGACGCCGCGAACGTGGCCGTCGACGACGTCGATGCCCGTGACCTCCGTCCCCGCCGCGATCGTCAGGGCGCCCATGTCCTGGGCTGCCTTCCGCATCAGCGTGCCGGCTTGGAGCGAGTCGACGACCGCGACGCCGGGCGTGTAGAAGCCGCCGAGGATCACCGACTCGTCGATGAACGGAACCATCTCTTTGACCTCGTCCGCTGTCAGGAGGCGCGTGCCTTCGATGCCCCATGAGAGCGACGACGCCATGCGGCGTGTCAGCTCCTGCATTCGTGCCGGTGTCCGGGCGACCTCGATCCCGCCGGTCTCGGTCAGGACGCCGAGCTCCTTGTACTGCCGGACGCTATCGGTCGTGAAGGCCGTCATCTCCTTCGAGTGGTCGGTCAGGAAGATGAAGTTGGAGGCGTGGCCGGTCGAGCCGCCCGGGTTCGGCAGGGTGCCCTTCTCGATGAGGACGATGTCCTTCCAGCCCTGTTTGGCCAGGTGGTAGGCCATGCTGTTGCCGACGATCCCCGCGCCGATGACGACGACCTGTGCCCGAGCCGGCAGCGTGGCCATGCCTTGTTCCTGCCTCCTGCGCCCGGCCCGCTCAGGCCAGGTTGATGACGATGGTCTTGAGCTCGGTCAGGCGCTCGATCGAGAAGCGCCCGCCGACCCTTCCGAGGCCGCTCTGTGACCCGGCGCGTCCGCCGAACGGGAGGTGCGATTCCCAGTAGTTCGTGCCCTCGTTGATGTTCACCCATCCGGCCCGCGCGGACTCGGCGAACGCGAGGCCCCGGCGCAGATCCTGCGTGAAGACGGCGGTGAGCAGCCCGTAGGCCGACGAATTGACGATCTCGAGCGCTTCCGCCTCGCCATCGATCGGGGTGATCGGGACGACCGGCCCGAAGGTCTCCTCGCGTGCGACCTCCATCGAATCTGTGACGCGATCGAGCACGGTCGGCTCGAAGAAGAGCGGGCTGCCGAGCCCAGGCACGCGGCGGCCGCCGATCAGGACATCGGCCCCGTGGGCGATTGCCTCACCGACCTGACGCTCGGTTTTCTCCGCAGTGCGCTCGTTGTTCAGCGGGCCCATCGTCGTCGCGGGGTCCATCGGGTCGCCGAGCCTGATCCTCGCCTTGACCCCCGCGACGAGGCGCTCGATGAACTCGTCGTGGATCGACCGGTCGACGAGGACGCGCTCGCCTGCGGTGCAGCTCTGCCCGGCGTTCAGGAAGCAGGCGGTGAGCGTGGCGTTGACCGCGACCTCGACGTCCGCGTCGGCGAGGACGACGAGGGGGCCGTTGCCCCCCATCTCGAGGAGCTGCTCCTTGCCGGCCGCCCGCTCGGCGATCTTCCGGCCTGTCACGGTTGAGCCGATGAACCCGATCGCGGCCGTCGCCGCGTTCGCCGCGAGCTCGTCGCCGACCTCATGGCCGGGCCCGGTGACGAGATTGAAGACGCCCGGCGGGAGGTCCGCCTCGGCGATGCATTCAGCCATCGCGACCGAGCACATCGAGGTCAGGCGGGCCGGGTTCCACACGACGGTATTGCCGGCGGCGAGCGCCGGGCCGATGAGCTCGGCGGGCATCGTGTAGGGCCAGTTCCACGGCGTGATCACGCCAACGACGCCCTTCGGTACGCGATAGACGAGGACCCGCTTGTCGCGGTCGATCGATGGCGGCAGGAGGCCTTCGATCCGGGTCGCGTCGGCGGCGGCCATCCGGAAGTAGAGGATCAGCTCGTCGACCTCGCCGTGGGCCTCGGCCAGGAGCGGTTTGCCCTGGTCCTCGGTAAGGCTGCGGGCGAGGGCCTGGCGGCGGCTCTCGATCGTAGCCGCAATCCTCTCCAGGATCGCGGCCCGCTCGAACGGGGTCGTCCGGGCCCAGGCTGGGGCGGCGGCGTGGGCCGCGTCGATGGCCCGCCGAGCGTCATCGCGGCTGCCCTCGGCCAGCCGGCCGATGACCGCGCCGGTAGCCGGATTCGTCGCCTCGAAGGAGCCGCCCGCCGCGGCGGGAGCCCAATGGCCGTTGACGAACAGGGTGTCGGGCGCGGCCAGGACGCCGATCGTTGGATCGGGAGTCGCGGCTGCCTCGCCCGCGGACAACTTGGAGGGCACAGGAGCTCCTTGACGGACGCAACGTGGGCTTGCTGCACCCCAGGCGGGCCGGACGTATCCGCCGCTCCGACAGTCTGCCCCTGCGGACCGCCCTCGCGCAACTCGGCGGCGCCGCTGCGTGAATCGGGAAGGGCGCCCGGTGGGCGCCCTTCGGATGCGAATTTGGTGTCGGCGCCGGGGCGCCGCGAAGGCTACTCGGCCGGGATCTCCGCATGGATCGCGTCCAGATCGATCCCCTGGGATCGCCGGTAGAACCGGGCGACCACATAGACCACGGCTGCGAGGCCGTACAGGATCGCGAGGAAGATGACCGATGTGCCGTTCCCCGACCCGATCCCGTACAGGCCGGCGGGTGCCGCGTCAGTCACACCCTCGAACAGCCACTCGTAGAGCGTCCAGCCGAGGAACACGGTCGTGATCGCGCCGGCCACGCTGATCAGCGGAATGCCGGCGATGTTGTAGCGAACGATCGGTGACTTCTGGTAGAGGTCACGCTTCCACCACGGCAGGATCGTGGCCGCGATGGCCGTTCCAAAGAACGTCACCGCGATGACCAGCGTGGCATCCAGGGTGTACTTGGCGAAGCCCTGGTACGCATACAGGTACGAGAGCACCACGCCAGGGATCATGATCAGGAGGAGCGCGATCCACGGCACGCCCCGCCGATCGTCGACACGAGCTGCCGCCTCGGGCAGCACCCGGTCGAACGCGGCTGCGAAGATCATCCGGGTCGACGACAGCCAGAGGGTCCCGGCCCAGCCGAGGAACCAGACGCCGAAGACGACCACGATGATCATCTGGACGACATGGCTGTCCACGAGGAACGCCGCGAGCAGCGGTGGATAGCCCCAGATGGGAACGGCCGGAGCGACAGTGACATAGCCGTAGGCGTAGTCGATGAAGTTCACGTTGGTGGCGTTGAAGAAGTCCCATCCGAACGTCTTAGCGGCGAGGAGCACGAACGCGATTGCCAGGATCACGGTGACCCACAGGCCCCCGAGCATTCCGTTCAGGACCTTCCGGAAGTCACCCGCGCCGCGGACCTCGCCGTAGAGCGTGGCCCCCCAGTTCGGATAGAGGATCCAGAACATCATGAACGGCAGCAACAGGAAGGTGCCGCTGCCGAGACCGAAATCGAGCGGGGACTTGCCCGCGACGAAGCCGTCATTGGCGGTCGCGTTGTCGATGGTGGCCTGGTAGGCGCCCGAGACGCCGAAGAGGCTCTGGCCTTCACGATCGAACGCCGCCTTGAACGAGTCCTGGGACGAGACGAGCATCAGGATGAACATGACCGCCAGGGCGGCCAGGCCGATGTAGATGCTCCACCGCTGGACCCGCGCATACCCGGCCATGCCGAGCGCGACGAGACCCGAGGCGATGACGATCGTGATGATCGACACCACGAACGTCCCGGTCTGCGAGCTCAGGAACGTCAGGCCGTCGGACCAGCCAGCCAGTGCGGCGAGTGGCTGGGCGAACTCGATGTTCAGGATGTAGCCGTAGATCGGCGCCCAGAGCGCGAGGATGAACCACCAGCCGGTTGTCGAGAGGACAAAGCCGATGCCTCCGCGCTTCAGGCCAAGCAACCCACCCACGATGATTCCGAGGACCCCTGCTCCGAGCGTGACGGTGCTGTCCATCCCGATGGCCCTGGCCGTCAGATAGACCGTCACGCCCCCGACGAGCGCGCCGACAACGGCGCCGGGAATGCCGTCGAGGATGCGGGTTTGCCAGACGTAATCGCCGCCGGCCCTCGGCATGACCGCGATGAGACCGGCGTAGACGATGCAGAGGAACGTCATCGCGACGCCCGACAGCAACAGTGCCGAGAGCACCGAACCATCGGGAACGAACGCAAAGACGGCCAGGCTGTAGAACATCCCGAGGGTGACCAGGTTCACCGACAGGAACGAGTAGCCGAACGCGTCGAACGCCGACCACCCCTTGACGAGACCCGTCGCGTTCCGCAGGAACAGCGCCGGGGCCTTGGCCATTTCGCCAGCAGTCATGAGCCTTCCTTCCTCCTCCAAGGCGACATCTCTGCCATTGCGACCGTCAGCCGTTGATCAGCAGGTAGTGCTTCACCTCGCCTTTCCTGGAGTCCAGGTCGACGATCGCCGCCTGGAGGACTCCGTCTTCGTACGTGCTGCCGGGGTTGACCGCGAGTGTCCGGCCGATCTTGACCGCGCCGCGGCCCTCATGGATGTGGCCGTGCAGCGACAGGACTGGGCCGTAGTCGGCGATCGCGTCGCGCACGGCGTGGGAGCCGACCGGGACGAGAGCCCGTCCGCCGGCGACATAGGTCATATCGGGGTTGAGCTGGGGGGCGCTGTCGAGGTTCGAGCCGTACGGCGGCGCGTGGAAGTTGAAGATCGCCCGGCGCTTGTCCGGGACGTCCTTGACGAGCTCGTCGATCCGGACTCGGAGCTGGTCGTCCGGCAGCTCCCGGTACGTGTTCCAGGGCGTCGTGTTGGCCCAGCCGGTCGAGATCATCGTGAACCCGTCGAGGTCGATCGTGTTCTGCTCGCCGAGGTCGACGAGCTCGGCCGCGTCGATGATCGGGTCGAGCTCGAAGATGTCGTCGTTGGCCGGCGAGACGATGCAGCGTCGACCGGTGCCCTTCAGGCGCTCATCGGCGAGGGCCATCCAGCGCTCGACGTTGGCCATCATCTCGGCCTTGAAGCGGGCATCGACGAGAGCCGGATCGGCCTCCCACGCCGCGACCTCGTCAGGCGACAGCCGGATCGGGTAGTAGCCCCGGTCGAGAATCCGCTTTTCCATCGCCGCGAGCTCCTCGGCGGTCGACAGGAGGTGCTCCTGATCCTGGAGCGTGAGCCGCCAGCCGCCGACGCGGCTGACGATCGGGACCATCGCCTTGCCGGTCATGTCGCCGCCCATCACGAGGACGTCGGCCTTGTGGAACGCGCCCGCATTCAGGAACTTACGCCAGCAGACCTCGGAGCCGTGGATGTCCGTGGCGAAGAAGATCCTCATGCGTTCACGTGCCCGACCTCCTCGGGCTCCTCGTACCACTTCGAGCGCTCGCCGACCCGCGCCCGGAGCTTCCAGCGGGTCGACTTGGAGGCACCGTCAATGGCTGCCCTGAGGGCACGGACCTGGGCGCCCGGATCGAGAGGGGCGCTCTTGCCACCGCCGACGTCGACGTCCTCGGCGGTGAAGTCCGTCGCGAGGTACTGCTCGAGCTTGTCCAGGTTGCCTGTCACGGTCCGCCACCAGCCCCAGTCGTTTGAGGTGTAGGACAGGATCCGAGGGATGCTGATCGTGCCCTGGCCTTTGCGCGAGTCGACAGCCCCGTCGTCGGCGGCCAGCGGATGCTCGGCAAGGAGGATCAGGATGTCGAGCAGGTCCTTCTTGTTCAGCTGCACGACCTGGAGCTTCGAGAGCAGCAGCTCCGCCAGGGGGAGCGTCGGCGTCGACACCCCGAGGCGATCCGCGAAATCGACCTGGTGACACATGATCAGCTTGTCGACAAGGACGTCGACCGGGCGACTTCGAGCTTCATCGACGAAGTAGCCCTGGGTGCCGCCGAACATGGCGTTATGGCGCTTGTCGGGCGTGTAGCCCTCGGCCTCGAGGAGCTTGAACACCGCGGCTCTGTCCTTGCCCCGGGTGGCGAAGTCGAGGTCGACCTCGCGGCGGCGCGTCCGATGGGTCCAGTCCGGGGCGTGGGCCCGCACCGCCATCCCGCCCATGAGCCGCAGGAGCAGCCCGCGCGCGTCGGCGACGTCGACGATCCGCAACGCCTCGGCGAGCGGATCTTCGAGCGTTCGAGGCCCGGATGTCTGGGCCACATCCGCCGTCATGACCGAAATCCTCCCGGTCCCGCGGAACCGACGGTCTGCATGGATCGGACCGCCGCCGCCGGAGTATAGGACCGGCCGCTCTGCGCAAATGGCTTGCACTCCGTTAACGCGGCGGCGAAGATGGCGCTCGACGACGGTCGTCGGGACCGGAGGCGCCCGGACTGCATCATGTCCGGCATTTCACCCGCCCCTCGGGAGGGCGGGAGGCCCGCAGCCGTCGTCACCGCAAGGCGCGCGCGATCGTGCGACGCGCCAGAACTGGAGGAAGCATTGACCAGGAAACACTCGATGCCCCGACTCCTCACGATCGGGGCGAGCCTGTTGTTCGTCGCGGCGGCGTGCGGCGGCGGTGGCGCCAGCGCCACGCCCGGCGGAGCGCCGACGAACGCGGCATCCCAGCCGGCGGGGTCTCAGGCCGCCGGGGCCCAGCCGTGGGTCCCTGATCCGACGAAACTCGCGGCGGCTATCGCCGAGGGCGGCACGGACAACCCGAAGGGCTTGCTCACCACGATCGCGCTCCCGCCGACGTGGTGCAACTACAAGGACCTGATCACCGGCTACACCGCGAAGACGGGCATCGTCATCAACGGGCTCAACCCGGATGGCAGCTCGCAGCAGGAAGTCGACGCGATCAAGGCCAACCAGGCGAACAAGGGCCCAGCGGCGCCTGACGTCATCGACGTCGGCCTGTCGTTCGGTCCGGACGCAAAGGCGCAGAAGCTGATCGCCGCCTACAAGGTCGCGACGTGGGACAGCATCCCGGCTTCGGCGAAGGACGCTGATGGCTACTGGTACGGCGACTACTACGGTGTCCTCTCGTTCGAGATCAACACCGACGCACAGCCGAAGGTTCCGGCCGACTGGGCCGATCTCCTGAAGGCCGACTACCATGGCCAGGTCGCCCTCTCGGGCAACCCGGTCAAGTCGAACCAGGCCATCTCCGGCGTCTGGGCGGCGGCGTTCGCCAACGGCGGCGGCGCGGACAACGTCCAGCCCGGCCTCGACTTCTTCAAGAAGCTCAATGACGCGGGCAATTTCGTGCCCGTCATCGCCAAGACGCCGACCGTCGTGAGCGGCGACACCCCGGTCCGCATCACGTGGACCTACAACGCGCTCGCGGACAAGGATGCCCAGGCGGGCAAGACGAACATCACCGTCGTCGTTCCGAAGACGGGCCGCTTCGGCGGGATGTACGTCCAGGCGATCAGCGCCTACGCCCCGCATCCGAATGCCGCAAAGCTCTGGATGGACTGGCTGTACTCCGATGAGGGCCAGAACCTCTGGCTCAAGGGGTACTGCAACCCGATCCGCTATGACGACATGGTCTCGCGCGGCGTCGTCCCGGCGGACCTGGCAGCCAAGCTGCCGGACAGCAAGGGCGCGTTCCTGCCGACGCTCGATCAGATCAGCGCGGCAACCAAGGCGATCACCACAGGCTGGCCGACCACCGTCGGCGTCGTGGTCCCGGACTGAGTTCGGGTCCCGAAGCCTGACCCTGGTGCCATGACCGGCACCGCCAACGCGATGGGCGCCCGGGCTGCCTCGCAGCCCGGGCGCCTTCGCTCGCTCCTCGTCTATCTCGGCGTCGTGCCGTTCTTCCTGTTCGCCCTGGCCTTCCTGATCCTGCCGAGCAGCCATCTCGCGGTCGGCAGCTTCCAGGACACCCTCGGCACGTTCACCCTCGACAACTACGCCTCGCTCGGCACGAAGGTCACGCTCTCGGCCTATGAGGCAAGCATCGAGATCAGCCTCGTCACCGCGCTCGTCGGCGGCCTCTTCGGCCTGTTGATGGCCTACGCGGTCATCTCGGGCGGCCTGCCCCGAATCCTGCGGGGCGCCCTGAGCACGTTCTCGGGCGTCGCCTCGAACTTCGCCGGCGTGCCCCTGGCCCTCGCGTTCATCTTCGCCTTCGGCCGGGTCGGCCTGATCACGGTCTTCTTCCGTGGGATCGGGATCGATCCCTACAAGACCGGCTTCACGATCTACTCGAAGGTCGGCCTCGAGCTCGTCTACCTCTACTTCCAGCTGCCGCTGATGATCCTGATCATCGCGCCCGCGATCGACGGCCTGAAGAAGGAGTGGCGCGAGGCCTCCGAGAACCTGGGCGCCACGAACGTCCAGTTCTGGCGGCACGTCGGGGTGCCGATCCTCATGCCGGCCATCCTCGGCTCGATCGTCCTGCTCTTCGGCAACGCGTTCGGCGCCCAGGCCACGGCCTACCAGCTGACCGGCGGGTTCATCAACCTCATCACCCTGAGCATCGGCGACGCACTCACGGGCGACGTGCTCCACGAGCCCGGCAAGGGCTTCGCGATGGCGATGGGCATGATCGTGATCATGGCCGTGACGCTGCTCGCCTACGCCTGGCTCCAGCGTCGCGCGGAACGCTGGCGGCGAGCATGAAGCTGGCCTGGCGTCTCGTCTGGTGGCTGGTCTTCCTGATCGGCGCGGCCTACTTCATCCTGCCCCTCATCGGGACCCTGGCGTTCTCGCTCCGGGACAAGGACTTCCACGCCTACACATCGCTGCCGGGGAACGGCGAGTTCATCGGCACGTTGATCTACTCGTTCAGTGCCGGGATCGCGACGATCATCATCAGCGCGGCGATCATCGTGCCGACCGCGTACTGGGTCCGGCTCCGCCTGCCGCGGCTGCGACCGGTCATCGAGTTCATCACCCTCCTGCCGTTCGTCATCCCGCCGATCGTGCTCGTGTTCGGCCTCATCAGCACGTACTCCGCCCCGCCCTTTTCCCTGACGGGCAGCTCGTTCGGCAGCAACGTCCTCCTGGTGGCGGCCTACGTGATCCTGTCGTTCCCGTACATGTACCGGGCGGTCGACACGGGGCTCGGGGCGATCGACGTCCGAAGCCTGACCGAGGCCGGCCAGAGCCTCGGCGCCGGCTGGGCGACGATCATCCTGCGAATCATCCTGCCGAACGTGCGGGTCGCGCTCCTGAGCGGCGCGTTCCTGACCCTCGCGATCGTCGTCGGCGAGTTCACGATCGCCACCTTCCTCGCGCGACCGGCGTTCGCCCCGTTCCTCGGCCTCCTCGGCAATGCCGACCCATTCCAGCAGGCGGCCGGAGCGCTCGTGAGCTTCGGCATCACCTGGCTGGCCATGATCCTCATCGCCCTGATCGGACGCGGCGGCTCACAGTCGCGCGTCACGGTCGGTGGCGCCCGCTGACGAGACGAGGGACCGATGGGATTTCTGACGCTGACGAGCATCCGCAAGCAGTTCGGGTCGACTGTCGCCGTCCACGACTTCAACCTCGACGCCGAACGCGGCGAGTTCGTCTCGTTCCTGGGGCCGTCCGGCTGCGGCAAGACGACGACCCTGCGGATGATCGCCGGGTTCGAGCTGCCGTCCGCGGGGACGGTCGTCCTCGACGGCACGGACATCACGTACCTGCGGCCGAACGGGCGTAACGTCGGCATGGTCTTTCAGAACTACGCGCTGTTCCCGAACATGACGGTGGCCGACAACATCGGCTTCGGGCTGAAGGTCCGGAAGCGCCCCGGCGCCCAGATCAAGAAGCGGGTCGGCGAGCTCCTCAAGCTCATCAACCTGCCCGACAAGGGCAGCCGCTTCCCGTACCAGCTGTCGGGCGGCCAGCAGCAGCGGATCGCGCTCGCCCGGGCGCTCGCGTTCGAGCCCACGGTCCTCCTGCTCGATGAGCCGCTGTCCGCGCTCGACGCGAAGATCCGCGTCGCGCTGCGCCTCGAGATCCGGACGATCCAGCGTCAGCTCGGGATCACGACGGTCTACGTCACCCACGACCAGGAGGAGGCCCTGTCGCTGTCAGATCGGGTCGTCGTCATGAGCGAGGGCCGGATCGAGCAGGTCGGCACGCCCTTCGAGATCTACAACTTCCCGTCGACGCCGTTCGTCGCGTCGTTTGTCGGCACGCTGAGCCTCGTGCCGGGATCCGTGGTCGACTCGGGTGCCGGCGCCCTCACGATCGGCGGCCAGCCGATCCGGATCGCGAAGCGTTTCGAGGGTGCGGCGGGCCGATCGGTCACCCTCGCGCTGCGTCCGGAGATGGTCTCGCTCGGGGTCGGCGCAGATGGGATGAATCGCGTGACCGGCCGGGTCACGGACGTGAGCTTCCTCGGCTCGATCGTTCGGATCCGGGTCGCGCTCGGCGGCGACGGCGCGGTCATCGCCCTGGACGAGTTCAACGAGCCGACCCTTCAGCTCCCGGCCGTTGACTCGACGATCACGATCAATTTCCCGGCCGACGGGCCGCTCGTCCTGGACGCAGCGGCGCCGCTCGACAGCGTCGAGGCCCTGATCGCAGAGGTGTGACAGCCTCCGGCGCGGACCCGGCCCGTCATCCGGGGCGCGATCCGCTCGAAGGGATCGACCTCGTCGTCTTCGACAAGGACGGCACGCTCATCGACTTCAACTCAATGTGGGGCGGCTGGGTCCGGAACCTCGCCGACGATCTCGAGCGTGGCACGGGCCTGACCCTCGCCGACCGCCTGTTCGATCTCCTGGGCGTCGATCGCGAGCGCGGCGTCGTGCGCTCGCACGGCCTGCTCGCCGCGACGCCGATGGCCAGGATCCGGGAGCACATCGTGACCCTGCTCCTGGACCAGGGTCTGAACGTGTCTGACGCCGAGGCCGCCCTCAGGTCGGCCTGGCACCCGCCGGACCCGGTGAAGCTGGCCCGACCCGTGACAAACCTGCGGGACCTCCTCGCGGCACTCCGGACGTCGGGCCGCCGGCTCGCCGTGGCCACGAGCGACGATCGCGGCCCGACCGAGCGGACGCTGGCCGCGCTCGGGATCGCCGACCTGTTCGACGAGCTCGCCTGCGCCGACGATGGCGAGCCGGTCAAGCCGTCGCCGGATGCGGTCCTCCGGCTCTGCCGGAATCTGCGTGTCGGTCCGGGCAGAACGGCCGTCGTTGGCGACTCCCCGGCGGACCTCGCGATGGGCCGGGCGGCCGGGGCGGGGCGAGTGATCGGCGTGCTCACTGGGGTGGCCGAGCGGTCGACGCTCGAATCGCTTGCGGACCTGGTCCTGCCGTCCATCGCCGGGCTGCGGTCCCGCTAGATCTCGGCTTCGGAGCGGTGCCACGGTGCACCGCGGCAGATGACGTGCGGCGGTCGGCGGTGGTACTCCATTCCTATCGCTCCGGCAGGACTGCACGCGTACGGTGCGGATCGGTGGCGGGTGCTTGCCCGCACCACCTCGTTTCCGGACGTCGCGGGGGCGCGACCGGAGAAGGGAGCTTCGAGCACCCGATGGTCCTCGCCAGGCGGCCGGGAGCCGCGTCAGAGCTGCTGACGCTGGCACAGGCCGCGTCGTT
>WNFM01304445.1_pt1 | contig 11826 bp, 7 predicted proteins | sample 5400271 | NCBI WGS metagenome assembly WNFM01 (sample SAMN13153352, study PRJNA577476) | soil metagenome | isolation source: 60 cm saprolite on Douglas fir-dominated hillslope | place: USA:California | collected 2013-09-17 | reverse complement strand
AAGGACGCCGGCGGCATCCGCACTCAGTTCCACCACATGATCGACATCGTGCCGACGATTCTCGAAGCCGCGGGCATCCAGGCGCCGTTGACGGTGAACGGCGTTGCGCAGCGGCCGATCGAAGGCGTGAGCATGGCGTATACATGGGACAAGGCGAACGCCAACGCCGCCTCCACACGTGCCACGCAATACTTCGAGATGTTCGGCAATCGGGCGATCTACCATGACGGCTGGATCGCGGCTACCACACCGCCCGAACCGCCGTGGTTGATGGGCACAACCAAGATGCCCGAGGTGGTCAACGGCTACAAATGGGAACTCTACAACATCGCCGAGGACTATTCAGAGTCCAACGACCTTGCGACCAGGAACCCCGACAAGCTACGCCAGATGCAGGAGCTCTTCCTGGTTGAGGCGTCGAAGTACAACGTGTTTCCATTGGACAACTCGATCCTCCAGCGCATCCTGACACCGCGGCCGAGCGCGACCGCCGGTCGGAATGTCTTTACCTACACGCGCGAGATGTCCGGTCTACCGGACAGCGACGCACCGGACCTCCTCGCCAAGTCCTATGTCATCACCGCCGATGTGGAGATTCCGCCGGGCGGCGGGCCACTTCGGTGGATATGGGCTTTACCTGCTGAAGGGCAAGCCGGTGTTCACCTACAACCTCCTGAGTCTGGAGCGGTTCCGCTGGGAAGGCCAGCAGGCACTCACGCCGGGCAAGCACACCATCGTGTTCGACTTCACCTACGACGGACCCGGCTTCGGCAAGGGCGGCACCGGCGTGCTCAAGGTTGACGACAAGGAGGTCGCCAACAAGAAGATCCCGCACACCATTCCGTTCCTGATGACCATCGACGAGACCTTCGACGTCGGCGTGGACACGCGCACGCCAGTGGATGACAAGGATTACCAGGTGCCGTTCCGCTTCACCGGCAAGCTCGCCAAAGTGACCATCAAGCTCGGTCCAACGCAGTTGACGAACGAGGACCATCAGGTCGTTCAACACGCACTCGCCAGAGCGAACGACTAGGCGCGTGAAAATGATCTGCGGGCATCCTGCCAAGGGATGCCCGCAGTGGCGGACGCTACGATCTTCAAGCCGCTTGATTGGTTGCTGTCTAAGAGCGAGCTATGGCTGCAGCCGGCTGCGCCCATCGCGGTAGCAGAGCGACTGCCGCAGAAGCGAAGGAATTCATTTTGAAGGAACGGTGGTTGTGACGCGCTCCCATCGAAATCTCAAAAAGAAGCGCGTATCGCGACCATCAGCGGCCAAGTCGCCGCATGCCAACGGCGAGGGTGCGGGCCATCGCGGTGCCGCGCGCAGGTTGATCTCACGAAGACCTATCTTCATCGCCGCATCGGTTGCAGCCGCAGTGGTCTTCGCCGGCGGCCTGTCGTTTGAGTTGTTGACCCGCGGCTTGCACAACGGACCGCTGGGCGGTCTTTCTGTGGATGCCACTACGGCCGCCGCGTTCGTCGGCAGCGAAACCTGCGCCGGATGCCACCAGCACGAAGCAGATTTGTGGCGCACCTCGCAGCACAAGCTCGCCATGCAGCATGCCAGCGACAAATCGGTGCGCGGCGATTTCGCCGATGCGAGCTTCGACTACTACGGCACGCGCTCGCGCTTCTTCCGCCAGGACGGCAAATTCCTCGTCGAGACCGACGGCCCCGACGGCACACTCGGAATCTTCGAGGTCAAATACACCTTCGGCATCGACCCGCTGCAGCAATATCTCGTCGCCTTCCCCGACGGCCGACTGCAGGCGCTGTCGCTTGCCTGGGACACAAGGCAGAAGGAGGCCGGCGGCCAACGCTGGTTTCATCTTTACCCCAACGAGAACATCCGCCACGACGACGTTCTTCATTGGACCAAGCTGAACCAGAACTGGAATTTCATGTGCGCCGAATGCCACTCGACCGGCGTCAGGAAGAACTACGATGCGGCGGCCGATCGCTTCACGACCACCTTTGCCGAGATCAGCGTCGGCTGCGAGGCGTGTCATGGCCAGGGCTCGCGTCACATCGGCTGGGCGCGCAATCGGCAAAGTTGGTGGCCGTTCGGCAAGAGCGATGATCCGACCCTGGGCCTCTTGGTGCGTTTCGGCGAACGGGATGGGGTGGCTTGGCCGGCCGATCCGGCGACTGGCCACCCGCATCGCAGCATCCCGCCCGCCATTTTGCGCAAGGAGGTCGAGACTTGCGGCCTGTGCCATGCACGGCGCGGCCAATTCTCCGAGGCCTGGTTTCCCGGCCAATGGCTGTCCGATACGCACGTCGTCATGCCGCTGGTCTCGAGGCTCTATCATGTCGATGGGCAGATGCTCGACGAGGTCTATAATTACGGCTCGTTCAAGCAGAGCAAGATGTTCGCTGCCGGTGTCACTTGCAGCGATTGCCACGAACCGCATGGCGCGAAGCCGCGGGTCTCTGGCGACAGCCTCTGTCTGCAATGTCACGCCGCCGACAAATATACCGCTGTCACGCATAGCCGGCACGATGGTGTCAATCCGGCGTTGTCCTGCGCGTCATGTCACATGCCGGTTCGCACTTACATGGTCGTCGATCAGCGGCACGATCACAGCTTCCGCATTCCGCGCCCCGATCAATCGGCAAAGCTCGGAACGCCCAACGCTTGCAATGATTGTCACGCCGACAAATCGGCCGAATGGGCGGCGTCGGCGATCGAGCGCTGGTATGGGCCAAACCGCGCGGGTTTCCAGAATTATGCGGCCGCATTTCAGGCGGCGCGGGCCGGCGGCGTGGATGCCGCAACCCTTCTTGCCGCGGTGGCAGCCGATGGCAATGCGCCCGGCTTTGCGCGCGCTAGCGCGCTGAGCGAGTTGGCGGCGCACGTCTCGCCCTCGAACATCAATTTGGCGCGGGCCGGTCTTGGGGATCGCGATCCGATGGTGAGGATCGGTGCGCTCGATATGCTCGAAAATGTGCCCCCCGCGCAGATTTGGCCGCTCGTTTCACCGCTGCTTTCCGATCCGAGCCGCGGCGTGCGCATCAGGGTTGCGTCGCTGCTCGCCGCGACCCCGAGGGAAAGCCAACCTCAAGCCGACCACGAGCGTTTCGAGAGGGCCGCAGCCGAGTTCGTCGCCGCTCAACGCTTCAACGCCGACCGGCCCGAAGCGCGCAGCGCACTCGGCGGCTTCTATACCGGGCGAGGGCTCCTCGCCGAGGCCGAAGTCGAATACAGAGCGGCACTGCGGCTCAGCCGGCAATACGTTCCCGCGGCGATCAACCTCGCCGATCTCTATCGCCGCCTTGGGCGAGAGATCGAAGGCGAGGCGGTGTTGCGCGCCGCGATCGCCGCTTCTCCCGAGGATGCCGGTGCTCATCACGCGCTCGGCTTGACGCTGGTGCGGCTCAAGCGGCCAGACGAGGCGCTCGGCGAGCTGCGGCGCAGCGCCGAACTCGAGCCCGCTCGCGCGCGATACGCCTATGTCTACGCGGTCGCCTTGCATTCGGCGGGACGCGGCGCCGAGGCCGTGACAATTCTCAAGGAGAGCCTGAAGCAGCATTCGGACGATCGCGACATCCTCTCGGCGCTCATCAGCTTCAACCGAGAGGCCGGAGACATCGGCGCCGCGCTCGACTACGCCGAGCGACTGGCGCGAACTGAGCCAAGCAATCGGACTCTATCCGACCTTGTCCAGGAGCTTCGGCATCAAATGCAGAAGCCCGGTGATCAATGATCCGGCAGCCTACAGGGAATCTGTCGGCCCTCTAGAGGCAGCACCTGATTTGCCGCCGCCCCACCACATGCAATGGTTGCTGAGGTGCGGTGCGATCATACGAGGACGATGCCGTTGCCTCGCGCAAGCGGAGAGAGACCGTGATGCGGCAATGGGGGAATTTGCGCTCTCAGCCTATCTCAGGTGCCGATGCTGGCTCCGCCGACGTCGCCGCCCAAGGCAGCCCTGCACGGGTGGTGCTGCCGACCGATTGCACGATGCCGCCACTCCCGAAACCACAAAGATGAGCGGCACCGGGATGAGCAACCGCCGGCATGCCTGGATGGTCCTCCTTGGCCTGGCCTTCCCGCTCGCGCCGAATCCGGCAAGCGCGCAGCCGGTTGATATCCCGCTGACCTGGGGCGGCGATTTCTGGACCCGGCCCCGGCTCACCGGCAGCTGGGACGGGCTGCGGGACGAGCTCGGAAAAAAGGGCATCGTCCTCGACGTCGACACGCTTCTCACCCCTCAGGACGTCGCCTCCGGCGGCCGCAGCACGGGTGCCCAATTCTGGGGCAACGCCGAATACACGCTCAACGCCGACACCGGCAAGATGGGGCTTTGGCCGGGTGGTTTCCTCAAGATCGCCGCCATCAGCGGTTTCGGAAGCAGCGTCCTCGGCGACAGCGGTGGGATCGTGCCGGTGAACACCGCCGCCCTGGTGCCGAGGGTCGGCGATCCGACAACGGGGCTCATAAACGCGACATTCATGCAATTTCTCAACCCCAAATTCGGCCTGCTCGCGGGCAAGATCGATATGCTGGATATCGGCCAAAACGGCGAGTTCACGGGCAACTACCGAACCCAGTTCATGAACGCGGCATTCAACTTCCCGATGACGAGCGGGCTGGTTCCGCTCTCGGCATTCGGTGGCGGCGTCGTCGCCCTGCCATGGGATGGCGCCCAGCTGTCGGTTCTGGCGCTGGACCCCAAAGGCACGGTGACGAGCAACGATCTGGGCCATGCCTTCCAGAACGGCGCGACGTTCTTCGCCGGCGGTCAGGTGACGATCAAGCCGTTCGACCGTGTCGGCCATCAGGGTCTGTCGGCGATGTGGAGCACCGAGGACCGCGTCTCGCTCACCCAGGATCCGTCCGATATCGGTCGCGCTCTGCTGGACAGGGGGTTTCCCCGGATAAAGGATCCCGGCCCGATCCTCGGGGATATACTCGGGCGATTTTTTCCGCAGCTCCTCACGCCCACCCAGCCGCTGAACCGCAGCACCGACACCTGGGGGGTGTTCTACAATTTCGATCAGTACCTCTGGCACCCGGCGGGCGACCAGAAGCGCGGCATCGGTACCTTCTTCCAGTTTGGCGTTTCCGACGGGCAGACCAACCCGATCAAGTACTCCTACAACCTGGGCATTAGCGGCAAAGGGGTGATCCCGGGACGCCCGCTGGACAGTTTCGGCGTTGGCTGGGCGCGGACCGAATTCAGCGACAAGTTCGTCCCCTTCCTACGCCAGCGGCTCAACCTCGGTATCGATCATGAGGATGTGTTCGAGGCGTATTACAACGCCTCCGTCTCGCAATGGCTCAACGCGACCCTCGACCTCCAGGTCGTCGATCCCGGCCTCAATAAAATGCTCGATTCATCCCGGCAACTCACGAGCGTGGACACCGCCGTGGTGGTCGGAGTCCGCCTTTATACCCGGTTCTAACCGCAGCCATGGAGAGGGCGACATCAGAACAATTTCGAGTTCGGCGCCCACTCGGTCGCCGGAGGGAGGACGATCCAGAGATGGAGGCGTAATATGATCTCGGCACAGCATTCGCTTGGTAGGCTCGGCGCACTCGTCGCCGGGCTGCTTCTGTCGGCCTCGCCGGCGCTGGTCGGACCGGCGCAAGCGCAGGCCGACAAGAAGCCCAACATCCTCTTCATCATGGGCGACGACATCGGCTGGATGCAGCCGAGCATCTACCACCGTGGCCTGATGGTCGGCGAAACGCCCAACATCGACCGCATCGGGCAGGAGGGCGCAATCTTCATGGATTATGTCGCCATGCAGAGCTGCACCTCCGGGCGCAATGCCTTCTTCACCGGCATGTATCCGCTGCGCACCGGCATGATCCCGCCGCAACTGACGGGCAGCCCGTCCTACTTGAAGCCAGGCACGCCGGCGCTCGCCAAGTTCCTCCTCGATCTCGGCTACAACACGGGCGAGTTCGGCAAGAACCACTTGGGCGACCACACCGCGGCGCTGCCGACGGCGCACGGCTTCCAGGAATACTGGGGCTACCTCTATCATCTCGACGCGATGCAGGGGGTGAGCTTCCCCGATATCAACGAGAGTCCGACCGTGCAGGGCGTCGCGCCGCCGTGCCGCAACACGCCGATTCCGGGCATCGCGGAGGCTCCAGGCACGGTAGACCCGAGAACGACGATCTGCTTGACACCCCCGCGCCCGATGCTGGCGTGCAAGTCATCCGACGGCTCGGAAAAGAACCAGACCTGCATGGACGAGGGCCCGCTGACGCTCGATCGTTCGAGAACCATTGACGAGGAGATCTCGGCCAAGGTCGTCGACTTCCTCGACCGCAACGACCCCAAGAAGACCAACAAGCCGTTCTTCGTCTGGTACAACCCGGCGCGCATGCACGTCACGACCGTTCTGTCGCCGAAGTACATGGCCATGGTGGGAGAGCCGGGCGGCAAGGATTGGGGTGTCAACGAAGCCGGCATCAAGCAGCTGGACGACAACATCGGCGTCGTCCTCAAGAAGCTGGAGGACATGGGCCAGCTCGAAAGCACCATCGTGGTCTTCACTACCGACAACGGCGCCGAGGCGATCTCCTTCCCCGACGGCGGCGTCACCCCCTTCAAGGGTCAGAAGGGCGAGGCCTGGGAAGGCGGCTATCGCGCCCCATTGGTCGTCCGCTGGCCGGGGCACATCAAGCCCGGCACGGTCAAGAACCAGCTGTTCGCTGCCCTCGATTGGATGCCGACGCTGGTCGACATCGCCGGCGGTCCCAAGGGCGAGGAGCTCAAGAAGAAGATCGAGGCCGGCCAATATCCCGGCATCGTCCAGACGACGCTCGACGGCATCAACCAGCGCGCCTATCTCGAAGGCACGTCGGAAAAATCGGCCCGCGACTTCTTCTTCTATTTCTCGGGCGCGACGCCGTCCGCGGTGCGCTACAAGAACTGGAAGATGTACTACACAATGTCGCAGCCTGGGCCGGCCGGCTGGATCATGCCGCTCGTCCCCTTCCACTTCACCTTGGTCAACAACATCAAGCGCGATCCCTTCGAGCAGGCTGTCGGCATCGACCAGAAGACGGCCATGAGCTTGGGCGGTGCGCTCGGCGGTCCTGTAACCGCCTTTCAGTACGACTGGAACATTCTGCCCATCGGCCAGCAGTTGTGGCTGGAACACCTGTCGTCGTACGAGAAGTACCCGCCGCTGCAGGCTCCGGAGACTTACAACCTCAGCGGCATCCTGGAGCAAGTCAAGAAGTCTCATGCCAGTCACGCGAGCGACTAGCCGCGTGAGACCAGCGTGATGCGACGGAGCGGGCGCCTCGCGGCGAGGCGCCCGTGGACCACAAGACGAAATCGAGCAAGCCGCCGAGCATGGCCGATCCTCGTTAGCGAGGAATCGCACGCACTCCTCGAGCATAGTCAGGGAGATGCGACCTACGGCGCTTTGGCGAATCAGAGCTGGTCGGTCGCAGGGACCAGTCACCGGAGGAACATCAATTCAGCAACGGAGGCGTAATATGATCTCGGCACAGCATTCGCTTGGTAGGCTCGGGGCACTCGTCGCCGGGCTGCTTCTGTCGGCCTCGCCGACGCTGGTCGGCCCGGCGCAAGCGCAAGCGCCGAAGCCCAACATTGTCGTCATCATGGGCGATGACATCGGCATGTGGAATATCGGTGCCTATCACCGCGGCATGATGGCTGGCAAGACGCCCAACCTCGACAAGATCGCCAAGGAAGGCATGTTGTTCACGGACTATTATGCCGAGGCAAGTTGCACGGCGGGTCGCGCGAACTTCATCACCGGGGAGTTACCGATCCGCACCGGCATGACCACGGTCGGCCAGGCTGGCGCGTCGGTCGGCCTGCCGGCCGAGGCGGTGACCATTGCGACGGTGTTGAAATCGATGGGCTACGCCACCGGCCAGTTCGGCAAGAATCACCTTGGCGACAAGAACGAGTTCCTGCCGACCGTCCACGGCTTCGACGAGTTCTTCGGCTATTTGTATCACCTCGATGCGATGGAAGATCCGGCACATCCCAACTATCCGCAGAACCTGTTGAATGTCGTCGGCCCGCGCAACATGGTTCACAGCTGGGCCACCGACAAGGATGATCCCACGGAGATGCCGCGCTGGGGCAAGATCGGCAAGCAGAGGATCGAGGATGCCGGCCCGCTCTATCCCAAGCGCATGGAAACGGTGGACGACGAGATTCGAGACCTTGCCATCAATTTCATGGACAAAGCCAATAAGGACGGCAAGCCATTCTTCGTCTGGCTCAACCCGACGCGCATGCACATCGTCACGCATCTCTCCCCGAAGTATGAAGCGGTGCGCAACTCGGAAAATGGCTGGTCGGAAGAGGAAGCCGGCATGGCCCAGCTCGATGACGATGTCGGTTTGGTGATGAAGAAGCTCAAGGACATGGGCGTGGACGACAACACCATGGTCCTCTTCACCACCGACAACGGCACCGAAGTGTTCACCTGGCCCGATGGCGGTCAAACGCCGTTCGCACAGTCCAAGGGAACAGTCCTCGAGGGCGGCTTCCGCGTGCCCGCGATCCTTCGCTGGCCCGGCCATGTGCCGGCGGACTCGGTGCAGAACGGCATCTTCTCCGGCCTGGATTGGTTGCCGACATTCGTGGCCGCGGCCGGCAATCCGAACATTACCGAGGAATTGCTGAAGGGCAAGACGATCGGCGACCGGACTTACAAGAACCATCTGGATGGCTACAACCAGATGGCCGCCATCACCGGCAAAGGGCCGTCCGCGCGTCACGAGATTTTCTACCTCGGTGAAAGCACGGTCGGCGCGGTGCGCATTGACGACTATAAGTACCGCTTCATCGACCAGCCCGCTGGCTGGCTCGGCGATAAGACCCACCCGGATGTGCCTTACATCACCAACCTGCGCCTCGATCCGTTCGAGCGCACGGGCTGGCCAAACAATGGGACGAAAGACGGCGCGCAGCAATACTTCGATTGGTTCAAGTACCAGTTCTGGCGCTTCGTGTTCGTCCAGGAGGTCATTGGTAAGGAAATCCAGACCTTCCTCGATTACCCGCCGATGCAGCGGGGCGCGAGCTTCAATCTCGACGCCGTCAAAGCGGAGATGGGAAAAAAGATGGAACAGGCGGCGGCGGCGGCCAAAGGCACTGGCCAGTAATAGAAATGACCTGAACGGCGAGCGGCTCAACGTGAGCCGCCCGCCTTTTCGGTTCACTGCTCGCGATCAGTGCCGTGGCGGCAAAAACCGGCGCCTTACAGCGACGCTCTGGCCGACGCAGGCATCCGTTTCAACGCGGAGGAATCGCGATGAAGCCGGACGCCGGGTTTGACGCGCACTCGAGGCGGCACGGCCGCAAGATGACGCACAGAGGGCGTCGGCTCAGCGCGGCGATCTTATTCGCCAGCGCCATAGCATCTGTTACGGCCGTGACCGGAGCGTCCTTCCATTTCCATCGGGGTCCGCCTGGGGTCAGGCGGCAAGCGGGTCCGCGCAGGCAGGCGGCAGAAAAATCGCACTGCTACGCTCCGATAACACGGCGCCTGACCGCATGGTCGAACCGGGCAGCCGAGGCTGATCGCGTGCTGAGGGTGATGTACTGGCTTGCCGCAGCGGTCCGGGAACGAGCGTGAGCCGGGCGAGCAGGGCGGCTTCCGCGCCGTGACAGTGGTAAGCCCCGCTTGGCCTTTCTTCACGGCGTCGCTGGCTGAAGACGGCTGCAGGCGCCGAAAATGACCGCGGCGACCTGATCGTCGACCAGCGTGAGCGTCATCTTGTTCCTGGGTTTCGCGATCAGCATGCTCCAGCCGACACCATTCTCGCTGCCGTAGAGGACGAGCCGTTGATCCTCCTCCTGCATATTCTCGATCTTCGCCGTCAGAAATTGGCCGCCCGGCTCTTCGCCGCTGATCGTCATTGCTGCGACATCGACCTTGACGAACTCAGGCAGATGCATGATTTCCGCCGTGCTGAAGCCGCAATTGTTGCGCGCATCGCAAGCGAGCGGCTTCATGAGATGGCAAAGCAACGGCTCTACGTTCTTGCCGCCGGCGGCGAACGCCCCGCCGGAGGCGTTCCCGACGAGCAGAACCAGCCCTATAATGGCTGCTGTTCGCATTGGTTCTCTCCCCGTCAATCGACGCTGTAACCGCGCCCTCTGAGGCAGGCCGCATCCGCCCGATTGTACAAGCCTCGCTCCTCGTTCTGCGTGGCCTGAGCGCTGGCTTCCTCCTGGTGGTAGGCGGCCTGCTGTTGCTCTTGCTGCATTTCTTCGCTTCGTCGACGAAACGCGCCGAAGAGCCCGAATGTCGCAGCGCCAATCGCCGCACCTTTGCCGGCGTCTCCGCCGATGGCGCCGCCGACGGCACCGAGCGCCGCGCCGCGGAACGCGCCGCCCATGAACCCTCCGCCTTGATACGTCCGGGAAGGTGGGGGCGGAACGTACGGAGCTTGAGCCATTGCAGGGTCGAAGCCGCTCTGCTGGACGGCCCAGTTATGGCACTCGTACTGGTCTCGTGCCTGGCGGCTCGGGCTCTGGCCGCGCGCCGGATAAACGAATGGGGCTTGGGCAAAAGCTGCGCCGGAACCCGCAAGCTCGATCGCGACCAAAGCAACGGCCGTTCGCCATCCCAGGGTCATGATGCAACTCCGTCGGCACTTCAGCATCGATTGAATGCTACAGGCGGGACAAATCCCGCTCGCGCAATCTGAGATTGGGATTCTGCAGGAGCCCACCGACCAGCGAAATCGACCAATTTACTGAATTCGACGGGGAAATTGGTGTAGATACAATAGGGGACCGTGTTCCTGGATTGCCCGACACGGCGTGCAGTTCAATCACCGCCCCCGGCCTTTGTCCGTGGTCAACCGGGTCGACCAGGGCAGCTTTGGGGAGAAGCTCTCCGCGAACAGAGCCGAGAGCGTGAGGCCCAGCGCGAAATCGGTTGGTAATCGTGCTTAGCGACGCCGTTTAACCCGGTCCTACTGTTCGAGATGAGCGAGCGCATCGCACATTGGAGCGCTAGAGATCCGCATTAGCCCATCGAACGAGGGCGACATGGTCGTGCTCGGCGAGGCGCTGTTGTTCTGATGCCAACTACTCGAGAACTCCTACGCGACGTTCAGCCGATCGTATCCATTAGGCCTAGCGAGGGTTGGAACGGCATCGCTCGAACCATTGTGATCCGCGCGGGCCATGAATGAAGACGCGCTCACCGGGGTCGACGGTGAGTGGTCTGCCACCGCTCGTGCTGTATTGGTCATAAATATATCCATTTTAGTCTTGACTCGTATTTATTCTCATTCTATCATTTTCAGCATATCAGCGACTGAGAACGCTACGATGTCTCGACCGGCCAAGATCATATTTGTCCCTTTTGGAAAGACCAGCGGTCGCCCGTGGACTGGCCGAGGAAGTTCTCTTTTTTGGAGAGTAGCATCCCGCGCCATACTACCGCTCGCCTGTTCTTTGCCTGTAATTAACAGGCAGGACGGTCTGCCGCGACCCGGCGGGCGCAAGAATTCCCGTCGATTGGCCTTGCCGACCGGCCTTGTCGATTGGCGCCACCCGCTTCTGCCGCTACGATGCCGCGATCTAGAGGGGGGAGGGGTGAATTAGCATGGTACGATTGGCGGCACGGATGGGCGCGTTGGGCACCGAGACGGCGTTCGAGGTGCTGGCGCGCGCCAAGGCGCTCGAGGCGCAGGGCAAGTCGATCATCAATCTCGGCATCGGCCAGCCCGATTTCGCGACGCCGCCGCATATAGTCGAGGCCGGGCGCAAGGCGCTCGCCGACGGGCATCACGGCTATACCCCGGCCAACGGCATCCTGCCCTTGCGCGAGGCGGTGGCGATGGATCTCCAC
>WNFM01121388.1_pt3 | contig 11827 bp, 8 predicted proteins | sample 5400271 | NCBI WGS metagenome assembly WNFM01 (sample SAMN13153352, study PRJNA577476) | soil metagenome | isolation source: 60 cm saprolite on Douglas fir-dominated hillslope | place: USA:California | collected 2013-09-17 | reverse complement strand
TGAAGACACATTTCGCGCTCGTCGACCGTTTCATCTCACCCAGTGAATTCCTGCGCCGACGCTATATCGATTGGGGCGTCGCCGCGGAGCGCATCGACGTGATCCGCAATGCCCGGCCGATCGATGCCGCGGCGAAGCCCGCGCCTTCATCACCGCAACCGCGTCAGCGCAATGTCTTTGCCTATATGGGCAATATCAATCCGAACAAGGGCGCTCTCGTCCTGCTGGAAGCGGCGCGCCAATTGGCAGCACGCCGGCCCCATGAGTTCAAAGTCGAGATCCATGGCGGCACACCCTTCCAGAGCGACGATTTCAAGAGCAGCTTCCGTGATGCCCTCACCGCCTGTGCCGGCCATGTGACCTGGCATGGCGCCTATGCGGCGGCGGACGCGCCGAAACTGATGCAGGCGGCAGATTGGATGGTGATGCCATCAATCTGGTGGGAAAATGCCCCGTTGGTCATCGAAGAGGCCTTCCAGCAAGGCCGCCCGGTGATCTGCAGCGATATCGGTGGCATGGCGGAATCCGTGACCCATGAGGTCGATGGACTGACTTTTCGCGCTGGCGACGCACATGCTTTGGCCGCCGCCATGGAACGGGCCCTGGTTGAGCCCGATCTCTGGCAGCTTTTAGCAGCTGGGATCACGCCCCGCCGGACCATGGCAGCCTGCGTTGAGGATCATCTGCAGCTGTATCGCAATCTGCTGACCATCGCTCAACGGGAGAGTGCCTGATGCGCCGTAATTTATCCCGCCCGGATATCGATACCCATGACCATGGCGCGGCCTTGCCGGCCAATGAACTGCTGGAAGCCGTTTTGCTCGATGAGACCACCATCCTGTTATTGGGGCGTTGCTGCAGCGAGCTGGCCCAGCGCGGAGATCTCGGCACCTCGACCGGTGAGAAATCGCTCGGCCGGTTTGCCGCTCGCTGCTGGCCGGCCGCCGAAGACGAAACAACCGTCCGCTATTTCGCGGCGGTTCTCGAACTGGAAAATGCCGCGCAATCGACGGCTCTTGGCATCGATCTCATCGATCCGGAAGGCGTCGTCTGTCTCTCTGCCACCAGCCTGCCGCCCTTGCGGTTATCGGTCGCCGATTTTGCCCAGCGCCTAAGTGCTGCCAATCCGCGCCGGGCCAGCATCGCCTGTGATTTAATCACCGAGCAGCTTGGCCGCTCGCACCCTGCCGTGGCCGCCGCGGCCCTGCGCGCCATTCTCGATGCCATCGCGGTTGCCGATGGCTTCATCGAAGTCACCGGTCGTGCTGACGCCATCGGTTGCATGATCCAGGGCTGGTCGGAACATCTGCGGCCCGGTGCCGGCGAGATTTTCATCCTCGCCGACCGCCTCTTGCTCCGGCCGTGCCTGATCGGCACTTATGAACGTCCCGATCTTGCCGCGCGCGGGCGCGGCTATGCCCTGTTGACGCAAACCGCCTCAGTCGATGCCGCCCGCATCGAAGCTGTCTATTACCGGGTTGGCGAGACCATCTATCGCTTGCAATTGTTCGAGAACCGGGTGGTCGTTGCCGATGACGTAATGGCCAGCCATCTGCGGGATATTCTGCCGAAACTCAGCGCCGATCCGGGAACCCTGCGGGAATTGCAGCGTCGTGGCGGACCGCGTTTTGCTGGCATTGAAACGGTGTCCGGGCTCAATTCGCCGGTGCGCGCGGCGGTGGATCTGGCCTTTGATTTGCCGGATACCGGCCTTGCTTTGGTCGGCTGGCTGCTCGATCCCGAACAGCATCTGCACACCGCCGAATTGTGCGATGACTATGGCTTTTCCCTTGGCGTCGATGAACGCTGGGTGCGCATAACGCGACGTGACGTGACGCAAGGCTATCTTGGCGATGCCCTGTTCTCCGGCCTGCTTGACCCGCATGATAATCTGCATGGCTTCATCGTCGCCTTGCCGGCATCGGCTATCAAGGAGGCCGTGGCACCCTTGCATCTGCGCTTGCAGATGGTCGATGGCACCCTCGGCTACCTGCCGATCCGCCCCTCCGCGCCACCGTCTCGACCGGCGATCAAGCAATTGCTCTCCAGCTTCAATATCGACGATCCGGCGGCGGCGACCATCATCAACGAGCATCTTGGCCCGATCACCCTGGCGGCGTTGTCGCAGATCCATCCCGCCACGGGATTCGTCGAGCGCCGCTTCGGCCAACCGGTCGGTGATCCCAAGGTCAGCATCATTCTGCCGGCACCGCTCTCCGCGGCCGATATCGACGTCAATCTGGCGGCGATTGCTGCCGATCCGGATTGCCGCCGCGGCGAACTGATCGTCGTCGGCTTACCGGGTCCCCATGACGGCCTCAGCGCCACCCTGCACCGCTATGCCGGTTTCTATGGTCTCAGCGGCCGCCTGCTGCTGGCGCGCCAGGCCCTGGATGAATGCGAAGCCCTGGAACTGGGTGCCGCCAATGCGACGGCGTCGCAACTGCTGTTCCTCTCATCACGAGTCCTGCCGAAGGGCACCGGCTGGCTGCGCACCCTGACCACGGTGCTGGCCGAAGACGACAGTGCCGCGCTGGTATCGCCAACGCTGCTCTATGAAGACAACTCGATCAAATTCGGCGGCACCCGCAAGCGCCGGGACGGCCTCGATGGCCGTGAATCCGATGGCTTCCACGGCTTTGTCGGCTACACCAAGTCCTGGCTCGATGCCGATCGCCCGGCCGCCATCGCCAGCTGTGCCGCCGACTGCATCCTCATTCGGCGGGAGGATTTCAGCAAGATCGGCGGCTTTGCCAAGGAATATTTCGGGCCGGAAATGAAATATGCCGACCTCGCCTTGCGACTGAATGCGGCCGGTCGTCGCTGCCTCTGGGCGCCCAATGCCGAGCTGCTGGCCTTCGACGTAGCCCCGGAAGGCGATGGCGAATATTGGCGCCGGGCCAGTACGTTGGTCGATCGTTTCGGCTTCGAGCGACGCTGGCGTCGCCCCACTTACCAAAATCATCACGCTTGAGGGGTTCATTGATGCGCGTTCTCGTGATCTCACACGGCCATCCCAGTCTGTCGATCGGCGGCGCCGAAGTGGCGTCCTACAATCTGCATTGCGGTATCAACGAATTGCCGGAATCGGAAAGCATCTATCTGGCCCGGGTCGGCCACCCCGTCGCGCGCCACAAGGAGACACCGTTCCTCAGCCTGCGCCAGGCCGAAGGCGAAATTCTATTCCATACCCAGGAATACGATCACTTCCGCCTCTCGAATCGCGACATCGCCTCGATCGAACGGGACTTCACTCGCTTTGTCGCCGATGCCAGGCCCGATGTCGTCCACTTCCATCACTTCCTCGGCCTCGGCGTCGAATGCATTCATGCCGTGCGCCGCGCCTTGCCGAATGTGCCGATCGTGGTGACGTTGCATGAATATCTGTCGATCTGCCATCACCATGGCCAGATGGTGAAAACCAAGCGGAATGCTCTATGCCAGCGCGCCTCGCCGGCAGAATGTTCGATGTGCTTCCCGGAAATCTCCGCCGGCGAATTCCTCAAGCGCGAGATGTTTCTCAAAACCCTCTTTGCCGAAGTCGATTGCTTCGTCTCGCCCAGTGATTTCCTGATCGATCGCTATGTCGCCTGGGGTCTGCCGGCCGAGAAGATGCGGATGATCGAAAACGGTCAGAAGGTCGATGCCATTGCCGCCCCACGACCGGTGCCAAAAGTTGGTGGCAAGCGCAACCGCTTCGGCTTCTTCGGCCAGATCACCGAATTCAAGGGCGTCCATGTGCTGCTCGATGCGGTGACACGCGTCCCTGACGACATCTGGGGTGATGACAGCGCCTTGCTGATCTTCGGTGGCAATCTGGAAAATCAACCTGAGGCCTTCCAGAAGAATTTCAAGGACTTACTGGAACGCGCCGGCCGCCGGGCCCGCCTCTATGGCAGTTATAAGGCGCCGGAAATGCCGGCCTTGATGCGCGAGATCGATTGGCTGGTGGTCCCCTCCATCTGGTGGGAGAACTCGCCGATGGTAATCCAGGAATCCTATGCCCATGGCCGGCCGGTCATCGCCAGTAATATCGGTGGCATGGCGGAAAAGGTCGTGCATGGCCGCACCGGCCTGCATTTCCGCGCCGGCAGCGTCGAGGATCTGGTCGACCGCCTAGTCGAGGCGATCAAGGGCCCGGATCTGTGGCAGCGCCTGCGCAACAATCTGCCTACCCCGCTCAGCCATTTCGATGCGGCGCGCCTCCATCGCAATCTCTATTCGGAATTGCTGGCGCAACGCGGCGGCAGCGTCCAGCCAACCCAGCTCAAGACCGCGAGGATTGCGTGATCCAGAGCGCCACTCTCACGCGCGGGCAACAGCGCTCAATGACTGATATCGAAGGGTATCCGTACCAGGTCCTGGCTGGGGCTGATATGGCAACCGGCGAGACGGATCCGCGTCAGATAGAGAAATGCATGATTGCCGATGGTCTCGAAATTGCGCGACGGACTGGTCTCATCGATCAGCGAGGGATAGGCATAAGCAAGGTCATCGGTGCAGACGAATTTGAACATCAGCGGCGCCTCGAAAATCAGCGCGGGCTTCGACCAATGCACCAGATCCGGCGAGGTGATGGCATAGAAGCCACCGTGCGTTTCGGCTTTGGCGCCGATCCCCACGATGCCGACGAAGAGATCCTGGCCGGCAACCCGCGCAATCGTCATCAGCGAGGCCTGCACATTGCCCGGCGAAACCGGGCTGCAGATCTTGCCCGGCAATCCCGCAGCGCCACCAAGCCTGATGGTGAAATCGCGGCCATCCCAGGCCAGCCAACTCTCCGGCTGGGTCGGATCGCTGGCGCGCAACAGGCAGACACCACGTTGCTGGGTGCCGAAGGCTTCGGCAAAGATCGCCGTGAAATAGAATCCATGCCAAGAGATGATATTGCTCGGATTGAAGTAACCGACGGGTCGCCCAACGTCACCCTGATAGGGCACCGTCAGAGCAGCGACCGGTGCAGTCTGACGCTGAAAGCTGTTGCCGCCGTCGCTCGACCAGGCCAGCTCGACCGAATTCCACCAGCAGGATTTGTAGCGCCCGGAGGCACACAGGCGGGGGTCGCGGTGCCCCTGGAACTCGTCATGCAGCAGCCCGATCAGGCGGCTGTCATCCAGCAGATAAAGAGCATGCAGCCAACGCCGCGCCGGCCCCGCTTCAAGCGGCAGCACGACATGGCAATCAAAGCTGAGATGATCGAAATCAGCACCGTGCAGCAACCGCGGTTTCTGGTCCGAAACCACAGCGAGGATGCTGCCATCCGCGTGCCGGATGGCACGCAGAGGTGCATCGGGCTGCTGATCCACCCCACACCGACCATTCGACCAATCAACCACCGATTCCGGAGGACCCGCTAAATGGAACCGAACCTCTTGAGCATCAACGATCCGCGCAACGAACAGCAGGCCAAGCGCGAGGCCGAGAGCCAAAAGGCGGTGCCGGGCGGTGCTCATTCTGGCAATCCCACTGTGCCGTCCCTGACGATTGCGCCCAAATCCGGCCGCAAGCGGAAAATTCTGTGCATGATCCCTGCCGGCGAAGTCTATGATCATAACTGTGTACGCTGGTACAAGCACGACAACATACAGCGGAACATCAACAACTACCACAATATCGGCGACGCCTTCGTCTATGACTCCTCGCTGAAGTTGCTCGATTACGAGCAACTCGATGTCATGGAAATCCGCACCTGCGAGCAGAAGGATATCGATCGGTATAATGCCGAATACGATTATGTTTTCCTGCGCGGGTCGAACTATATCAATTCCAGCATGAATTGGTCGATGGCCGAAGAGGTCATCTCCAAGCTGAAGATTCCGGTGATTGCTTTCGGTGTCGGTGCCCAGGCGCCCTCCAAGGGCCCGCTGGAATTGTCGGCCGAAAGCATTCGCGTGCTGCATGCGATCAGCGACAAGTCGGAATCCTTGGGTGTGCGCGGCGCCTACACCGCCCAGGTGCTGTGGGATATCGGCATCCGCAATGCCCGGATCATCGGCTGCCCGACCCTGTTCCGCAACAATGACCCGGATCTGCGCATCGATCTGCCGCCATTGGAAAAGATCAAGAAGGTTGCCTTCACCCTGCGGCGTGAGGTCTCCAGCACCTATGCCCAGGATGTCGCCCGCTATCTGCAAGTGCACCGCGATGTCATCTTCGATCTCGACAAGAAGTTCGATCTGACGATCGAAGCTCAGGGCGAGGTTGAGGAAAAGAAGATCCTGTGGGGTACGCCGGAGCAGAAGCAGGAAGCCATCGATCTCTTGATGAAACACAAGTGGTTCACCGGCCAGGACGACCGGATGCTGGAACTTTACCAGACCAAGCTGTTCTATTCGGATGTCGTCTCAGACTACGCCAAGCTGATGCGCAGCATGGATCTGGTCCTCGGTTTCCGGCTGCACGGCAATCTGATCGCCTTGGCCAATGGCGTCCCGTCGATCTACTTTACCTATGACAGCCGGACCGCGGAATTCGCCGAAACCTTCCAGATCCCCAGCTTCGATGTCTTTGGCGATAAGGAGTTCGTGCTGGAGGAATACTGGCAGCAGTCGCGGTTCGAGCACTTCAACCGCGCCTGCCATCAGCGCTATCGCGAGATGCGCCAATTCCTTGATGAAAACAACGTCGCCAACAAGATGGTGGGCCATGTCGGAAAGCGTCGTTCTCTTGCCGCCGCGTGAGGCTGAGATGGCATCGAAAACGGAGGCCGCGAAAGCGGCCCCCGCCCAGATCGAAGGATATATCGACGCCGTCGAAGCCGGCCGTATTTATGGCTGGGCCTGGGATCGTTCCGCTCCGGCGGAACGGCTCAGCGTCGAAATCTGCCATGGTGACAAGATGCTGGTGCGGGTTGTTGCCGACCAGCCCCGCCCCGACCTCGCCGCCAATGGCATCGGTGACGGCAAATATGCTTTTGTCGCCGAGATCGATCCGGCGATCGCCAGCAATGGCGATGGCAGATTGCGGGTCCTCGCCGGAATCGCCGGCCAGGACTGCTCAGTCGTGCTGCGACGCCAAGGTGCGCCGGAAGAACCGCAGCTTGCCAATGTGGTCCTTGGCGAAATCCGCGCCCGTGATCAACGCCTGCAAGGACAGTTGAAGCAGCTGGTGACGGTCGCCAATGATCGCCGCAGTGTCGATCAGGGCCTGGTCGAACGGCTGGGCGACAGCCTTGGTAAGCTTGATGGTGCCATCGGCAATATTGATCAGCGGATGGAGGTGATCGAAGTTTTCCAGGTCCGCTTCGAGACCTTGCTGAAGGATTACGAAGACCGCGTCAAAACGGCCGAGATGCGGTCTGGTGGCAAGATTCCCCTCTGGCTTCTGACCTGGGCCGGCTTTGCCACCCTGGCGGCGGTCGGCCTTGCCATCAAGTGGGCCCTATAAGCCGGGGCCCGGAATGATCAGACGCTTTGGATCAGTCTCATTAATCATGGAAGCGCGATGACGACGAAGCCGAAAACGACTGCGCCCAGCCAGTTCGATCTGGCCATCCGCTCGCTATGGAGCGGCTTCCTCTATGTCGCGTTTCTGACGCTCTTCATCTCCCTGGCGCAGCTGATCGTGCCGATGTTCATGATCCAGCTCTATGACCGGGTGATGACCAGCCGCAGCATCGATACCCTGATCATGCTGCTGATCATTTCCTGCATCGGCCTCGCCATCTTCGGCGCCCTGGAATATATCCGCAGCCGCGTCTATTTCGTGCTGGGCGACCGCCTCGCCCGCCGCCTTAACACCTCGACCCTGCAAGCGGCGATGACCGACGCCCTGACCCATGCCGGCAATCCCAGCCAGGCCTTGCGCGACCTGACCGACCTGCGGAACTTTCTCTCTGGCAGTGCCATCAGCGTGCCGTTCGAACTGATGTTCGTGCCGCTCTTCCTGATCGTGCTTTTCGTCATGCATCCGGCCTATGGCATCATCGCCCTGGTCGCCGCCGGTATCCTGATGTCGCTCAGCATCGCCATGGAGGTGATGGCACGTCGCCCCATGGCCGATGCCGAAGAGGCGTCCAGCAAGAGCATGGCGGAAACCGGTGCGGCCTTGCGCAATGCCGAAGTGATCGAATCCATGGGCATGCTGCCGGCCATCGCCCAGCGTTGGGAGCGCGGCCAGCATCGCGTTCTGGCCAGCCTGGATGAAGGTAATCGACGCGGCAAGGGCATGGCCTCCGCCTCGAAATCCATCCGCTCCATGCTGCAGCTGGCGACGCTCTCGACCGGCGCCCTGATCATCATCGATCGTGCCGCCTCGCCCGGCACCATGGTGGCAGCCTCCATCATCATGGGGCGCATGCTACTACCCTTCGATCATCTGATCGAAGGTTGGCGGCAATGGGTGCATATCCGTGCCTCTTATAGCCGCCTCAAGAGCCTGCTGGCCCATGACGAAGACCGTCGCGCCGGCGTCGATCTGCCCAATCCTCAGGGAAAACTGGTGGTGGACCGGGTCAGTTTCATCCCGCCCGGCAGCGACCGCGCCATCCTGCGCAATGTTTCCTTCTCGCTGGAGCCCGGCGAGGCATTGGGCATCATTGGCCCTTCCGCCGCCGGCAAATCGAGCCTCGCCCGCTTGCTGGTCGGCATCTGGAAGCCGACCCAAGGTGCTGTCTATCTGGATGGCCAGAATGTCACCAATTGGGGACGTGAGGGCTTCGGTAAGGCGGTCGGCTATCTGCCGCAATCGGTGTCCTTGCTGGACGGCACCATTCGCGAAAACATCGCCCGCATGCAGCAGGCTGATCCTCGTGGTGTGATCGATGCGGCACGCCGGGCCGATGTGCATGAAGCGATCGGTGGTCTCGCCCATGGCTACGAGACCCGGGTTGGCGAGAATGCCTTTACGCTCTCCGGTGGCCAGCGTCAGCGCATCGCCCTTGCCCGCGCGCTCTACGGTGGTCCGGTTCTGCTCATTCTCGACGAACCGAATTCCAATCTCGATCAGGCCGGTGAGCAAGCCCTGCTCAATGCCTTGACCGTCGCCAAGGCCGAGGGGGCCAGCATCGTCCTGATTGCCCACCGCCCCTCGATCATGACCATCTGCGACAAGCTCCTCGTGCTGAAAGATGGCAGTGTGGCGCAATTCGGGCCGCGCACCGATATCCTGCCCTCCGTCACCACCGACGCGGCCAAGCCGCGCACCGACCGCAAACAAATCGCTGGACCCAATCCGGTCGCCCGGCTGGTCAAGTCCTGACAGGTGACATCATGAGCCGCCACGCCCTCATTCTCCAGCCGGGACCCCTTGAGCCCTTGATCATCGATGGCAAGGTCATTCGCGAACCCAGCATTCGCCGTCTGGTCATGGCCGGCCTCGCCCTGCTCGGTATCAGTGTCGGCAGTTTTCTCGGCTGGGGCTTGCTGGCGTCGCTGGACCGCGCTGCCATCGCCGTCGGGTCGATCGTGGTCGATGGCAACAAGAAAACCGTCCAGCATCTGGAAGGCGGCATCCTCAAGGATCTCCTCGTCAAGGAAGGCGACTTCGTGCAAACCGGTCAGGTCCTGATGCGGCTGGATGCAACACAGGTTGAATCCGCCATGGCACAGCTGACCAACGAACATCTCGGTCGGCTGGCGCGCATCGCCCGCCTGCAGGCTGAGCAGACGGGGAGCAGGCAGATTCACTTTCCACCGGACTTGAAGGCGGCACAGAACGAGCCATCGGTGGCTGCCACCATGGCCTCGCAGATCTCCCTCCTCAACGCGCATTGGGCTTCCTACGACGGTGAAGTAAATGTACGGATGAAGAAGATTGATGAGGTCGCCAGCGAAACCGCCGCCGCCAGATCGCAGATCGCTGCCAACCAGAAGGTCCTCGCCATCACGCTGCGCGAGGCTGATACACTGGAGGGACTCTATAAGAAAGGCCTCGCTCTCCTACCTAAATTGCAGGACCTGCAGCGCAATGTGGCGGAAACGGAAGGCCGCATCGGCGAGCTGACCGCCAATATCGCCCGCAATGAACAGACCATTGCCGGATTGAAGGTCGAGATCGTCAACCTGGAATCCACCCGTCAGAACCAGTATGCCGATGAAGTGCAACAGGTCTTGTCGGAAGATGCCGATTATGGTGGAAAATTGCGCGGTGCGACCGACATGTTGTCACGTCTCGAGGTGCGGGCGCCGCAATCCGGTAAGGTTGTCAATCTGCAGATCTTCACCAAAGGCGGCGTCATCGAATCTGGCAAGCCGATCCTCGATATCGTACCGCAGAATGAGAATCTGATCGCCGAAGTGAAGGTCAATCCCACGGATATCGATTCCGTCCATGCCGGCCTGCCGGCGGAGGTTCGCCTGACCGCCTTCAAGCAACGCAAAGTGCCGGCGGTACCCGGCACGGTGACGGAAGTGTCGGCCGACAAGCTCACCGATCCGCGCAACGGCGCTGAATATTACACAGCGCAGATCAAGCTTGATCTCTCGGCTCTGCCGGCGGATCTGAAGATCAAGCTCTATCCCGGCATGCCGACCGAGGCGATGATTGCCACCGGCGAACGCCGCGCCATCGATTATTTCATCTCGCCCTTCACCGAGACCTGGCACCGCGCTTTCCGCGAAGACTGATCAGGCGGCGCCTTTCCCAGCGCCTCGGCCGCTATTCAGCAGGCCAAGGCGCTCGCCGGCATAGACCTGGTCACGCAAGGGGCGCCACCAATCGGTATTGGCCAGATACCATTTCACGGTCTTTTCGCTGCCGGTCTCAAAGGATTCCCGGGCCGACCAGCCAAGCTCAGTCTCGATTTTCGTTGGGTCAATGGCATAGCGTAGATCATGTCCGGGGCGATCTTCGACGAACCGGATCAATTGGCGATGTGACTCCGCTTTTGGCGCATGGATGTCCATGAGATCGCAGATGCGATAAACGACATCCAGATTGCTGCGTTCGTTGCGCCCGCCGATATTATATTTCGCCCCGATTTGCCCATTGGTCAGGGCCAGCACCAGGCCCCGCGCATGGTCCTCGACATAGAGCCAATCACGAATATTGGCGCCGGCGCCATAAACCGGCAGCGGCTTTCCCTCCAGGGCATTCAGAATGACCAGCGGAATGAGTTTTTCCGGAAAGTGATAGGGGCCATAATTGTTGGAACAGTTGGTGATGACACAAGGTAGTCCATAGGTCCGCACCCAGGCACTCACCAGGTGGTCAGAGGCGGCCTTGCTGGCCGAATAGGGCGAGGATGGATCATAGGGCGTTGCTTCCGTGAACAAGCCTTCGGCACCCAGCGATCCATAGACCTCGTCAGTGGAAATATGCAGCATGCGGAATGCATCGCGCTTGGCGCTGGTCAAGCGATCGAGATAGTGTCGTGTCGCCTCCAGCAGCGTCGCCGTTCCCATGATGTTGGTTTCGAGAAAGATTCCGGATGCGGAGATCGATCGATCGACATGACTCTCGGCGGCGAGATGCATGATGGCATCCGGTTGATGCCGTGCCAGGACATCGTCCATCGCCTGGCGGTCGCGGATATCGGCCTGCTCAAAGACATAACGTGGCGAATTGTCAATGGAGCGCAGTGAGGCCAGATTGGCCGCATAGGTCAGCGCATCGACATTGACGACGGCATAGCCCAGATCTGAAACCAGATGGCGGCAGACGGCCGAGCCGATAAAGCCGGCACCACCCGTCACCAGTATTTTTGCGTCTTGCGCTATCGCCATTCGGCACCCCAATCGACCCCCGCGAGCCGGAATTTGGCCGCCGCGGGGATGTTAGTCCAATGCCGCCATCGCTGCCAAGCGGATCCCTGACTGTGATGGACCGATTGTGCTGGGCTATTTGAACCGGCTCTCAGCATCGATCGCCAGACCGAGCCCGACGCTGC
>WNFM01149668.1_pt1 | contig 11832 bp, 7 predicted proteins | sample 5400271 | NCBI WGS metagenome assembly WNFM01 (sample SAMN13153352, study PRJNA577476) | soil metagenome | isolation source: 60 cm saprolite on Douglas fir-dominated hillslope | place: USA:California | collected 2013-09-17 | reverse complement strand
GCTCTCGGCTGGGTACATCAGACTTAAAGCCGAAGGCGATATCACCGCCTGCTTGACCGGCACGTGCGCGTAGCGCATGGCGACGTCCAAGTAACAGTCTGCGTACCGCCTATAACGGAAAGGGCCGCGTGTGAGCCGCGACAGGCGGCGCGTATGACCGTCCGAGAATGGGATTTTGAAACCGTCCGGTGCTGTGTTTGGAAGCCCATGCACGCAGTACGTGCAGAAATTGTGATACTTGCTCTGTTCGCCATCCGTAACGACCGGAGAGCCTGTGGCTTCGAACCGCTCAATGGTGTCTCGAATCGCATCTTCATACAGAGGCGCGAGGTTAGGGTCCTCACTGTCGCTTTTTGCGACTCTCTCGATGAGATGGACAGGTCTTGGGATACTGCCGATTGGCTCTGTCGGTATGGTTATCGGTGTAGGCTTGGCCATATTCACGGCCCTCACCGTGGTGAACAATAATCGATCCAGTTTTACCTCGAGCAACGGCTGCAGGATCGCGCCCGGCAACGCCCATTTGGCCAGCTCCACGTCGGGAGTTCAAATTAGTTGGCGAGCCACGCGAGCGCGCATGTCCGCGTCAACCGCTTAGCGGGCATAGCGTAAGGATGTCGTCACTTCTCATTTTGTTAAGGGTTCTCGGATGCCTGCCGCGGAAGGACGAGGCCGCGCGCTCGGGCGGCAGGCGTCCGAGAAGCCTCAAGGGAGGAAACCGCGGGCAGGCATAGGTGCGGCGGTGCCGCGCGCTGGCGCTATGGAGATTTGAGAGCCACGCGTCGTTGGATGTGGCGTGGGCGGCGCGCTCGTTGAACAAGGTCCGCGGCGTGAGATTGCGGTAAGGGAACGCGGCAGGGTGTTCGTTGAGATCCGAGCGGGATGGCCGGGTGCGTGGGCTGGCACCCTACGCTGGTCATTGGTCGAGCACCATCGTCGCCGATCGATAGCGAGCGGCAACTGTGAGCAGCATCCGGGCATCGTGACCGGGCGATGGCGCTCATGAGGTGTCGATTCTGATCGCGACCGTCGGACGATATCGCGGCGCGCCACCGCGCTCGAAGGTCTCGATGATGATCATGCGGCCGCCGCAGCAGGGACAGGGATGCGAGAGTGTCTGCGGCTCGCTGTCGTCGGTGCCGTCGGCTTCACAGGGCTCACTCTGTGTCGCCGCCACGTTGAGCAGTTGCCGCGCTCGCGCGATGTTATCGGCGCGCCCGCCGTTGGCGAAGAGACCGTAGTGGCGGATGCGATGGAAGCCGCCGGGCAGGACGTGGATGAGGAAGCGGCGGATGAACTCGTCGATGGCGAGCGTCATCACCTTGGCCCGTTCGCGCCCCTTCGCCCGGTAGTCCTTCCACCTGAAGGTCACGCCGGCATCGTCGAGCGCGACGAGTCGGCTGTTGGCGATGGCGACGCGATGCGTGTAGCGCGACAGATAGGCCAAGACCGCCTCGGGTCCGCCGAATGGCCTCTTGGCATAGACGATCCATTCGGCTTTACGCAACTGCGCCAGATATGCGGTGAAGGCGTCGCGCTCGGCCAATTGGGCGTGATCGCCGAAGAACTGCAGGCGGCCGGCGTCGTGGGCGGCGACCAGCTTCTCCAGGAACAGGCGGCGAAAGAGCCGCGAGAGCACGCGGACGGGGAGGAAGAAACCGGGCCGGCATGAGATCCAGCGTTGCCCATCGAGCGAGATGCCGCCGCCGGGCACGATGATGTGGACGTGTGGATGGTGGGTGAGCGCCGAGCCCCAGCTGTGCAGCACGGCGGTGAGGCCGATGCGGGCGCCGAGGTGCTTCGGGTCGGCGGCGATCGTGATGAGCGTCTCGGCTGCGACCTTGAACAGGATGCCGTAGATGGCGGCCTTGTTCTGATAGGCGATGTCGGCGATCGGCGCCGGCAGCGTGAACACCACGTGGTAGTAGGGCACGGGCAGCAGCTCGGCCTCGCGTTCGGCAAGCCATTCCTTCGCGGCCGTGCCCTGGCACTTCGGGCAGTGCCGATTGCGGCAGGAGTTGTAGGCGATGTGCGTGTGCGCGCACTTCTCGCAGCGCGCGACGTGTCCGCCGAGAGCCGCCGTGCGGCAGCTCTCGATGGCCGACATGACCTTGAGCTGGCCGAGGCTCACATGGCCGGCGTTGGCTCTGCGCCACGCAGGGCCATGGCCGCGGAAGATATCCGCGACCTCGAGCGACGGGCGGGACAAGAGCGCCGCGCTTTACGCGGGCGGCGTCACCGTCCTGGCGAGATGCTCGAGCGGGCTGGTGATCTCGCCGAGCGCCTTGAGGGCGACGCGCGTGTAGAGCGCCGTCGTATCGAGCTTCTTGTGCCCGAGCAGAACCTGGATCACGCGGATGTCGGTCTTCTGCTCGAGCAGATGCGTGGCGAAGCTGTGCCTCAGCGTGTGCAGGGAGACGGGCTTGTCGATCTCCGCCATCTGCGCCGCGGCATGGCAGGCGCGGTTGAGCTGGCGTGTCGTCAGCGGCTGCACCGGATCGCGCCCGGGAAACAGCCAGCCCTGGGGCCGCGCCGCCCTCCACCAGGCCCGCAGCAGATCCAGGAGATGCGGCGACAGCATCACGTATCGGTCCTTGCGGCCCTTGCCCTGCTCGACCCGGATAACCATCCGGGCGCTGTCGATGTCCCCGACCTTGAGCGAGATAACTTCGGACGCGCGCAAACCCGCCCCGTAGGCCACGCTCAGCGCCGCCTTGTACTTGAGGCCGGGCGCTGCATCCAAGAGACGCGCCACCTCCTCCGGGCTCAAGACGACCGGCAGCCTCCGCGGTTCCCGGACGAAGGGCAAGTGGATCACGACGTCTGGCGTGCGCAGCGTCACCATGAAGAGAAACCGCAGCGCCGTCAGCGTGTGGTTGATGGTTGGCACGCCGGCGCCGCTCGAGACCAGCTGTAGCTGATAGCGGCGCAAATCCTCGAAGCGCGCCGTGTCCGGCGACGCCCCGAGGAACGCGCTGAAGCTCTTGATGGCGCGGATGTAGCCCTCCTGCGTTCGCGGCGCGAACTTGCGGATCGTCATATCTTCGATCATGCGCCGGCGCAGCGGGCTGACGGGTGCCTCGGTCATGGGATGCTCCTGTCCTGAGATCGGGTTGAACTCCCCGATCCTCAGACAGGACGCGCGCATCCCGTTACTGCGCTGCTGATCGCCCCAGGCACAAGCCTGCGCGCAGCGCTCTACCGCGAGAGCGGTTTAGATGCTATGGGGCGAGCGGCGAGGGCATGGCAACCTTCGGCGCTGTTGAACAACCGATGGAGCGCCCCATGCCGCAATTGAACGATCTGAGTAGATCCCTCGTCGCTTTCAAACAAGCTGCGACATTGATCGCGGTGATCGAGATGAGTCAGTCGGGCTGGCTGGTCGCCGGCGTCGTGCCAGGAATTGAACGCCAGCCTCTGAAGAAGCTCGCGGCTGATGAGGAAGGGCTATTGCGGCTTCTATATCGCTGGCGGAATGAAGCAACCCAGGCTGGGCACGCCATCAAGCGCATCGTCATCGCCTACGAAGCTGGGCGCGACGGCTTCTGGCTGGCGCGCTGGCTGCGCGCACACCGGGTCGAGGCCTACGTCATCCACCCGTCGAGTGTTCCTGTCTCACGTGAGCACCGGCGGGCGAAGACGGATCGCCTCGATACCGAACTGCTCAAACGAGCGTTTCTCGGCTGGCTGCGTGGCGAACCGAAGCACTGCAGCATGGCTGCAATCCCCGCGGTCGAGGATGAAGACGCGAGGCGCCCGAGCCGTGAGCGCGCGAGCCTTGTCGGGGAGTGCACACGCATCGTGAACCGACTGAAAGCCAACCTCGCCCGTCTCGGTATTCGCGGCTTCAAGCCGGCCTTGGCTCACGCTGCGGAGCGACTGGAGGCGCTGCGCACCCCGGAGGGTACCGCCGTGCCACCGAACACATTAGCCGAGCTGCGACGCGACATCGGCCGCATGCGCTTCGTGAAGCAGCAGATCAAAGAGATCGAGACGGCTCGCGCCGAGCGAGTGGAACGAGCACCCACAGAAGGACACAACGCGATTGTCTGCCTTCTCGATCGGGTAGGCGGGGTCGGTATCGAGACCGCGGACATGCTCGTGCACGAGGTTTTCTCGCGCAATCTGCGGGACCGCAGAGCGGTGGCGCGGTACGCCGGTCTCACGGGGGCGCCGGAAGAGAGCGGCAAGAAACGACGTGAGCGCGGACTTGCCAAATCAGGCAATGCCCGCGTCCGCCGCGCGATGATCCAACTCGCGTGGGGTTTTTTGCTACATCAGAAAGATAGCGCGTTGGCTCAGTGGTATCGGTCACGAACTGCAGACGCTCGCGGCGGCACGCGCAAGACTATGATCGTCGCGCTGGCCCGCAAGCTTCTCATTGCGCTGTGGCGGCTAGTGACCACCGGCGAAGCGCCGGCAGGTCTTATCCTTCGACCAGCAGCGTGACCATCTTGCCTGCGAGAAAGCACGACTGACTCTCTGCAGCTCGTTCCTCATATTGATGCCGAGCTGCAGACGACGTTCCGAGGTGGCGGCAACCCGGCATTGGACATGGCCTTCGAGCCGCGGTTTAGAATGGGCCCGCCGCCTCGGAGCTTCGCCGCCGATGCGCATGACTGCATCATGGTTCCGATCCTTATGGATCGACCGAATACAAGTTTGTGGCGCGAGGTCGCGCCTGATGGCGAGCTCCCCCTCGGACACGTCTCGTCGTTCCGCTTCCAGTCGTCTGCGAGCCGTCGCCGCCTGGCTCGGGATGGCCGACCGGCGCCGGCTCGCAGACGACCCCCAATCATCGGAGAACAGCATCGAAATCAGCCTTGACAGAAAATGCCCCATACAAGTCCGGTGGCACAATTCGGCCGTGGCGTCTTGACGACGGTATGGCCGTTTGAGAGTGATAAGCGGCCCTCGCACGCTGAAAGCCGGACGGCAGCGTCGTGCCAGGAGCGGGCGTTCGCAGATGTTTTCAGACATCGTTCGGCCGGAGTGCTGCGCTTCGATACCAGTCGACAATTTGCTCGCCAGTCCAGAACACCACGCCGGGTCTCGATTGGATGTGCTCCAACAGCTCTTCCAAATAGCCGATGCGATGTGGCGCCCCAGTGAGGTAGGGATGGATGCTGATCGACATGATCCGCGTGATTTCCCCGCTTTCTTGGTAGAGCCGATCGAACTGGCGGACTCCACGCCTGAGCATCTCATCCGAGGAGTGCTGAGCGACTGCCATCATCGCAACGTCGTTGATCTCCACTGTGTACGGAAGCGCAAGAATGGGTCCCGACGCGGTGATGATCTCGCAGGGCTGGTCATCGAGCACCCAGTCGGCGATGTACTCAATGCCTTCGTCGGCAAGGATGTCGACCGTGTCCAAGGTCTCCGTCAATCCCGGACTTTCCCAACCCCGCGGTGCCTTGCCGGTGAAGCGGCGGATTGCCTCAATTGTCCGGCGGATCGAAACGCGCTGATCCTCGAGCAAATGCATTGGCCCTTGCAGCCAACCGTGTCCGGCAAATTCCCAGCCCGCCTCGTGGGCTGCCCCCGCTATTTGGGGGTATGCTTCGCAGACAGATCCGTTGATCGCCAACGTCGGTGTGATCCCGAACTCCTTCAGGCAGGCGATGAAACGCCAGAAGCCGACTCGCATTCCATATTCGTGCCACGCCCAATTTGCGATGTCCGGCACGAGAGGGTTGCCCATCGGAGGCGGCAATGCGGCGCGAGGCATTGGCCGCCTGATGTCCCAGTTCTCGACATTGACGATGACCCAGACCACCATCCGCGCTCCGTCGGGAAGGCGGAGCGGCGAGCGGTCGACGATGGCAGAGTAGGGTACGCGCTCTCTCGGTGTCATGATCATGGCTCGGTTCCGTACCGACAAACAGCGAACATGGGCTGTCGGCGGTTCAGGGAGGAGGAATGCGTCGGATCGCGCTGCGCCCCATGGGCTTTCCATCGAGACGATCCTTCAACCAGTCGGCTGCTCCTTCATAGGCTTCGAGAGCGACGCCGCCGAGAGGATGGAACTCATCCTCATAGATCCGCAGCTCATAAGGCGAGCTCGCCTTCGTAATAATCGCTTCGAGCTGCGCCGGCGTGCAAAGCTCATCGAATTCGCCCTGGGCAATGAAAAGAGGGCAGCGAATTTCCTTGATGTCCTCGCGCAGATCGTGCAGCGGCGCTTTCCGATCGAACTCGGCCTCCTCGTTCTCGCCGGCCATGTACATGTAGTTGCTCTTGAAGTTGGGCTGCGCGTACTCGAACTCGGTGATGAAACCGGGGTCCCATTGCGCGGCGAGGCCGGCTGCGGCCTTGATGCGGTTGCCGTGGCGGGCCTCCCACAGCGCCGCGCGCGGCGACCAGTATGATCCGGTGCTCACGCCGAACGTGGCAATGCGGTCGCGATCGATTTCGGGGCGTGACTGGAGGTAGTCGATGGCCGCGCTGACAGCCCGCTCATAGTTCCAGGTGTCGACCCGCACCTTCAGCATGCGGACTAGGCTCTCGCCCTGGCCGGGCCCATCAATCGCCAGGCAGGCCATGCCACGTTTGATGAAGATGTTGTCCTCCGGATTGGGGATCTGCTCCTTGTGCATGTCGGTACCTGGAATGAAGATGACGCACGGCCAGGGTCCTTTCCCTTTGGGCAGATGGAGCAGCCCAGGAAAGCTCGACGCGTCGTATGCTGGCTCGTCCGCGAAAGGAATCTCGACTTTTTCGATCGGGGCATCGGCAAAGGCGATGACCTTTGCGTAACATTCCTGCGACTTGTCGTGGATCGCCTTCTTCTCGGCGTTGCGGTCCTCCTGAATCGTATACTGCGCAAAACCGTAGGCGAGGGCCGCGAGATAATAGTGGCGGCGGGCGGTGATCGTGTGGCCTTCGGCCTCGGCATTCCTTGCGATCCCCTCGCGGTACTCGGCGGCTCGGATATAGCTCCGGCGCATGCTGGAGACGCTCTTAGTCCGCTGGGCGATCCGCTCCAGATCGGCGTTGTTGAATCCCATCACCGGGCTGGCCATGAAGGTCATGAAGCCCGGCATCAGGGCGTTGACTCCGAGGGAGCCGATGAAGCGGTCTAGAATCCAGTCCTGACCCGAACGTTCAATCTTGGGCATTCTTTCCTCACAGTCTCATGGTTCAAAACGGATGCAAGTCAGCCCCCAAGATAGGCGGCCTGAACTTCCTTACTATTGAGCAGTGCCGACGAGTCCCCGGAAAGTCGCACGCGGCCGCTCTCGAGCACATATGCGCGGTTGGCGATTCTCAGCGCCATCTGGGCATTCTGCTCTACAAGCAGGATGCTGACTCCAGACCGATTGATCTCGCCGATGAGGTCGAATACGCGCGCCACCAGCTGCGGGGCAAGACCCATCGACGGCTCGTCGAGCAGCAGCAACGTCGGTCGCGAGACCAGCGCGCGTGCCATCGCAAGCATCTGCTGCTCGCCCCCAGACAGCGTCCCGCCGAGCTGGCGAAGGCGCTCCTTCAACACCGGAAAAAGGCCAAAGACGTGATCGAGCTCAGCGTCACCAGGAAGTGCCCCGGACGCATACGTACCCATTGCGAGATTTTCCCAAACCGTCATGCGCGTGAAGATGCGGCGGCCTTCCGGCACGTGGGCAATACCGGCCGCCGCCACGCGATGCGCTGGCCAGCGATCGATCCGCTGACCGCCGAACTCGATCGATCCGGCGGCGGCGCGGTGGACCCCCGAGATCGCATGCAGCGTCGAGGTCTTGCCGGCGCCGTTGGCGCCGATGATCGAGACGATCTCTCCGGCATCGATCTCGAGATCGATGCCGTGAACGGCTTCAATCGGCCCGTAGGCAATCTTCAAGTTGCGGACTGCAAGCGCCGGTGGAGCAGCGCGTTCGCCTGGATCGACCCGCGCGGAAGCGGCCAACGGCGGAGCAACTCCCTGCTCCGGTCCTTTGCCGAGGTAGGCCTCAATGACGCTTTGGTCGCATTGCACCGTCTCGGGACTTCCCGCCGCGATAACGGCGCCACGATGCAGCACCAGGACCTCATCCGAGATGCCCATCACGAGGTTCATATCGTGCTCGACGATGACGACCGTGATGCGGTGCACGCTGATCTTCTGAATTAGCTCTGCGAGTTTGCATCGCTCCGTCGGGTTCATCCCGGCCGCCGGCTCGTCCAGAAGCAGAAGGCGCGGCGAGGACGCGAGTGCTCGCGCTATCTCTACCCTGCGCTGGTCTCCGTAGGATAGATCCCCGGCGAGTTCATCGGCGAGGTGGCGAATGCCGCAGAACGAGAGAGCTGCGTCCGCCGCCGCACGCGAGCTTGCTTCGGCCCGACGGGCGCCCGGCGATCCGGCGGCAACTCCGAGCGCGGTTCCTCGATTGCGCAGATCGGCGCCGACAAGCACATTTTCGGCCACTGTCACCGCCGGAAACAAGCGAATCAATTGAAAGGTCCTGGCAATGCCGCGCGCCGCGATCGTGTGTGGCTTCAAGCCGCCAAGCGACTTCCCGAGGAATTCGGCCTGCCCCTCGTCCGGCACGAGGCCCCCGCAGATCAGATTAAACAGCGTGCTCTTTCCGGCCCCATTCGGGCCGATGATGGCGAAGATCGCTCCCTCCGGCACGGTGAAGCTCACCTGGTCGACCGCTACCAGCCCGCCGAAACGCTTCGAGAGCGCATTGCAGCGCAGAACTGCTGGATGTGCCCCGTCTGCCTCCGTCTGTTGCAGCGTGGCTCGCGCAGCCGGGATCGTCAGCGACGCGACCGCCGCTCCGACGGCCGACGAGGTTTCCGCTTCCAATAGCCGGTAGCGCTGTGGGCGAAGCGGGAATAATCCGGAAGGACGCAATATGATCGTCAGGACGAGGATCAATCCGAAAGCGAGGAAGCGCCCCTGTTCGAAGTCGCGGAAAATCTCCGGGAGAAAGACTACGGCGGCGGCCCCAAGCATTGCGCCCTTCATATTACTCATCCCGCCGAGCACAACCGCGGCAAGGATCATGATCGCTGTCAGGAGGAGGAAGTTGCTAGGGACGATGTAGCCGACGTAAGTGCTGTAGAGCGCCCCAGCAAACCCGGCGGTTGAAGCTCCCGTGGCGAACGCCAGAAGCTTCATGCGAAAGGTCGGCACTCCGAGGATCTCGGCCGCTTCCTCGTCTTGCCGGATGGCATACCATGCGCGTCCGATCCGCGAGCGCCAGAGATTGGCGATGACAAAGTAGAGGCCGCCAATGAACAGCCATATCAGCGCAACGTAGTTGCGCGGGTCGAGACCGAAATTGAAGCCGAACAGATTTGGATGGGCGATATCGGTGATGCCGCTCGGACCGTTGGTTACCGAGTCCCATGAATTGGCGATGATGCGGACGATCTCGCCAAAGCCCAGCGTGACGATGGCCAGATAGTCGCCGCGGACGCGCAATGTTACGAGCCCCAGCAGCAATCCGCTCGCGACTGTGACCAGGATGGCGATCGGCATCGCCGCCCAGATGTCGAGGGTGAGCGGATGGAAGGGCGCCTTGCCGGTTACGATCGCTGTGGTGTAGGCACCGATCGCCCAGAAACCAGCATAACCGAGGTCGAGGAGACCGGCATACCCGACGACGACGTTGAGGCCCATTGCCAGAAGCATGTAGATGCCGGCCATAACCAGCACCGCGCTCCAATAGCTCGATCCTATGCCAAATGGCTGGAGTCCCCAGACCCCGAGCACCACGATGGCAGCGGGTGGGCCATAGTCGGCGAGCTTGTCGCGCAGGTTTGACCGAGCAAAACCGGCAAGGAATCGTGTCGCCGACCTCACGACGAACGCCGCAGTGACAGACGCTCTCCGAGTATCCCCTTCGGCCGGAACACCAGTACGAGGAGGAGCGCAACGAAACCAATGACGTCCTTGAGCTGCGACGGTAGGCAGATCGCTCCGAAATTCTCCATCAGACCAAGGAGGAGGCCGCCGAGCACCGCTCCCGGCAGATTGCCGACGCCGCCGACCACCGAGGCGGTCAAACCTTTGAGGCCTGGAAGAAAGCCGAGAATGTAGCTCGTCTTGCTGAAATAGAGGCCGTAGAGGAAACCGCCGAGACCGGCGCAAAGCCCGCCCACCAGAAAGGTGACGAGGACGACCGCCGAGATATTCACTCCCATGAGCGATGCGGCCTGCGGCTCCTGCGCCAACGCGCGCATCCCCCGACCCAAGCGCGTTCGCATCACGAACCAGTCGAGAATGATCACCATGCCGATCATCGCGGTGAAGATCAGCACCATTCGGTTTGTGACGCGCGCGCTCCCGATGCGAAACAGCGTCATCACCGGGAAGATCTCAGGGAAAGGAATGTTGCCGCGCCCGAAGAGAAGCCCGAACAGCTCTTGCAGGCAGATGCTTGCACCCATACCCGAGATCATGCTGGCGTGGCGCGGCGCGCCGGACCGCCGCAGCGGCCGGTAAGCAACGATCTCGAGCAGCATCGCCGCGACCCCCGATGCGGCAACCGCGGCAACGCAGGCGAGCAAGAGCGCGCTGGCGACCACCAGCCCGCCTTGCCCGGCGCCGACCCCGAGGGCGTTAATGACGCCGAGAGCGGCAAAACTGCCGACCATGAAGACTTCGCCGTGGGCGAAGTTGATCAGGTTGAGGATGCCATAGACCATGCTCAGTCCAAGCGCGATCAGGGCGTAAATCGCCCCGATCGCCAGCCCGTTGAAGAGGCTGACCAAGAACTGCGTTTCGAAGCTGGCGAAACAGCTCATCCGCGTTTCACTCGGGGCTGGAAGCGGGGGTCTTCAACAAAACTGGATCCTAGATCCCGCCACAGCTCGCCAGCCGAGAGGCCGTAGCTACGGGCAGAAAACAGACGAGAGCGCGTAGTACGGCACCTCAGCGGCCGGAGCGGCGAATTACTTGATCAGATCGTCGGTCGTTCCGAGCCAGGCGATCTTGGCGTTTTTGATCTGGTAGATGTTGATCGTCGTGCCTTCGGGTTCGCCATTGGCCTGGAATTTGTACGTCCGCGTGATCCCCTTGTAGGACTGCGTCCGGAGGTATTTCAGCAGGCCATCGCGATCGCGCACGCCGGAGCGGATCGCAGCGATGATCATGTTCGTCGCGTCATAGCCTTCCGCGCTGTAGGCTTGGGCCGATGCCGAGAACCGCGTCTGATATGCCTTGACGAATTCGGCGAGCGGTCCGGATGCTGGACCGCCGTACTCCGGGACAGGCGCACACTGGCAGGTGAAATAGGTGCCTTCCGAGGACGGGCCGGCGAGCTTGACAAAGTCAGGCGAGAGCGACCCATCGGGCGCAAAGAAGGCCCCCTTGAAGCCGCCTTCGACCAGCTGGCGGTTGAACACGGTCTCGGTATTGACGCTCGCACCAAGGAATACGCCTGAAGCGCCATTCGCCACGATCTTGCTAATCGTGCTCGCATAGTCGTCGGCATTGGGGTCGATTGCCTCTTCCACCACGATTTCGCCGCCAACCTTTTTGACTTCTGCCTTCACGGCTTCGCCGAGCCCGTGGCCGTACTGCGTTCCATCGTCGATCACGGCGATCTTCTTCAGCTTCAGCGCCTTCACGAGATAGTCGCCGACCGCGGCGGACTGCAGGTCGTCATTCGGCACCACGCGGAACATCGTCCAGCCCTTGGTTGCGAGCGCGGCAGCCGTGCCCATGCTCAGCATCGCGATGCGCGCTTCAGTATAGAGCGGTCCGACTGCGTTGGTGGTGCTGCCGAAGATCGGACCGATGACTCCGATGACTGCATTGTCCTGAATGACCTTGCGGGCTACCGCGGGAGCCTGAGCCGGATCGACCTGATCGTCGGCCGGCACATATTGGAGATCGAC
>WNFM01108749.1_pt1 | contig 11832 bp, 9 predicted proteins | sample 5400271 | NCBI WGS metagenome assembly WNFM01 (sample SAMN13153352, study PRJNA577476) | soil metagenome | isolation source: 60 cm saprolite on Douglas fir-dominated hillslope | place: USA:California | collected 2013-09-17 | reverse complement strand
CGACTTCGTCTTCCCCAAGGAGGGGGTGAGCGCGGTGACCGAACCGGTCGCCATTCTCAAGACCACCAAGAACCCTGATGCGGCGAAGGCCTTCGTCTCCTTCATCCTGTCCAAGGAAGGCCAGGAGCTCGCCGCCAAACAGGGCTTCCTGCCGGCCCGCAAGGACGTAGCGCCGCCGCCCGGCTTCCCCGCCGTGAACGAGCTCAACATCATCCCGGTCGATCTGAAACGGGCCGCCAGTCAGGACGAGGGAATGAAGAAGAAATTCGCCGAGCTGTTCGGCGGCTGAGCGGGTGAATTTGCCACGCCGTCTCGCCCTGCTCGGAAGCGAGCAGGGCGCCGCCGCTGCTTTGCTCGTCATCGTCGCCGCCCTCGCGGTCTGGCCGATCACCCGGCTCGTCATCGAGGGGCTGGCGCCGGGTGGGCGCTTCGATCTCAGCCTGCTCGGTAGCGTGCTGACGACGCCGCAGAACTGGGTGGCGGCCGAGCACACGCTGGTCACCGCCCTCCTCGGCACGGCGATCTCGCTTCTCCTCGGCGCGCCGGCGGCGCTGCTCCTCGCCCTCACCGATCTGCGCGGCAAAGCCGCCCTCGTCTTCGCCTTCATGCTGCCCCTCCTCATCCCGCCGCAGATCATCGCCGTCGCCTGGATCGAGCTGATCGGCCCGGCCAGCCCGCTGCTGCGTCCGCTCGGCCTCGCGCCGGCCGCCGGCACGCCGCACCCGCTCTACGGGCCCGGCGGCATCAGCCTCCTGCTCGGCATCGAGCATGGGCCGCTCGTCTTCCTCGCCTTGAGCGCCGGGCTGCGCGCCCTGCCGAGCGAGCTCCTCGAGGCGGCACAGGCGGCGGGCGCTAATCCGTGGCGCATCCTGCGCGACGTCGTCCTGCCGATGGCCGGGCCGCCGCTGGTTGCCGGCGCCGCCCTCGCCTTCGTCTCCAATGTCGGCAATTTCGGGTCCTCGCCGAGGTCGCCGATCTCTCGCTGATGCTCGCCGCCATCGCCGGGCTCGGCCTGCTCGTCCAGGGTTGGATCAATCGGCGCGGCACTGTGCGGGTGCAAGCCGCCGGACGGAAGCCGCACCCGTTCTTTCTCGGCGCCGCGCGCCCCGCCGTCGAGATCGCGGTATGGCTCGGCATCGCCGTCACCGTGGTGATGCCGCTCGCCGCCCTGCTCGCAACGTCGCTGGTTCCCGCCTATGGCGTGCCGCTCAGCCCCGCGACCGCGACGCTGGAGAACTACCGCTACATCATCTTCGCCCATGACGCGGCACGCCGCGCCGCGGTCAACAGCCTCGCCCTCGCCGGCGGCGCCGCGATCATCCTCGCGCTGATCGCCCTGCCCTTCGGCTATTTCATCGCCTGGCGGCGCAGCGCGGCGATGCGAATCCTCGGCGTCGTCGCCGAGTGGCCCTACGCGCTGCCCGGCGTCGTGCTGGCGATCGCCTTCATCCTCGTCCTCATCCATCCGCTGCCGCTCCTCGGCCTCTCGCTCTACAACACGATCTGGATCCTGCTCGTCGCCTATCTCGCCCGCTTCCTTACCCTGTCGCTGCGCACCGTGACGGCCGGCTATCTGCAGCTCGACCGCACGCTCGAGGAGGCGGCGCAGATGGCCGGGGCCGGCTTCCTGCGTCGGCTGCGCGACGTCATCGCGCCGCCCCTCGCCCCCGTCCTCGTCGCCGGCGGCATCGTCGTCTTCCTCACCGCGCTCAATGAGCTCACCCTGTCGATTCTCCTTTGGTCGTCGGGCAACGAGACGCTCGGCATCGTCGTCTTCAGCCTGGAGCAGGGCGGCGACAATTTGTCGGCCGCCGCCCTCGCCATGCTGACCGTGGCGGCAACGCTGCTTCTCATGCTGCTAGCCGGCCGCCTCGCCGATCGGCTGCCGCGCGAGGCCCTGCCATGGCAGGTCTGACCCTCGACGGCGTCGGGCGCCGCTTCGGCGCCGTCGCCGCGGTCGCCGATGTCGACCTCACCCTCGCCGCCGGCGAGTTCCTCGCCGTGCTCGGTCCCTCGGGCTGCGGCAAGACGACCCTGCTGCGCCTCATCGCCGGGTTCGAGCGCGTCGATGCCGGGCGCGTCACCCTCGACGACGCGCTGCTCTCGGCGCCCGACTACCATCTGCCGGCCGAGCGGCGCGGCATGGGCATCGTCTTCCAGAGCTACGCGCTGTGGCCCCATATGGATGTCGCGCGCAACGTCGCCTATCCGCTCGAGGTGCGCGGCGTTGCCGGCGGCGAGCAGAGGCGTCGCGCCGGCGAGGCGCTGGAGCGCGTCGGTCTCGCCGGCTTCGAGAACCGGCGCCCCGCCGAGCTCTCGGGCGGCCAGCGCCAGCGCGTCGCCCTGGCGCGCTGCCTCGTCATGCAGGCCAAGCTCGTCCTGCTCGACGAGCCGCTCGCCAGCCTCGACGTCCATCTGCGCGCCAGCCTGCAGGACGCCTTCGCCGATTTCCACGCCGAGACCGGCGCCGGCATGCTTTACATCACCCACGATCAGAACGAGGCGATGGCTCTCGCCGACCGCATCGCCGTCATGGCCGGAGGACGCATCGTCCAGATCGCGCCGCCGGCAACGCTTTATCGCCAGCCGGCGACGGCGATGGTCGCGCGCTTCGTCGGCAAGGGCGGGCTGGTCGCCGTCCGCGTCTCTGGGGCGGCGCAGGAGGGCCGCGCACCGATCAGCCTTCTCGGCTATCCGGCGACGGCGCGTTGCCGCGCCGATCAGCCGAGCGGCGCAGCGCTGCTCTGCCTGCGGCCGGAGGATCTGCGCCTCGCCGCCGCCAACGAGCCCGGCTTCGCGGCGACCGTCAAGCGCACGCTCTACCAAGGCGGCGCCAACGCGGTCGAGCTCGTCCCCGAAGGACAGCCGGACGCGCTGCTGCTGATGAACGCCGCCGCCGATATCGATCTCCCCGCCGGCAAGCCGGTCCGGCTGGCGCTCGTCGATGGCTGGATCGTGCCGGCGGAGTGAGAGGCGGCGGCGAGTCGCGGGAAATACGGGAATCCGCCACCGAGCGGACATCAATCCGACACCCCAGCCGACGATTAAGAACGAACTGCTATATATCTGTAATTGAAGGGTCTTTTTTCTCGCCTCGTGGGTCATACCGAAGGTAGCCTTGCGACCCACCCCCCTCCTCCCTATATTCCGCGCCCGATGGCTTTCGATTCCGCGACGATCTCCTTCCGACACCGGCATCTTCTGGGGATCGAGGGGTTTTCGCCGGACGAGATCACCACGATCCTCGATATCGCCGAAGGCTACGTCGAGCCCAACCGCCAGGCTGACAAGAAGCGCGCAGTGATGCGCGGGCGGACGATCATCAATCTCTTCTTCGAGAACTCGACGCGCACCCGCACCTCGTTCGAGCTCGCCGGCAAGCGGCTCGGCGGCGACGTCATCAACATGTCGGTCAGCGGCAGCTCGATCAAGAAGGGCGAGACGATGATCGACACGGCGATGACGCTGAACGCCATGCACCCCGACGTGCTGGTCGTGCGGCATCCCGAATCCGGCGCCGTGCAGCTGCTCTCCGAGAAGGTCAATTGCGCCGTCATCAATGCCGGCGACGGCAGCCACGAGCACCCGACCCAAGCGCTGCTCGACGCCCTCACCATCCGCCGCCGCAAGGGCAGCCTGAGCGGCCTCGTCGTCGCCATCTGCGGCGACATACTGCACAGCCGGGTGGCGCGCTCGAACATCCAGCTGCTCAACATCATGGGGGCGCGCGTCCGCCTGGTGGCGCCGCGCACGCTCTTGCCGGCCGAGGCCGAGCGGCTCGGCGTCGAGGTCTTCCACGACATGCGGCGCGGCCTCAAGGACGTCGACATCGTCATGATGCTGCGCCTGCAGACCGAGCGCATGCATGGCAGCTTCGTGCCATCGACGCGGGAGTATTTCCATTTCTTCGGCCTCGACTACGACAAGCTCGCGGTCGCCAAGCCGGATGCGCTGATCATGCATCCCGGCCCGATGAATCGCGGCGTCGAGATCGATAGCGAGGTCGCTGACGACATCGACCGCAGCGTCATCCGCCACCAGGTCGAGATGGGCGTCGCCATCCGCATGGCCTGCCTCGAGCTCTTGACCCGCGATCTCGGCAACGGGCCACCGATCCCGTGACCGGCAGCGCGACGCTCTTCCGCAACGCCCGCCTGCTCGACCCCGCCAGCGGGCGTGACGCGCCCGGCAGCCTGCTCGTCGTCGACGGCCGCATCGCCGCCCTCGATGCCGGCGATGCGCCCAAGGGCGCGACGACTATCGATTGCGCCGGCCACTGCCTCGCCCCCGGCCTCGTCGACATGCGGGTGCACATGGTCTCGGCGAGCCACGCGGCGGCGGCCGGTGGCGTCACCACGATGGCGGCGCTGCCCAATACGGAGCCGCCGATCGACGACGTCGCGCTGGTCGATTTCGTCGCCCGACGGGCGCGCGATATCGGCCTCGTCAACATCCACACCTATGCCGCCGCGACCAAGGGGATGAAGGGCCGCGAGCTGACCGAGATGGGGCTCCTCGCCGAGGCCGGCGCGCTCGCCTTCACCGACAGCTTGCGCGCCATCGCCGATGCGCTGGTGATGCGCCGCGCGCTCTCTTATGCACGCACCTTCGACCTTCTCATCATCCAGCATCCCGAGGAGCCCAGCCTCGCCGCCGGCGGCGCGATGAACGAGGGCGAGATGGCGACACGGCTCGGCCTCCCGGGCATCACCCCGGCGGCCGAGGTGATGATGATCGAGCGTGATCTGCGCCTCGTCGAGCTCACCGGCGCGCGCTACCACGCCGCCCATGTCTCGACGGCCGCGGCGATCGAGGCGATCCGCGCCGCCAAGCAGCGCCGGCTGCCGGTGACCTGCGATACCGCGCCGCCCTATTTCGCGCTCAACGAGACGGCGGTCGGCGAGTATCGCACCTTCGCAAAATTGTCGCCGCCGTTGCGCAGCGAATGGGACCGCCGCGCCGTCGTCGCCGGGCTGCGCGACGGCACGATCGACGCCATCGCCAGCGACCACGCGCCGCACGACCAGGATTCCAAGCGCCTGCCCTTCACCTCGGCGGAGAGCGGCATCATCGGGCTGGAGACGCTGCTGCCGTTGTCGCTCGAGCTGTACCACAACGGTCATCTGCCGTTGATAGACTTGCTGCGTGCGCTTACCTGTGCTCCCGCCGATATCCTTCGGCTGCCGGCCGGACGGCTCGCCATCGGCGCGCCGGCCGACCTCGTTCTCTTCGATCTCGAACGTCCCTGGCAGATCGCCGAGAGCGATTTCCGCTCGAAATCGAAGAATTCCCCGTTCGACGGCCGCCCGGTCCAGGGCGGCGCGATCAAGACCGTGGTCGGCGGCCGCCTCGTCTACCAATCGAAGGACTGAGCCATGCGCAAGATTTCGCTGATCGGCGCCGCATCGGGATGGGGCGCCGGTCTTCGTGCGACCGAAGACGGGCCGATCGCGCTGCGCGATCTCGGCCTGGCGCGCTGGCTGACCGAGGCCGGAATCGCCGCCGAATGGGACGCCATGGTCGAGCCGGCGCGGCGCTGGCGCGGCGCGCCGGAGCTCGCGCGTTACGAGATCTACCGCCTGGTGACGCAACACAACGCGGCGCTCGCCGATGCGGTCGCCGCCGCGATGGCGCAGGGACGCCTGCCGGTCGTGCTGGGCGGCGATCACGCCGGCGCCATCGGTACCTGGGGCGGCGTCGCCCGCGGCCTCGCCGCGCCCGGCAACAACGCAATGGGGGGCAAGACGGCACCGGTCGGCTTGATCTGGTTCGATGCCCATCTCGACGCGCATACCGTCGCCACCTCGCCGTCGCTCAACCCGCACGGCATGCCGGCCGCCGTGCTGCTCGGCCATGGCGAGGAGCAGTTCTTGAAGATCGGCGGCCATGTCGTGCGACCGGAGAATCTCTGCTATATCGGCGCGCGCTCCTATGAAAGCGGCGAGATCGCCCTGCTGCGTCGGCTCGGCGTCCGCATCTTCCAGATGCCGGCGGTGCGCCGTCGCGGTCTCGCTTCGGTGCTGGCCGACGCGCTGCTCATCGCCACATCGGGCACCGCCAGCTTCGGCCTGACGATCGATCTCGACGGCTTCGAGCCGGAGGACGCCCCCGGCATCGGCCTCAAGACGGAAAACGGCCTGCGCCGCGCCGAGATGCTGCAGGCCCTCGCCGGGCTTGGCCAGAGAGGCGACCTCGCCGCCATCGAGATCGTCGAATACATCCCCGAGCTCGACGAGGATCATCGGACCGCGCATCTCGTCCGCGATCTCCTGATCGCGCTGCTCGCGCCCGAGCAGCTCGCGCTCGCGGATCGGACCGCAGCTGCGCTGATCACCGCCTGAGTCGCCAATCCGACGAAATTTTCTTTCGCCGCGCCTGTAAACTACAGGCAAAATACAGGCATGCGGTGGTGTCCTAGGGGGAGAAACTCCCCAATTGAGAGAACCTCCCTCGCCGTCTCCGGATCCCTGATCGCCGCTCGCCATTGCACCTCCGGACCGCAGGAATTTCCTTATCGGACGATATATGTCCGGAAAATAATATATTCAAGAGCTAAACGGATATAAAACCCATTGCACGCGGCCGGAGGAGGTGGCGCAACCGCAGCGTCGCTCGACCGGATACCGCTTGCGGCCGCTCATCCCCCTCCTTGGTATTGCATCCCCCTCCTTGGTACTGACAGCATTCCGCCGGTCCTCTAGACTTCGCGACATGAAGCTCAGAATTCCGTCGGCCTATACGTTTCATCTTCGGAGACCGCTTGTTTCCGCAACTGGAGGTCGCTTTTGGCGATCCGCTCACCGATATCCTGCTCGGACTCTTGGGTGCCCTGATCGCAGCGCTCATCTATGAGATTGTCGAGTATTTTCGCGGCCCACGTTAAGCCACCCCGGGCAACGATCGAACCGCTCCTCGAGCCGATCGCGCGACGGAGTTCCAGCCGTCACTGCCATAGTATAGGCTCGTCTCCTCTATCGCAGACGAGACCTCCATGCCTCATCCGCTCGGCGACATCTCCCTGACCTGGCCGTTTCTCGTCGCTGCAATCGTCGCCTATCTCCTCGGCTCGATCCCGTTCGGCCTGGTGCTGACGCGGCTCGCCGGCTATGGCGACATCCGCGCCATCGGCTCGGGCAATATCGGCGCCACCAACGTGCTGCGCACCGGCAACAAGCTGCTAGCGCTGCTGACGGTGGTGCTCGATTGCGCCAAGGGCGCGGTGGCCGTGCTGGCCGGGGCGCAATTCGGCCCCGACATGGCGGTGATATCAGGCGCCGCCGTCTTCCTCGGCCATCTCTTCCCGCCCTGGCTCGGCTTCAAGGGCGGCAAGGGGGTGGCGACGGCGGGCGGCGTCCTCCTCGCCATCGCCTGGCCGGTCGGGCTGCTGGCCGCCGCCGCCTGGCTCACCGTCGCCTTCGTGCTGCGCTATTCCTCGCTCGCCGCGCTGATCGCCTGTGCCGCCGCGGTGCTCTTCGGCTGGCTGCTCACCGACCCGCAGCGCGCCGAGCTGATCACGCTGATCGCCGTGCTCGTCATCCTGCGCCACCACGGCAATATTCGCCGCCTGCTGCGCGGCGAGGAGAGCAAGATCAAGCTGAGCAAGGGCTAGGCGGGGGAGAGACGCCGAGGCTTCAGGCCGAGCACGACCAGCCCGCCGATCAGCGCCAGATTGGCCAGGTTGAAGGCGACGCCGACGGCGAAGGCCGGCTGGTAGAAGCCGAACCAGTCATAAAGATAGCCGCCGAGCCAGCCGCCGAGCGCCATGCCGGTGAGGCCGAAGAGCAGCACCGTGCCGATGCGCCAGCCGACCTCGCCGGCGGGAAAATGCTCGCGTATCGCCAGCACATAGCTCGGGATGATGCCGCCGAAGCCGAGGCCGAAGGCGGCGGAGACGACATAGAGCCCGACGAGATTGTCGACGACGAGATAGAGCGAGAGAAAACTGGCCTGGGCGAACGAGCTGATCAGCACGGTGCGCAGCCCGCCGATGCGGTCGGAGAGCCGGCCCCAGATCATCCGGCTCATGAAGGCGGCGGCGAGCAGCAGCGACAGCATCTCGGCGCCGCGCGCCGGGGCATAGCCGAGATCGCTGCACAAGGCGACGACGTGGCTCATCGGCATCGCCATGGCGACGCAGCAGCAGACGATGGCGACGCAGAGCAACGCCTGCAGCAGATTGGCCGGCAGGCCGAGCGAGCGTCCGGCGCCGGATGCGGCAGCCGCGACGCCGGCGAGATCCGGCGCCGCCGGCCGGCGGCGCAGCGCCAGGCAGAGCGGCGGCAGCGCGGCGAGGGCGAAGACGCCGTACCAGAACAGCGTCGCGCGCCAGCCGGCGGCGTCGATGCCGTAGCGGAAGACCGGCGGCCAGACGGCGCCGGCGACCTGCTGGCCGCTGGCGACGAGGGCCAGCGCGGTGCCGCGCTTGCGGGTGAAGAGCCGGCTGGTATTGGCCATCAGCGGGGCGAAGATGCCGGCATTGCCGAGCAGCCCGATCATCAGCCCGTAGCCGATATAAAGCTGCCACTCGCCGCCGCTGCTGGCGACCAGCGCGCCGCTTCCGATCATCAGCGAGCCGAACAGCGCCGGCCACATGGCGCCGGCGCGATCGGCCCACCAGCCCATGAAGATGCCGCCGACGCCGCTGCCGATATAGGCGAGCGCGCTGGCCAGCGACGGCACCGAGCGCTCGGCGCCGAGATCGGCCGCCATCGGCTTCAGCGCCACCGCCACGACATAGGGGGCGCCCCAGCCGATGAAGATGATGAGAAGCGAGGCGATGGCGACCCACCACAGCGACGGCGCCTCGACGGCACCCGCCGTCTCCCGCAGCGTCGTCTGATCGCGCATCGCGCGGCGTCTCTCCCCTATCTCGCCTTCGTCGGCAGCCGTCATTGCGAGCGCAGCGAAGCAATCCAGCGGTCTTGGACAAACATGGATTGCTTCTCCTGAGCGCTTGTCGAAGGGGCTTCGCTCCTCGCAACGACGTTCCGGGACTTGGTATTTGCCGTTGCCTTCGTTCTAAACCGGAAGGCCAGCGAATCAAACGTAAATGGCCTTATCAGAATTCGGTTGCGCAACTAACATACTCTGCAACTCTGAGCTTTAATTCTCTCCACCATTGGCTTACGGTTCGGGCATGGCATCACGGCAGCTCAACCCGTCCGAACGTCTCGACTGGCTGCGGCTGATCCGCAGCGAGAATGTCGGGCCCGTCACCTTCTACCAGCTATTGCGCCGCTTCGGCTCGGCGGCAGCGGCGCTCGAGGCGTTGCCCGGCCTTGCCAATCGCGGCGGCCGGGGCGTCCCGCTGGCGCTGTTTCCCCGCGCCGCGGCGGAGCGCGAGCTGGCAGGGCTTGCCGCCGCCGGCGCGACGCTCCTCGCCTGGGGCGAGCCGGATTATCCCGCCGCCCTCGCCGCGATCGACGACGCGCCGCCGCTTCTCGCGGTCAAGGGCAATACCGCGCTGCTCGGCCGCCGCGCCATCGCGGTGGTCGGTGCGCGCAACGCCTCGGCCAACGGGCGGCGCCTCGCCCGCGACCTTGCGAGCGAGCTCGGCCGCCACGGGCTCGTCGTCGCCTCCGGGCTGGCGCGCGGCATCGATGCGGCGGCGCATCTCGGCGCCATGGCGAGCGGCACCGTCGCCGTGCTCGCCGGCGGGATCGACATCGTCTACCCCCCGGAGAACCAGGAGCTCTACGAGGCGATCGTCGCGCAAGGCGTGGTGGTCGCCGAGCCGGCGCTCGGCACGGTGCCGCAGGCGCGGCATTTTCCCCGCCGCAACCGCATCATCTCCGGCCTCTCGCTCGGCATCGTGGTGGTCGAGGCGGCAGCGCGCTCGGGCTCGCTGATCACCGCCCGCTTCGCCCTCGATCAGGGGCGCGAGGTCTTCGCCGTGCCCGGCTCGCCGCTCGATCCGCGCTGCCGCGGCACCAATGACCTCATTCGCAACGGCGCCACGCTGACCGAATCGGTCGACGACATCCTGCCGCAGCTGCCCGGCGAAATCGCCGGCTTGGCGAGCGGCAGGGTGGCGGCGCCGGCCCTGCCGTCCTGGACGCCGGCGCCGGCCGCGAGCGGCGGCGAATCGCGGGATTCGGCGCAGGCGCAGATCGTCGAGCGGCTGGGTCCGACACCGGTCGCGGTTGACGAACTCGTCCGGCAATGCCATGTCTCGCCGGCGACGGTGGTCACCATCCTGCTCGAGCTGGAGCTCGCCGGCCGGTTGGAACGCCATCCGGGCAACCAGGTGTCCCTAGTTTAGGTTCGCCCCGCAATATATTGATCCTTCATAATTTTAAGCGGTTTCATGAACGTCGTCGTCGTCGAATCACCGGCCAAAGCCAAAACCATTAATAAGTATCTCGGCAGCGGTTACACCGTGCTGGCGAGCTATGGCCACGTGCGCGATTTACCGCCCAAGGACGGCTCGGTCCGGCCGGACGACGATTTCTCGATGTCGTGGGAGGTCGACGATCGCGGCGAGAAGCGGATGAAGGAGATCGTCCGCGCGCTGAAGGGCGCCGACCACCTCTTCCTCGCCACCGACCCCGACCGCGAGGGCGAGGCGATCTCGTGGCATGTCAACGAGGAGCTGCTGCGGCGCCACGCGCTGAAGGGCGTCGACGTCAAGCGCGTCGTCTTCAACGAGGTGACGAAGAACGCCGTGCTCGAGGCCTTCCGCCATCCTAGGGACATCAACCGCGAGCTGGTCGAGGCCTATCTGGCGCGCCGCGCGCTCGACTATCTCGTCGGCTTCACCTTGTCGCCGGTGCTGTGGCGCAAGCTGCCGGGCAGCAAATCGGCCGGCCGCGTGCAATCGGTTGCCCTCCGCCTGATCTGCGAGCGCGAAGCCGAGATCGAGGCCTTCAAGCCGCGCGAATACTGGTCGATCGAGGTCGTCTTTCGCACCCAGGGCGGCCAGGAATTCACCGCCCGCCTCACCCATCTCGACGGCAAGAAGCTCGACAAATTCTCGCTGAGCAACGAGGCCGAGGCGCAGGCCGCCGCGGCGGCGATCGCGGCGACGCTGCAATTCGCCGTCAGCGAGATCGAGCGCCGCCAGGTCAAGCGCCACCCGCAGCCGCCTTTCACCACCTCGACCCTGCAGCAGGAGGCCTCGCGCAAGCTCGGCTTCGGCGCCAGCCGGACGATGTCGCTGGCCCAGCGCCTCTACGAGGGCGTCGATATTGGCGGCGAGACGGTCGGCCTCATCACCTATATGCGGACCGACGGCGTCGACCTCTCGAACGAAGCGCTGGTCGCCGCCAAGCAGCTGATCACCCGCGATTACGGCAACGAATACGCGCCGCCGACGCCACGCATCTACAAGAACAAGGTGAAGAACGCGCAGGAGGCCCACGAGGCGATCCGCCCGACCGACCTCTTCGCCCGGCCGGAGACGGTGACCAAGGCGCTCGAGACCGACCAGTTCCGTCTCTACGAGCTGATCTGGAAGCGCACCCTGGCGAGCCAGATGGAATCGGCCATTCTCGACCAGGTCGCGATCGACATCGCCTCAAACGATGGCCGGATCGTCCTGCGCGCCACCGGCTCGGTCATCCAGTTCGACGGCTTCCTCAAGCTCTATCACGAGGATCGCGACGATCCCGATGAGGAGGAAGGCGAAGGCGGCCGTCTGCCGGCGATGAGCAAGGGCGAGGCGATGCTGCGCGAGGCGGTCAAGCCGGAGCAGCATTTCACCCAGCCGCTGCCGCGCTATTCCGAGGCCAGCCTGGTCAAGCGGCTCGAGGAGCTCGGCATCGGCCGGCCCTCGACCTATGCCTCGATCATCCAGGTGCTGCAGGACCGCGAATACGTCAAGATCGACAAGAA
>WNFM01294052.1_pt2 | contig 11833 bp, 14 predicted proteins | sample 5400271 | NCBI WGS metagenome assembly WNFM01 (sample SAMN13153352, study PRJNA577476) | soil metagenome | isolation source: 60 cm saprolite on Douglas fir-dominated hillslope | place: USA:California | collected 2013-09-17 | reverse complement strand
CGGAGCGGGACGTCAACGGAACCGGCAACGGCAACGGGCACGCGGCCCCGAGGCCCGGCGTGCTCGACCTGTCTTCGGTCACGCCTGGGGTTCGCGGCGAGACCGCCTATGACCGGGCGGTGCGCGAGGCGCTCGCGCGAGAGCGGCCTGCCAAGGCGCCGGTCAAAGCGAAGGCTGCGGTCGGCGCGGCGAAGCCCAAGCGGTGATCGCCTCGCTCGACGGCGTCGTCGGGGCCGTGGCGATGGACTCGCTCGTCATCGAGGTCGGCGGCGTCGGCTACCGGGTGTACGCGTCGCCGTCGGCGCTCGTCTCGGCTGCGCCCGGGACTCGAGTCAAGCTCTTCACCCACCACGTGTTCCGCGAGGACGCCCAGGCGCTCTACGGCTTCCGGACCGTCGAGGAGCTCGGGTTCTTCGGGCTGTTGCTCACGGTGACGGGGGTCGGGCCGAAGGTCGCGATGGCGATCGTCGGCTCACGCGCAACCGCCGAGCTCCAGCTCGCGATCATGCAGCAGGACCAGGCGGTCCTCGTGGCGATCCCGGGGATCGGGAAGAAGCTCGCCGAGCGGGTGATCTTCGAGCTGAAGGAGAAGGTGGCGGCGGCCGGGCTGGCCGCGGGCGCCGCCGGCGGCACGACGTTCGCAGGCACGCCCGCGGGCAGCGAAGACGAGGTCGTCGGCGCGCTTCAGGCTCTCGGCTACTCGCTCGTCGAGGCCCGGGACGCCGCCCGGATGGCGATGCGCCACTCGGACCCGTCTGTCCCGTTGGAGGAGCGGATCAAGGGCGCGCTGCGGCTTCTCGCCCGGGACTGAGCCCGCTGCGGCTTCTCGCCCGGGAACTGAGCCCGCAGCGACCCGCTCGCCCCGGGACTGAGCCCGCAGCGTCCCGCTCGCGAGTCCTTTCACCGCGGATGTGCTGCTGGTGCACGTATTGGCCGAGATTCCGGCTCCTGATCGCACCGGCTACGCTATTTGAGGCTCAAATGTGCAGCCGCCGCACAATCGGGCCCATTTCAGAGCGACCGAGGAGGTCGCAGGACCGCCAACCGGCGATTCGACGCCCGATGGTGCACCCCCAGCACATTTGGCGCTCGTGGACGCGGGGGGTCAGGTGAATGGCACGAGCCGCGTACCGGCCTGCGGCGAGCACCCCGCCGACGTCGAACATCTGTACGGTTTGACGGCGCGCATGGTATTGTTCGGGGGATGACGGACGACGCGTCCAGGATCCTCGCGGCCGACCTGCATGACGCCGATGTCGTGGTCGAAAGCTCGTTGCGACCGCGGTCGCTCGACGAGTACATCGGGCAGCAGGAGGTCAAGGCCAACCTCTCGATCCTGCTGACCGCCGCGAAGGCGAGGGGAGAGGCGGCCGACCACGTCCTTCTCTACGGCCCGCCCGGCCTCGGCAAGACGACGCTCGCAACGATCATCGCCCGCGAGCTCGACGTGAACGTCCGCTACACGTCGGGACCCGCAGTCGAGCGACCCGGCGACCTCGCCGCGGTTCTCACGAGCCTCGAGGAGCGCGACGTCCTCTTCATCGACGAGATCCACCGCCTGAACCGGGCGGTCGAAGAGATCCTGTATCCGGCGATGGAGGACTACGCCCTCGACGTCATGATCGGGAAGGGCCCGTCCGCGCGATCGCTGCGACTCAGCCTGAAGCCCTTCACGGTCGTCGGCGCGACGACACGCGCGGGCCGGATCTCATCGCCTCTGCGCGACCGCTTCGGGGCGACGTACCGGCTCGACTTCTACGAGGACGCCGAGCTCACCGAGATCGTCGAACGGTCGGCCCGGATCCTCGGGGTCGAGATCGACCACGACGCGTCGGTCGCAATCGCCCGTCGCGGCCGCGGCACGCCGCGGATCGTGAACCGGCTCCTGAAGCGCGTCCGCGATCACGCCGAAGTCCATGGCAATGGTCGGGTCGACGAGCGGGCCGCCGTCGAGGCAATGCGACTCCTCGAGATCGACGACGCCGGGCTCGATTCGACCGATCGCAAGCTCCTGGCCGCGATCATCCAGAAGTTCGCCTCGGGGCCGGTCGGCGTGCAGGCGCTCGCCGCGGTGCTTTCCGAGGAGGTCGAGACGATCGAGGACGTCTACGAGCCGTTCCTCCTGCGACTCGGATTCCTGGATCGGACGCCGCAGGGCCGCATCGCGACCGAGCTCGCTCGCGCGCACCTCGCCGGTCTCGGCTACGAGATCCCGCCGCCGCGCCGCGCCGAGCCGGAGATCGTGCCGCTGTGGGACGACCCCGGCCGGACACAGTGACCATCGCCGCCCCCAGATCGGGAACGTCGCCGGCGACGTTCGAGGTCATCGCCGGCCCATCGAATATGAGCGGCACCAGGGCGCGCGCCGGACGGCTGACGCTCCCGCATGGCGTCGTCGAGACGCCGCAGTTCATGCCGGTCGGCACGAACGCGACCGTGAAGGCGCTCGATCCGGAAGATCTCGTCGAGGCGGGCACGTCGATCCTGCTCGCGAACACCTATCACCTGTACCTGCGGCCCGGGCACGAGCGGATCGAACGTCTCGGCGGCTTGCACACGTTCATGGGTTGGGATCGGCCGATCCTCACCGACTCGGGCGGCTTTCAGGTCGTCTCGCTGGCGCACATGAGCGTGATCGACGAGGACGGGGTCACGTTCCGGAGCCACCTCGACGGCTCGACGCATCGGCTGACGCCCGAGCTCTCGATCGGAATCCAGGAGGCCCTCGGCGCCGACATCGCCGTCGCGTTCGACCAGCCGGTCTTCCCGAGCTCCGAGCGCGCGCTCGTCGTTGACGCGACCGAGCGGACCCATCGTTGGGCAGAGCGCTCGCTCGAGGCCCACGCGCGCACCGACCAGGCCCTCTTCGGGATCGTCCAGGGTGGGCTCGAGCCCGATCTGCGGGAGGCATCGACCCGGTTCATCGCCTCGCTGGCGTTCGATGGGATCTGCATCGGCGGCCTCGCGGGCGACGAGACGCCGATCCAGCGCGGCCAGACCCTCGACGTCGTCGTGTCGCTTCTCGCCGACGATCCCCGGCCGCGGTACCTCATGGGCCTCGGGTCGCCGGCGGACCTGCTCGACGCGGTCGATCGCGGCATCGACCTGTTCGATTCCGTTTTGCCGGCGCGGGTCGCTCGCTCCGGCCAGGTCTGGGTCCCGGGCAACCGCCTGAACCTCCGGAACGCGGCGTTCCTTGACGACCCGCGGCCGATCCAGGAGGACTGCCCGTGCCTCGCCTGTCGGCGCTTTTCGCGGGCCTATCTGGCCCATCTCTTCCGCGCGCGGGAGCTCCTCGCGTACCGCCTCGCGACCAGTCACAACCTCACCTTCACGCTAGACTTCATGGCGAGAATTCGGACCGCGATCAGGGCCGGTACCTTCTCGGAATCGCTCCCTGAGTTGCGATTGCGAGCCGGTCGAACCAATGAACCCGCAGGTGAGCCGGCGTGAAGCCGACGACGCTACGGTTCGGACAGCGCGGAGGAACCCTCGATGGGCTCTCGAGATCGACCCAGCCGCGAAGCCAAGAAGAAGCCAAAGGACCGCTCCAGCGCGCCGAAGGTCCAGCCGCTCTCGGAGCCGCCGATGAACGTGGAGCTCATCCGCAAGCCCCGCAAACCGCGCTGGGACGAGGACGCTGGCGAGGAGACCTGATCGAAGGGACGGAGGTCACGCGAACATGGCGGTAGTCGACCAGCGCATCAGCGAACGAGCGCTCGCCGAACGGGGGAAGGCGGTCGACGCCGCGATCCTCACGATCGAGAAGCAGTTCGGCACGGGCTCGATCATGAAGCTGGGCTCGGCCCAGCGCCAGCAGGTCGACTTCATCCCGACCGGCTCCATCGCCCTCGACCTCGCTCTCGGCGTCGGCGGCATCCCGCGCGGCCGGATCACGGAGATCTTCGGTCCCGAGTCGTCGGGCAAGACGACGGTCTGCCAACACGTCATTGCCGAGGCCCAGGCGGTGGGCGGCGTGGCGGCGTTCATCGACGTCGAGCACGCCCTCGATCCCGGCTATGCCCGGGCCTGCGGCGTGAACGTCGACGAGCTCCTCGTGAGCCAGCCCGACACCGGCGAGCAGGCGCTCGAGATCACCGAGACCCTGATCCGCTCGGGTGGGATCGATGTCGTCGTCGTCGACTCGGTCGCGGCCCTCGTGCCACGCGCCGAGATCGAGGGCGAGATGGGCGACTCGTTCGTCGGGATCCAGGCCCGGCTGATGAGCCAGGCGCTCCGGAAGCTGACCGGCGCGGTCAGCCGCTCGAACACCGCCCTCGTGTTCACCAACCAGCTCCGCGAGAAGATCGGGGTCATGTTCGGGAATCCCGAGACGACCCCGGGCGGCCGAGCGCTGAAGTTCTACGCGAGCGTCCGGCTCGACATCCGGCGGATCGAGACGATCAAGAGCGGGACCGAGTCCGTCGGCAACCGCGTCCGGGTCAAGGTCGTGAAGAACAAGGTCGCGCCGCCGTTCCGGGTCGCCGAGTTCGACGTCATGTACGGCGAGGGCGTCTCGAAGGAGGGCGGACTCCTCGATGTCGGCGTCGCGATGAGCGTCGTCGACAAGACCGGCGCCTGGTTCACCTACGGCGAGACCCGCCTCGGCCAGGGCCGCGAAGCATCGAAGGACTTCCTGAAGCAGAACCCGGCGATCGCGACGGAGATCGAGGGCAAGATCCGTTCGAAGACGACCGAGGTTTCGCTCCCCGTCGAAGGCATCGAAGAGGCTGAGTAAGGCCGCGCGGATGCGGCCGATGCCTGTCTTGTCGCCTGTGCTCGGCTCCGCCTTGGCCTCTGCTCGCCTGCGCGCGGCCTAAGCGCAGCGGGCGTGGACCTCGCCGCGATTCTCCGACTCGGTCACGCCCTTGCCGGGGTGACATTCGTGGCGGGCCTCGTCGGGTTTTGGATCGTGACCGGGCTCGCGAGTCGGGCCGACTCGCTTGCGACGATGCGGCTGCTCCTGCGGGTCGCGGAGCCGTTCGGTCGGCTCGTGACCGGCGGCGGCATCTCGCTGACGGCGCTCGGGCTGGCGACGGCGGTCGCGATCGGCCGGCCGGTGTTCGGGCCGCTCCAGGGTGCGACGGTCGACTGGATGTTCGTGTCGGTGCTCTTGATGCTGCCGATCTTCGGATTCCTGGTCCTCGTCTATCCGCGGTTCGGGCGCCGTTTGGGCGCGGCGCTCAAGGTCGCCGATGGCGAGGGACGGATCACGCCCGAGGTGACCGTCGCGTGGGCCGATCCGGTGTATCGGCTGGCTCGCCGCTACGAGCTCGTGGCGGTCATCGCGGTCCTCGCCCTGATGATCTCGAAGCCGTTCTGACGGCGCGCTGAGGGTGGCGAGGCGCCGGTCGCGCGAGCTGCCGGGAGTGAAGCGCGAGCGTCTGGGGCAGGTCGACGACCCGGAGATCGTCCTCGCGGCGGCGCTCCGGTTCCTCGAGGCGCGCCAGCGGTCGGTCGGCGAGGTCCGGCGGCGCCTTACGATCGCCGGATATCAGGCCGGGCTCGTCGATGGCGCCATCGAGCGGCTCCTTGCCCTCGGGATCCTCGATGACCAGGCGTTCACCACGGCGTGGGTCGAGTCGCGCGATCGCGCCAGGCCCCGCGGCGAGCGCGCCCTCCGACGCGAGCTCCAGCTCAAGGGCGTCGGGCGCGAGGTCGTCGACACGGCGATGGACGAGCGCCGCCCGGAGCCGGGCGGAGATGCCGATCCGGACATCGCGGCCGCGCATCGACTCCTCGAGCGGCACGCGTCGGCGTTGGCTCGCGTGGCGGATCCACGGAAGCGTCGGCAGCGCGCCTACGGCCTCCTGGCCCGGAACGGCTTCGACCCCTCAATCGCCGGCGATGTCGTCAGCGCGTGGCTCGCTTCGGACGACGACCCCGCGCCTGACGAGGATGCCTGAGGCAGAGGGCCGGCCTCTTCGCGTCACGTAGTAGGCTACGCAGTGAGGTCCGGCAGGCCCTGCGTACCGACTGCCGCACCCTCGATGCACATCACGCGTCCGGCCCCGATGGAGCCGGATGGGAGGACGAAGATGGACAGCGTCGCCATCGCCGTATTGGCGCTGGTCGGCGGTCTTGCCGCTGGCGTCGTGGTCGGCTTCTTTGCCCGCAGTCGCTGGGCGAATCAGTCGATCAAGCTTGCCCAGGAGAAGGCCGGCCGGATCGTCGCCGACGCGCGAACGCAGCAGAAGGACCTCATCCTCGAAGCGAAAGAGGAGACGATCCGGCTGCAACGCGAAGCCGAGGACGAGGCCCGCTCGCGCCGCAACGAGCTTTCGAGCCAGGAGCGCCGCCTCGTTGCCCGGGACGAGCAGCTCGACCAGCGCTCGGACATGCTCGAGCAGCGGGATCGCAAGCTCCTCGAGCGCGAGATCGAGCTCGACCGCCAGCGCGAGGAGGTCGGCAAGCTGAACGCCGAGCGTGTCATCGCCCTCGAGCAGGTCAGCGGCGTTTCGGCCGCGGATGCGAAGGGCATGCTCCTCGAGGCGGTTCGTGAGGAAGCCGAGCACGACGCCGTGAAGCTCGCCCGGTCGATCGAGCGCCGCGCGCGCGAGGAGGCCACCGAGAAGGCCCGCGACATCATCCTCACGGCGATGCAGCGGGTGGCGGCCGATCACACCGCCGAGCACACGGTCACCGTCATCCATCTCCCGAACGACGAGATGAAGGGCCGGATCATCGGCCGCGAAGGGCGCAACATCCGAGCCCTCGAACAGGCCACAGGCGTCGACCTGATCATCGACGACACGCCCGAGACCGTCGTGATCTCGGGCTTCGACCCGGTTCGCCGGGAGATCGCCCGCGTCGCGCTCACGAAGCTCATGGGCGACGGCCGGATCCACCCAGGCCGGATCGAGGAGGTCGTCGCGAAGGCCCGGGCCGAGGTCGACCTGATCATGCGCCAGGCGGGCGAACAGGCCGCCTATGACGCCGGCGTGCCCGGCATCCCGCCCGACGTCCTGAAGCTGCTCGGGCGGCTCAAGTATCGAACGTCATACGGCCAGAACGTCCTACAGCATTCGATCGAGACGAGCTTCCTCGCCGCGACGATCGCGTCCGAGATGGGCGTCGACGTCATGGCCGCGAAGACCGGCGGGCTGCTCCACGACATCGGCAAGGCTGTCGATCACGAGATCGAGGGGCCGCATGCCGCGATCGGAGCCCAGATCGCCCAGAAGCACGAGCTGCCGTTCAAGGTCGTGAACTGCATCGCGGCCCATCACCAGGAGGTCGAGTACGCCTGCGTCGAGGCGCCGATCGTCCAGGTCGCCGACGCGATCAGCGCGTCCCGGCCCGGCGCCCGCGGCGAGACGATGGAGACGTACGTCAAGCGGCTCGAGGACCTCCAGGCGATCGCCGAGAGCTTCGGCGGGGTGGAAAAGTCCTTCGCCGTCCAGGCCGGCCGCGAGGTCCGGATCCTGGTCCGGCCCGAGGAGATCGACGACCTCTCCGCGACGCGCCTCGCGCGCGACATCGTGAAGAAGATCGAGGACCAGCTGACCTACCCGGGCCAGATCAAGGTCACGGTCATCCGCGAGACCCGTGCCGTGGAGTACGCGAAGTAGGGGACCGATTGCCGGCGCGTCGCCCTAGCAGGGCAGGTCGGCGTCGAACCCGCTGAACGCGTACTGGGCGAGGGCCACGCCGCCGCCGGTGAACGCCGCGCCTGCGCAGTGGGACTGGGCGTTCTTCAGGTGCCCGACGCCGGCGATGCCGGTGATCACGTCCCACTGGTAGCCGGTCGAGTAGATCCCGAGCCGCGCGACGTGGGCGACAGACGTGAGGTACCAGGCCTCGCCCTGGAGCGCGGATACGTTCAGGGACGTGTCGCTGCGCCAACTGTTCGAGGTCTCGACGTCGAGCCACCAGGTCGTCGCGGCTGGGCTGATCGTAAGGCCGAGCGAGTTGAACGCGGCGACGGCATCGGCATAGGAGTCGGCCGCAGCGTTGTAGCCGTAGTCGAAGGCACAGTCGGCCGTGTCGGCATTTGTCGGGTCGCAGAACCGCGGCGAGGGCTGGCCTTTCGGCCAGTGGCTCGAAAGCGCCGGACCTGGGTTGCCGGTGTTCGCGTAGAGCTGGGCCTTCGACCCGCCGGCCCATTGGATCTCGCCTGCGAGGCAGGGGTTCGCGCTGAACACGATGCCCCTGTTCACGCCGATGATCCCGAACGCGGGGCTCGACGGCAATGCACTTCCGCACTGCGGCCATGAGATGTCGTAGCCGCGCGACGCGACCGGCCTGGGCGGCTTCGAGGCCGCCTCCACCGTCGATGAGCCGAGCACGGTCATGACCGCGAGGAGGGTGGCGACGAGGACCGGGCGGAGCGATGACATCGAGACTCCAACTACCGGCGTTCACCTTAGGCGGTGAGACTCGATCGCGCACGCGAGGCGACGGCGCCGAACGGCGGCCTGCCCCGCCCGGCCGGCGCGTGCCGCGTCCTGATGATCGGCGATGTCATCGGGTCGCCGGGTCGCAAGGCGGTGGAGTCGCTGCTACCCGGGCTCCGGGACGAGCGCGCCATCGACTTTGTCACCGCCAACGGCGAGAACCTCGCCGGCGGCATGGGACTCACCGCCTCGACGGCCGAGGCGCTGTTCGCCCATGGTGTCGACGTCATCACGTCGGGGAACCACATCTGGGACAAGCGCGAGATCTACGAGTCGCTCGAGCGCGACGACCGGATCCTGCGGCCGCTCAACTACGGGACGATGGGCGTGCCGGGTCGGGGCTGGGGCGTCTACCACGCCCTCGACGACTCGGAGCTCGCGATCATCAACCTCCAGGGCCGGACCTACATGCAGCCGATCGAGAACCCGTTCCTGGAGGCCGATCGGCTTCTGGAAGAAGCCGGGGAGCCGTTGCCGCCCATCCGGCTGGTCGACTTCCACTGCGAGATCACGTCGGAGAAGAACGCGCTCGGTGTGCACCTCGATGGGCGAGTCTCGGCGGTGGTCGGGACGCACACCCACGTGCCGACTGCGGACGACCGGATTCTCCCGAACGGGACGGCCTACCAAAGCGATCTCGGGATGACCGGGCCGGTCTACAGCGTCATCGGGTTCAACCCGGCCACGGTCCTGCCGCGGTTCCTGAACGGCCTCCCGACGCGATTCGAAGTGGGGGATGGGCCTGTCGTCTTCAACGCGGCCCAGGTCGACGTTGACCCGGCGACCGGCCGGGCCCTGGCGATCGAGCGGGTCCAGCGGCTCTGGGAGCCATGACGACCGGTCCGAGCGGCGAGCGTCACGACCCCTTCGCCGGCGAGCGCGTCGTGCCCCCGGCCCCGGCGCAGATCGACCTCCACAGCCACACGCTGCGGTCAGACGGGATTCTCACCCCGGCCGAGCTGGCAGCGCAGGCCGCCGCAACGGGGATCCGGCTCCTCTCGATCACCGATCACGACACGCTGGCCGGGATCCGTGAGCTTCGGGCGTCGGATGCCCTGCCGCCTGGCCTCGAGCTCCTGCCGGGCGTCGAGATCAACGCGGTGGCGGGCGATCGGGTCGACCTGCGCCACGAGGAGATCCACGTGCTCGGCCTCGGCGTGAACCCTGACGACGAGCCCTTCGAAACGACCCTTGCGACGCAACGCCACGCACGCCGCCTCCGATTCGAGCAGATGGTGAGCCGGCTCCGGGAGATCGGCCTGCCGATCGAGGTGCAGCTCGACCACCTTCCCGCCACGGACGACGAGGACGCCCTCGGCCGGCCCCGAGTCGCCCGGGCGATGATCGCTGCCGGCTACGTCGAAAGCGTCGAAGATGCCTTTGTTCGCTACCTGTCCCGCGGCCGACCGGCGTACGTGCCGCGCGATGGACTCGGGCCGATCGACGCGATCCGGGTGATCACGGCTGCCGGCGGGGTCCCGGTCCTGGCCCACTTTGCCGAGGCCCCCGACAAGCTCGATCTCATTCGGGAGCTGATGGGCGCGGGCCTCCGCGGGCTCGAGGTCTACTACCGGTCGTACGATCAACGGACCGTGGACGCCCTTCGGATCGTCGCCGCCGACCTTGGCCTCGTCGCGACCGGCGGCAGCGACTATCACGGCGACCGCGAGACCTACGCCGAGGCCCACGCCCACCTGTGGGTCCCGCCGCTCGTCGAGGGGCCCCTGCGGGCCGCGATGGGCGAGGCCGCATCCGGAGTCGCGGCGTGATCACGAAGCCACCCGAGCGGCGTCTCCTGCCGATGCTCGAGATCGCGCCGCCGCCCGTGAGCGCCGGTCGCGAGGCCCCCGATCCCACCGACGAGCGCCTGAACGAGTTCCGGCCGGAGACCCGCGCGCTGCCGCAGTTCTTCATGTGGACGCTCGGCTGCCAGATGAATCGGAGCGACTCCGAGGAGATGGCCGGGCGCCTCCTCGTCGCCGGCTGCGGCGAGGCCGCATCGATGGACGTGGCGGACCTCATCGTCATCAACACCTGCGCGATCCGCGAGGCGGCCGAGGCGAAGGTCATCGGCCGGCAGGGCCAACTCGCCGCGCTCAAGAAGGCGAACCCTGGCCTCCGCATCGTGATGACCGGCTGCTCGGTCCGCGAGATGGATCGTGGCCGCCTGGCGAAGCGCTATCCCGCGATCGACGTCTTCCTCCGGCCGGACGAGGAGCCTGAGCTCATCGATCGGCTGGGACTCGCCTCGGCCCAGGCGCCGGTCGGGATCGTCGGCGCGACCACCGTCGTCGGCCGGACCGTCGTGGGCGTGGCCGATCACCTCGCGGCGACCCGCGCCGGAGCGGTCCACGGAGGCGCGATTCGCCGCTCTTCGGCGACCGCGGCGTGGCTGCCGATCATCTATGGCTGCGACAAGACCTGTACCTATTGCATCGTGCCGTTCAGCCGCGGGCCGGAGCGAAGCCGGCCTTTCGACGAGATCCTCGACGAGGCGCGCTCCCTCGCGGCGCTCGGCTATCGCGAGCTCACCCTCCTCGGCCAGAACGTGAACTCGTACGGCCACGACCTGCCGCCGGACCCGCGGTTCTCGCACGTCCGGACGGCGCGCTGGGCCGGCCGCCGCCTCGACCTCGATGGCAAGCCGGACCTTGCCGAGCTCATCCGGGCCATCGACGGGATTCGGACCGCGGACGGCCTGCCGGCGATCCCGCGCCTGCGGTTCATCACCTCGCACCCCTGGGACCTCTCTGACCGGCTCATTGACGCGATCGCCGAGTGCCCGTCGGTCTGCGAGGCGCTCCACCTGCCGGTCCAGTCGGGCGACGACGCGATGCTCCGACGGATGGGCCGCCAGTACACGATCGAGCACTACCTCGAACGACTGACCCGGATCCGAGCCACCGCGCCCGGGATCGCGATCAGCACGGACGTCATCGTCGGCTTCTGCGGCGAGACCGAGGCCCAGTTCGAATCGACGCTCCGCCTGCTCGATACCGTCGGCTACGACCAGGTCTTCGCGGCCGCCTACTCCGAGCGGCCCGGAACGCCCGCGACGCATCTCGCCGACGACGTTCCTGCCCAAGACAAGCGCCGCCGCCTGAACGTCCTGCTCGACCGCCAGGAGCCGATCGGCTTCGAGCGCAACCGCGCCTGGGTCAGCAAGACCGTCGAGGTTCTCGTCGACACGATCGTCCCGCCGCGCTCGCATGACCACGACGAGCCCGCGGAAACGGCGACGCGTTCGTCCGATGCGGGGGAGGGGATCGCTCTATCGGGCAGGACCCGCCAGAACAAGCTCGTCCACCTCGTCGGCCCGGTCGACTGGATCGGTCGGCTCGTCGACGTTCGTGTCGAGCACGCGGGCCCGTATTCGCTGCGAGGTGCCGCCGTTTCGTGACGGCCAGCCCGCCGATCCTCGTCATCGCCGGAGCCAC
>WNFM01309706.1_pt1 | contig 11834 bp, 15 predicted proteins | sample 5400271 | NCBI WGS metagenome assembly WNFM01 (sample SAMN13153352, study PRJNA577476) | soil metagenome | isolation source: 60 cm saprolite on Douglas fir-dominated hillslope | place: USA:California | collected 2013-09-17 | reverse complement strand
ACGTCGCCCGCGGCAAATAGTGCACACGCAAGACGCGGATCTGTTCATTCTCAAATTCTACTTTGACGGCATATCCCGGTGCCGCCGCCGGTTCTTGTAAGCGCGCCGGCAACATTCCCAGCAGCGTTATGCACATCGTAATCTTTATTCCGCTCATTTCTTTCCTCGCGCGTCGCAGCATATCTGCCACCGCCGGATGTTGCAACGGTTTCGCGTCCTTCGTGGCGTAGCCACTCTTGTTTACCCTGTAAGGGGCTGCGCACGGTGAGCTTCATCAAAAGCCAAATCCACGCAGGCGGGCGTGCACACACTACAAGTTCCCGCGCGCTTGCGTTGCGCCCACTGCCAGCGTACGATTTCCTTCTGTCTGTTCTTTCGCTTTTCCTTTGCAAATTCCGTCCCTTCGCCAACGTGAAGGGAACGGTGTGACAAAGACGGGTTCCAGTGCTTGAACTTTCAAACCCTGGCAAAAAAGGGGTCACGGAATGAAATCGGTCGTTGTGGTCGGCGCGCAGTGGGGTGATGAGGGCAAGGGCAAAGTCGTCGATTATCTCGCCGGCTCATTTGATTACATCGCGCGCGTCGCCGGCGGTCACAACGCGGGCCACACCGTCATTATCGGCAAGGAAAAGCACGTCCTCCAATTAATTCCGTGCGGGATTCTGCGCCTCAAGCAGCATGCCGTCATCGGCGCTGGCGTCGTCATCGATCCCGGCGCGCTCGTCAACGAAATCGAAACGCTCGCCAAAGCCGGCATCGACGTAACAGGCCGCTTGCACATCAGCAATCGCGCGCATCTGATTTTTCCTTATCACCGGGAACTGGACAAAGCCGCAGAAAGCGCGCGCGGCGCAAACAAAATCGGCACAACGTCGCGGGGTATCGGCCCTGCTTACGAAGACAAGATGGCGCGCCGCGGCCTCCGTATGTGCGATCTGCTCGATCCCTCGCTCTTCCGCGAAAAAGCTGCCCGTGTCGTCGCCGAAAAAAATCGTTTGGCGAAAGGCGCGTACGGCGCGGACATAGATTTCTCCCACGAAGTCGAAGAAACTCTCAAACAAGGCGAAAACTCGTCAATCACGCGCTCGATTCCGGCCAGTCCGTCCTTTTTGAAGGCGCGCAAGGCACGATGCTCGACATCGACCACGGCACTTATCCCTACGTCACAAGCTCCAGCGCAATTTCCGGCGGCGCAACCACTGGCGTCGGCGTCCCACCCACAAAAATCAAACACGTCCTCGGCATATCCAAGGCGTACACCACGCGAGTCGGCGGCGGCCCGTTTCCCACCGAAATGCCTGACCTCGACGCGCAAGCCATTCGCGAACGCGGAAAAGAATTCGGCGCCGTCACCGGACGTCCCCGCCGCTGCGGCTGGCTTGATCTCGCCGTTTTGCGTTACGCCAAAATGGTCAACGGCATCGATTCGCTGGTCGTTACCAAACTCGATGTCTTCGACACACAGCGCGAAATCCAGGTCTGCACCGGCTACCAATACAAAGGCACGCCCATCAACGAAATGCCCGCGCTCGCCGAAGAATACGAAAAAGTTACGCCCATCTATAAATTGTTACCTGGATGGGAGCAGGAAACCTATGGCGTAAAAGACGCCGCAAAACTGCCCAAAGCCGCGCTCGACTACATGCGCTTCATCGGCGATTTCCTCCAGGTCGAAATCGGCATGATCTCCACCGGCCCCGAACGCGACGCCACCATCATTCCCGAAGGTACGCTCCTTGCCCGCTGGCTCTAGTCGGGAGCCTTTGTAGGGCCCGCTTTCTGAAGCGGGCCGCTTCAGCCGAGTCACCAACGTCGAATTCGTCGCAATCGGTAGGGGCACGATGTATCGTGCCCTCTTCGACGAGTCGACCAACCGTATCTTTCAACTCGATCCACTCGGCTTGTGGCAGGCCTGGCGGGTTAGAATGAATCGCCGATGCTAACGTTCGACGAAGCTCGAAAAAGAATCACGCAAGAACTGGTGCGACTCATTGCGTCCACGTCCCGCGCAATGGAATCCGTCGCGCTGGGCGACTCTCTGGGCCACACGCTAGCCCAGGAAATCCGCGCCGATCGCCTCTACCCGCCTTTCGACCGCTCCATCCGAGATGGTTTTGCCGTTCGCGCCGCAGAAATCGCACCCGGCGCAAAACTCCGTTGTATCGGCGAACTAAAAGCCGGCGACACTCCCGAAATTTCCGTCGCGCCTGGAACCTGCATTCAAATCATGACCGGCGCCGCCGTCCCGAAAGGTGCAGACGCCGTCGTGATGGTCGAACACACCTCGTCCGAGGGCGACACAATCGTCTTCAGCAAAACGATCGAGCCGGGCCAGCACATCGTTCCCCGCGGCAGGGAAGCAGCTGAAGGCCAAGTGCTGGTCGCCCGCGGCGCACGAATCGGCTTCGCCGAAATCGCTGCAGCCGCGCAAGTCGGCGCTGTCGAACTCCAGGTTTTTCGCAAACCGCGCGTCGCCATCCTNNNCCCGCCGAAACCAAACCCGGCGACTTCCAAATCCGCAACAGCAACGCCTACTCGCTCGCTGCCCAAGTCACGCTTCACGGCGGCGAACCCTTCGTCCTTACCAACGCAAAGGACACCGAGCAAGACCTCCGCGAGAAAATCACGCAAGGCCTCAAGCAAGACATGCTCATTCTTTCCGGAGGCGTTTCGGCCGGAAAGTACGATCTCGTCGAAAAAGCTCTCCGCGACCTAGGCGCTAACTTTCACTTCGACGCGGTCGCCATCCGCCCCGGCAAACCAACGGTCTTCGCCGTCTGCAAGAACAAACCCGTCTTTGGCCTCCCCGGAAATCCCATTTCCACGATGGTCACGTTCGAGCTCTTCGCATCACTCGCCCTTGAACTTCTTTGCGGAGCGGAAGCCAAACCACTCGCCTTTCTCGAAGCGCATCTCGCCGAATCTCTCCAGGAACGAACTGGTCTAGCTCACTTCCTGCCCGCGCGCCTCGAATGGCCGGACCGCATTCCCACCGTAAAACCCATCCGCTGGCAAGGTTCCGGCGACCTCGCTGCGGTAGCCAAATCCAACTGCTTCCTCTACATTCCCGCCGACCGCGCCGAATTCGCCGCCGGCGAACCGGTTCGCATCCTGCCCCGCCGCGATGTCCTGTAACTCTAACCTGCTAAACTGAACCCAATGCCCAAACTGTCTCACTATGGCAAACGTGGCCAAGTCCAAATGGTTGACGTGTCCGCTAAAGCCGTCACCACCCGCTCCGCCAAAGCGCAAGCCTTCGTCAAAATGAAGCCTGCGGTCCTCGCGGCCGTCCGCAAATTAAAGAATCCCAAGGGAAATCCCCTTGAAGTCGCTCGCATCGCCGGAATTGCCGCCACCAAACGCACTGCCGAGTGGATACCTCTTTGTCATCCACTGCCCCTCACTCACATTGATGTGACCGCTTGCCTATGCAAGAATGGCGTTGAGATTCGCTCCCACGTAGTGGCGGCCGCCCAGACGGGTGTCGAGATGGAAGCCCTGGTCGCCGTTACTGCCGCAGCCCTCACGGTCTACGACATGTGCAAAGCCCTCGATAAAGGCATCGAAATCTCGGACGTGTTTCTCCTGGAAAAGACCGGGGGCAAGAGCGGCGATTTCCGCCGCACGGTTGGTCTTAGCCGCAAAGCAATCGGCCGGAGGAATCGTTGAGCGCCTCCACCGGAAGAACGGTACGGCTCCTGGTTGCCGACGACAATCCACTCGTGCGGGAAATCGTCGCCAAGGGTATGGAACCGCATTGCGAAGTCACCATCGCCACCGACGGCGCCGATGCCTTGCTGAAAATCATCGACGAGCCGCCCGACGCGATTCTTTGCGACTACAAAATGTCAGGCCTCGACGGCCGCCAGCTATTTGAAAAATTGCGCGGTCGCGAACAAACGCGCCACATTCCGTTTTTGTTCATGGCCAGCCGCGCCGATATCGAAGAGCGCCTGCGCCCGCTCGTGGACGGCGTCGAAGACTTCATCGCCAAGCCATTTCTGGTAAAGGACCTCGTCCGCATCACGAAGAAAGTCATCGACCGCCTCCACCTTGAAAAATTGCAGAAGCGCGCATCGCGCCCCGGCGTAATTCAAGGCCGTCTCGAAGAGATGAGCATGATCGACTTGATGCAGTCGCTCGAAATGGGACAGAAGTCCTGCCGCCTCATCGTTCACCACAACGGACAACAGGGCGAACTCTATTTCGCTTCAGGCCAGTGCCGCGACGCAAAAATGGGCAATATCGAAGGTGATGACGCCGTCTACAAAGTGCTGCTCTGGTCCGCCGGCGAGTTTGAAATTGATTTCAACGCTGCGAACGCTTCCACTCGCACAACCACTACGCGCAACACCACCGGCCTCCTGATGGAAGCCATGCGCTTGATGGACGAAGCGAGTCGCGACACCGTTCCCGCACAGTAATTGCGCCCATGGCTAACGACGCTACGCCACTGCGAGTCGCCGTCATCACTATCAGCGATTCCGTGTCCGCTGGAAAAAACGAAGACAAATCTGGCCCCGCGGTCATCGCTCGTTGCCGCGAACTCGGTTGGGAAATTAAATCGAGCCTCGTCATCCCCGACGATCCGCCCAGCATTCGCGAACAGCTGCGCCAGTTCGCCGATTCCGGGCGCGTGGATTTGATTTTGACCACGGGCGGTACCGGCCTCAGCCCGCGCGATTCCACGCCCGAAGCCACCATAGCCGTCGCTGACCGTCTCGTTCCCGGATTCGCCGAAGAGATGCGCCGCAAGGGCATGGAAAAAACGCCGCGTGCCATTCTTTCCCGCGCCGTAGCCGCCGTCCGCCACAAATCCCTAATCCTGAATCTTCCCGGCAGCCCCAAAGGCGCCGTAGAATCCCTCGACGCCCTCGCCGATCTTCTCCCCCACTCCGTCGCCATCATCCACGGCGCCCGCCACGACTAGAGGTGTTTCACTGCGCTTACGTTCCGTTTGCAACCGGCGTGAGCTTGTAGTGCAGCCGCACAATCGTCATTCCGAGGAAGGAAATCGCGTGGTCGGTGCGCAAAAACTTTTCTGAATCCTCATACACGCGAAAAACTTCATGCAACGTTTTGAAGAGTCTCGCGTGAAAGTGATTGGGACCGGATTCCACAAGACGGTAAAAGCCCGAGCCGCCAAACGCTCTTCCATGCGACTGAAGCCCAAAGGAACCGTCTGGATGATTCACAGGAACCAAGTAGACGTTCGCGCTGCCGCGGTCTGGAAACGTCACTTTTACGCAGGGATTACCTTCTTCGGGGATTCTTGCGATCGAATAAATTCCCGCGAACATCACGGCACCCGATGATTTCAATTTTCGCAGCCAGCCTGTGTACACCAGTTCGCCCGTGCCTGGCTTAACGATCTGGATAATCTGGCTCGTCATTCCGCGCGCCATTTCCATCGGAGAAAGCGGAAAATTCAGTTGGTCCATTCGCTGGCTGATGAACTCCACGAGCAACCAAAGGAAGAATCGCCCCACGAGCGCCACTTCGCTCCATGCCTCCATTTGATACTGGGCTGTGTGTTCGTAAAAATGTCGCACTCGAGGATGAACGGTATCAGGATTGAAAGCAGGACCGCGAAGTAGCGCAAAATCCGGGATCAAGCCGGCATTTGGCGCAAATCGAAGTTCCAGATTCTCGTCCTCCGCGATCCGTTCATAGATGCCTGTCCCGATCAAAACCGAATCGCCCAGCGGGCAATTCAGCCACGGAGCATCGGCACGCGTCACGCGTTTGCCGATTGCGCGAACGAGTAATTCGATGAACTCTTCGAGGCACCAGCCGATCACGTGATGGATTTTGGGCGAAATTCCAGATCCATCCGCCTGAGAGGAATCGCTTGGCATGGCATTTCTATCTTAAGTGCGAGTCGCGCCGCGTCGCAGTGAAGAAGTGGGGAATGGTGACGCAAGAAGCAGCGGAATCGGAGAAGACATCCTTCAGTGAGGAATTACCGGCAACGTGATCGCCGAAGGGTGTTCCTTGTCCATGTAGATGCGGATCAAGGCCGCTTGCATTTTTGAGGACTTAATTTCGGACTTTCCTGTCTGCAAATTCCGGGAAAAATGAGGCGCAAACGCGCCGGAGATTTGCACGCGCAGTTTGTGTCCTTTCTTGAAAACGTTGGACGTAAGAAGGCGGTCCAGTTTTAACTCGTAGACTTTGTTCGGCTCAAGCAACTCCGATTGCAAAGATCCGTTGCGGTAGCTCGCCCGCAATACATCCAGCCCCGGGCTCATAAGATTAAAGGACCTGCCGTCAGGCCACACGTCCAGCACCCTCACCCACAGATCGAAATCCGGAGCGTTGGCAGACGCGAAAATCGTTGCGCGCATTGGTCCTGTGACCTCGGTATCTCTCTTAAGAGCTGGTGAGTCGAAGACAAGGACGTTTCGGTGACCAGGGCCGGGAAGCGATTGATAGTCCCGCGCGCCGAATTCCTCGTAGGGATCAGTCAAAGGTTGTGATGGGTTGGAGATAAATTGAAAGTACGTTGCCAGATCGGTGGGAGGATCGGTCTGCAGTGCCCAGATCTGGTGCGGGCTGTTCTTTCGCGCCATATACAAGTAGAACGACGTTGCGGTCGCTCGCGCGACCGGCCATGCGTCTTCATCGCGCCAGTTGTTGTCGCTCATCACGAAAATATGCACCGGTTTTTCGCGGTCGACTCCGTTGTCGATTCCTTTTACGTAATGGTCCACCCAACGAAGAATGATTTCGTCGTAGTCCACTTTCGCCGCGGGACCAAAGTCGATGTCGCCCGCTCTTGTGCGTTCGAGTTCGCCGTGCGTCCACGCGCCGATAATCGTCTGCGTGCGCGCATCCTTTTCTCCTTTTCGCGCGGCGAGCAGTCCGTTGAAATTCGTCGTTGCGCCGTCCGGCCCGTACGCTTCGTCATACCAGCCGGAAATATTCAGCACGGCGCAATGGACGCGATCGTATTTTCCGCGCAGCTCCGCCCAATCCCACCACGGATCCGCAGGCGGATGCGCCAGCCATTCGTAATAAAACGGCGCCACATCTTTAAAATCGGGTAGATCGCGGAGCGGAAGAAACTTCTGCAGCCGCTCGCGTTCTGTTTTCCACGCAGCCGCCGCTTCTTTAGATGTCTTCGGCCCGGGCAAATTTTTCTTAGCGCGAATATCGGGCGCGATGTTGAACCAGATCCAATCGATCCACGAACCATCGAAAACGCCGCCGGAATAGAAGAAATTCCGCGGCGTGGAAAACGTCATCGCCGGAACCATCGCTTTCAAGTGCGGAGGACTCTCGATCGCAGCAAGCCATTGCACCGCGCCAGGATACGAAAGCCCGAACGTCCCCACGTCGCCCTTCGACCACGGCTGCGTGGCGGCCCACTCGATCGTGTCGTACCCGTCGCGACCTTCGTTTTTGTACGGATCGAATTCACCATCCGATGAATAGCGTCCGCGCACATCTTGAATCACGACCGCATAACCACGAGCGACTGCCTTGCCGAATGTTGTCCATTCCTTTGGCGCGTTCTCTTTCCCATACGGCGTGCGATAAACGAGAACTGGAAACTTCGCACCTGCAGCGGGAAGCAGAACATCGGCGCGCAAAACTGCGCCGTCGCGCATTTTGACGGGAACGTTTTTCAGTTTGATTGGCTGAGCGTCATTCGCCAATACGAATGACGGCGCAAACAGTACAACGACAATCCATGTGCAGCACCGTGCGGCAATTCGCCAATGCATTTTGTTAGAGAACAAAACAAAATCCGCTACGCGCCATGCGTTGCGCGAAACGCGGCCAAACATTTCTGCGCCGTTTCGATTTCAGAAAAACGGCTGCCTTCCTGTTCGATCAAATAATATTCGATGCCGCCGCCGTGTTCCGCCGCGTCGAAAAGCTGCTTCCACGGCGCGACACCTTCTCCGAACAGCACGGCGTAGCCCTTATCTTTCTCCGGCGACCATTCTTTGCAGTGCATCGAATGGATGCGGCCTGGATTCGCTTTGATCCAGGCAACGGGATCCGATCCGGCTTCGATGCAGGTGCCAACGTCGAGCTGCAGCATGACTGTTGGTTTTGTGTTCTTCGCGAGAATGTCCATCGGCCGCGTGCCGACTTCTCCGCGGAATTCCGCCTGATGATTGTGATAGCCGGCTTCCAATCCTGCCCCTTCGAGTTTTTCCGACGCCGTATTCAGAATGTCTGCGACGGATTTCCACGCATCGGGCGTCGAACCTTCGTGCGAACTCGCCATCACGACATATTTGCCGCCAAGGATTTTATTCACTTCGATCGCGTGGCCGATTTTGTCCGCACTAAAATTTCCACTGTCGTTGTGCGTCGAATAGCAGCGGATGCCGAGGTCGTCGAGCAGTTTTTTCATTTCTTTTGCTTGATCGGCGGTCCACTGGTAGTAGGGGCCGTAAAATTCGAGGCCCTGGTAGCCGGCTTTGGCGACTTCGCGCACGGTGCCCATAGGGTCTTTGGTGAGAGAGTTCCGGACGGAGTACATCTCGATGCCCACCGGGATTCCGCTCGCGGCTGCGTTTGCGACTGTGGCGCGCAATCCGAAGGGTGCTAGCGCCGCCGTTGCCGTAAAACTTCGTCTCGACCAGAGTTGGCGTTTCATTTTTTCGGTGCTCCCTGACGGGGAGTCTACTACAGGTTGGCGGCGTTGTTGCCTGGGTACGGCGCGCAGCGGAGTGGTTCGGGGCGTGTTATGTGATTGACGCGAGAGGCGGGGTCAGAAAGAATACTTGGACCATGGCACAGAAACTTTCTGACAAGAGGCTGGCGATATTAGGGGCGGGGAAGCTCGGCGGGATTTTGCTGCGCGCGTATTTGAAGCAGGGACTCTTCGCGGCGAAGCGCGTTACGGCGACGGTGAAGCACGGAGAAAAAGCCAAGGCGCTCGCGAAAGAGCTGGGCGTCAACGTGACGAACGACAACCGCAAAGCCGTGAAAGACGCGGATATTATTTTGCTGGGCGTGAAGCCGCAAGTCGTCGGCGAGGTGCTCAGAGAAATCGCGCCGGAGTTGAGCGAGAAGACTCTGGTGATTTCCGTGGCTGCTTCGGTGCCGACGAGTTATCTCGAAGAGCGGCTCGTCAAAAAGGTGCCGGTTGTTCGCGCGATGCCGAACACGCCATCGGCAGTCGGCTGCGGCATGACGGGAATTTGCGCCGGAGCGCACGCGAAAGCGGAACATCTGGTGATTGCGCTGGCAATGTTCAACGCGGTGGGACGCACGGTCGCCGTCGACGAAAAAAATATGGATGGCGTCACGGCGTTATCGGCAAGCGGGCCGGCGTATGCGTACATCATTCTGGAATCGCTCGCGGAAGCCGGGGTAAAAGTTGGATTGCCGCGCGACGTGGCGACGCTGCTGGCCGCGCAAACGATGAAAGGCGCTGCAAGCGTCGTACTCGAAACCGGCGATCACCCGGCACTTTTGAAGGATGCGGTGACCACGCCTGCCGGCTGCACGATTGACGGTATCCTGGAACTCGAAGAAGGTAAGCTCCGCGTGACGCTCATTAAGGCTGTTGTGAAAGCGACGGAGCGCGCCGGCGAACTTCTCTTTGAGAAATAGCTTTTATAATGACCGATGATCCCAATGATTCTGAAAAACTGACGCAGGCTCAAAAAGATGTCCGCGACATGACGCTAAAGAGCGGCCTTGCGATGGAACTGCCATTGACCATCGTGGGGGCCATACTTTTGGGCGGTTTCCTTGGATACCTGCTGGACCGATGGCTTCACAGCGCTCCTTGGCTGATGATTTTGGGTGGCGGTTTTGGATTCGCGAGTAGTATTTTTGAAATTGTTCGGCGTTTTCGTCCCCGCTGATTTTTCTCTTCGATGATTTCTCAACTCTTCAAATCTGACACCACAATTCCTGGTGGGCACGTGGTCCGGAGGATACAGTGGCTCACGATCGCGTTTGGCGTCGTCAGCGCAGCCGTGGCCCTTGTGCTGCACAGAATGGATTGGGCCAAAGGACTGCTCGGTGGAGCGGTCTTGGGATGGCTGAATTTCACGTGGCTCCAGAGCGGAATCCGCGCCATTTTTGAAACAGCCCTTTCGCAAGCAAATGCGTCCTTGGAGCGTGCGGAGGCGCCTACAAGTGGCGCTAATTCAGCAGCTTCCGGGATGATCAGGGCGTTCGCGATGCTCTTCCGGTACGCTTTGGTGGCACTTGGAGTGTATGTTATATTTATTTATCTGCACGTTCCCTTGGTTAGTATAGGTATGGGATTGTGCGCGCTAATCGCCGCAATAATTACGGCCAGTGTGTGGGAAGCAGTTAAACCTGCAGCATGAGGAGCTAGCCCTGCGGGGCTCACGAAGCGATGGAAGAATACGTTAGTCCAATCACACATTTTGTGAACCACTACCTCGGTTCATTTGTTCTTTCGATTCTGAACACGCTGCACATCAAGCCTGAAGATCCAGCACTGCCAATACCGCAGCAGGTCGTAATGGGTTTCCTGGTCCTGATGATTCTCACAGTCGTTGCCTTGGTGCTTCGCTCTCGCCTGTCTGTGGAAAAGCCGGGAGCGACGCAGCAAATAGCAGAGTTATTGCTGACCAATCCCATGCGTATCGGTATTCGCGACGTCCTGGATGAAGCGGCCGGACATCATGGACGTTCTTTTATTTCGTTCATTGGAACGATCAGCATATTCGTGCTCGTTTCCAACTTGATGAGCTTATTCCCGTGGTTCTCTGCGCCAACAGGAAACCAGACGGTACCACTCGCCTGTGCGTCGCTGGTGTTTTTGTACTTCAACTTTCAAGGCGTGCGGCACATCGGCTTGGGACACTATCTGAAGAACTTCACTGCGGGAACTCCCTGGTGGATTGCCTGGCTGATCTTTCCGCTGGAACTGTTCAGTACGTGCGCGCGCGTTCTTTCGCTTACCGTGCGTCTCTATGCGAACATTTTTGCGAGCGACCTGATTTACGTCATTTTCGTTAGCCTGCTGTCGGGTGTCGCTACTTGGGGCTGGAACAAATCACCCGCGCTGGGAATCGCATTCGGAATTTTCCCCGCGCTCATACCGCTTGCTTTCATCCTGTTGCATCTGCTGGTAGCGTTCGTTCAGGCTTTCATTTTCACCGCGTTGCCCTCGGTTTATTTGGGCTTGGCGACGGCGGAAGAGCACTAGTTCAGACTTGCTACCGGCGTTTTGCAGTTGAGTTTGGCGAGCCGTCCGGGATTCGCGCTTTGATGTGAGATCGCGGTCGTAAGAGCGCAGCCCCTTATAGGGTAAACGAGAGTGGCTGCGCTACAAGAGTTTTGCCGGCTGCGGTTGCCGGCAATCTGCTGCTTCAGTGTGAGCCCGGCTGCACGGTGTCCGGGAACCACCTCCTGGCGGCAATTCATAAGGAGGCAGTACATGAAGAAGCCGAGTATGTTATTGACTGCGTTGGCAGGCGTGGCGCTCTTGGCGCCGGCAGCGTTCGCGCAGGGCGGAGAGGCCGCTGGCGGGGCTGCCAAGAGCAGCGCAGCACTTGTGGTCGCGGCCATTTTTGGCGTTGGCATCGCGGCATTTGGCTGCGGTCTGGGCCAGGGCCGGATTGGTGCGGCGGCGCAGGAAGGCATTGCACGGAACCCGGGGGCGGCGAAGAGCATGTTTATTCCGATGCTTTTGGCGCTGGCTTTCGTTGAGACCCTCGTGCTTTTGACGTTCGTGACAGTTTTCGTGGTTAAGTAGACTTCCCATAAGTATTTGCAAACCTGCCCCTCCGGCTGAGCCGGAGGGGCTTTTTGTTTTGTCGTGGCCGTAAGTTGTTGAAACTTAAGGGAATGGGCTAGAGCCACCCCCCTCCCCTTGGTTTTTT
>WNFM01357776.1_pt1 | contig 11835 bp, 10 predicted proteins | sample 5400271 | NCBI WGS metagenome assembly WNFM01 (sample SAMN13153352, study PRJNA577476) | soil metagenome | isolation source: 60 cm saprolite on Douglas fir-dominated hillslope | place: USA:California | collected 2013-09-17 | reverse complement strand
TCCCATCATGGCCGGGTGGGCGCCCAATATCCTCGCCGCGGGAAGCGCGGCTTACCTGCTGCTCACGGCTCGGACCTGACCGGTCGCCGGCTACCGGCCGCCGGGTGCGATCTCTTCAAGTGCTCTCAAGAGATCGCTGGCTAACAGTCCGTGCCGGAATGCCTCGCGCAGAGCGCGCTCTGCGATCTGCCGGGCCACGGCCGCCGGTCTCTGGCGCGGCTCGCGCGGCGCCGCGGCGACAAACGCGCCAAGCCCCCGGCGCATCTCGATCAGGCCTTCCTGGGCCAGGGTCCGGTAGGCGTGCTGGACCGTGTTGGGATTCAGCTTGAGCTCCTTGGCGAGCTGCCGGGTCGCGGGCAGCGATTCACCCGGCTTCAAGACACCTACCGATACCGCTCGCTGCAACTCGTCGGCGATTTGTCGGTAGACCGGCCGAGGATCGTCTTTGCGGAGCTCAATGAACATCTGTATCTCCGTAGCGTAGGGCGGTTCCCGAACCGCCACTACTAGATACCTAGTGAACTAGTTTATTAGTGCGCTAGCCTTCACCCGTAGAGCTCCGGTGTGCCCGGGCGCGGCGTTGGTGAGATCGATCACGATAAGGATCGACGTGATGTCGGTCGCCGAAATGGTGGATCCGGAAGGCCTGCCGATAGGCCGAAGGGTCGACAACGCGATCCGCAGATTGGAGCCGGCGGGGTCGACATAGAACGACCTCCCCCACCGCGCGCCGTCTCCGCGCCGCACCTGAACCGAGACGCGCAGCGGCCGGTCCCCCGCCAGCGACAGATCGATCGCCGTCATCGGCTGCGGGTCGACGTCCGTCGCGAGGGCGACGAACTGGCTGTTCCTGGGTCCGTCGCCGAGCTTGTAATCGAGGGCGGCATCGTGGTCGCTTCGCCGGAGGATGCCGCTCGACGTCGGGTCTTTCTCGATCCGCCAGGGAAACGGCGGAATCGGCTCCGCACTCTCCGCACCCTTAGCACCGTCCGCACTCTTAGCACCGTCAGCACCCTTAGCACTCTTAGCACTTCCGTCATTCAGAAAATAGATCGGGTTCGACACCAGCCACGGAATCGGCGGGATCCCTGGCGCCCCAGGCGCCAGGACTTCGATGCGGTAAGACCCGGTCGCGCCGGTGAGCACCCGGCGGATCTCCCCCGTCGACGTGGTGACCACCCGCCCGTTGTGGATGAGGCGCACTTCGGCGCCTGGCGGCGCCAGGGCGTGTGCCGTCATCGTGGCGTCGGAGTCCGCCGGCAGCGCGCCGCCCATGGACACGCGCTCGAATCCGGATTCCACGGCGAAGTCGATCAGCGCGGGGCCCGCCACGGCGTCGATCGCGGTGAAGGCGCTTCCTTTTCGGATGGCGCCATAGATCGCGCGTGCGTCCGCCGCGGGGTCGCCGGTCAGCGGCGTCTCGACCACGACCCTGTTGCTGAAGGCTCTGAAGCTCGCGTCGTAGCTCGGGATGCCGACCGTGCCCGACAGGCTGCGGCTGCTGTCCTCCGCCCGGCGCCCGACGCCGCCGTGCGCGTCCGCTCCGGCGAGCGCCACGACCCGGCGCGTCTGTGTCAGCCGATCCCAGCGATCGAGCGTCGCGGGGCGATCGAAGAGGCTGGCCACCGCGGGTCCGGGCCGCAGGAGGTACGCCAGGCCGGCCCGCGCCAGCCGGACGCGCGACTCGCCGCGCCACTCGCTGTCGGCGTTCAGCCACTCGATGCCGTCGATCGGCGCGCGCTCGTCCGTCCAGCGCAGCGCGGGCCGGGGCGAGTCGGGGTGCGCCGCGATGCCGAAGCCGCCGAGCCGGGCCACGTCCTCGACGACCGCCTCCGCGGCGCCGCCCAGCGGATACGGGGCGCGCCGCATGCCGAGGGCGGCGTAGTGCCCTTCGTCGGTGCTGATCTCCACCCCGTCGAGGACGAGCACGCCCCCGACGTAGGCGGGAGGATCCGGCGGCCGGGTCCCGTCGCCGTGGTCGGTGAGGATGACGAACTTCAGCCCCGCGCGCGCGGCCGCGGCCGCCACCGCGATCCGGTCGCCGACGCCGTCAGAGCGTGTGGTGTGGATGTGGTACGCGCCCGGAATCGTGCGCGCGGCCAGCTCCGCCCAGCCTGCCGGATCGAGGCGCGCCGGGAGCGGAGGGAGCGTGAACAGAAACAAAAGGACGCCGGCCGCGACAAGCGCGACCAGCGTCACCAGTGTCGATCCGCGACTGAAGACTGAAGACTTACGGACTGGCGAGTGTCGATTGTCGATTGGAGCCTTCATAGACGACGCCCGGGCCTCCTCGCCAATCGCCAGTCTTCAATTATCGTCCCGCATCCGCCCGGAGAGCGGCCGCCTTATCCGTCCGCTCCCACGTGAACTCCGGCTCCGTGCGGCCGAAGTGCCCGAAGGCCGCCGTCTTCTTGTAGATCGGACGCCGCAGGTCGAGCGATTCGATGATGCCGCGCGGGGTCAGCTTGAAGTGCGCGCGCACCAGCCCGCTGATCTTGTCGTCGGGAATCGTGCCCGTGCCGGCGGTCTCGATGTAGACCGACACAGGCTCCGCGACGCCGATCGCATAGGCGAGCTGGACCGTGCACTTCTCCGCCAGGCCGGCCGCGACGACGTTCTTCGCGACGTACCGCGCCATGTAGCACGCCGAGCGGTCCACCTTCGTCGGATCCTTGCCCGAGAACGCGCCGCCGCCGTGCGCGGCCGCGCCGCCGTAGGTATCGACGATGATCTTGCGCCCGGTCACGCCGGCGTCGCCGTGCGGACCGCCGACGACGAAGCGACCGGTCGGGTTGATGAGGACGCGCGTCTTGCCGTCCATCATCTCCTTCGGGATCACCTTGTTGACGATCTTCTCGGTGATGTCTTCCTTGAGCGTGTCGTTGCTGACCGCGGGGCTGTGCTGGGTGGAGACGACGATGGTGTCGACGCGGACCGGGCGGCCGTTGTCGTACTCGATCGAGACCTGCGACTTGCCGTCGGGCCGGAGGTAGTCCATCGACCCGTCGCGCCGGCGCTCGGAGAGGCCTTTCACGAGCTTGTGCGCGAGCATGATCGGCATGGGCATCAGCTCGGGCGTCTCGGTGCAGGCGTAGCCGAACATCAGTCCCTGGTCGCCGGCGCCGCCGGGATCCACGCCCTGGGCGATGTCGGGTGACTGGCCGTGGATCGACGACAGGACGGCGCACGTCTCGGAGTCGAACCCGTACTTGCCGCGGGTGTAGCCGACCTCACGGATCGTCTCGCGGACGATGCTCGGGAAGTCGACGTAGCAGCTCGTGGTGATTTCGCCGGCGACGATCGCCAGGCCGGTCGTGACGAGCGTCTCGCAGGCGACGCGCCCGACCGGGTCCTGCGCGAGGATCGCGTCCAGAATCGAGTCGGAGATCTGATCGGCGATCTTGTCCGGGTGCCCTTCGGTCACCGACTCCGACGTAAATAGATAACGACCTTTACCGCTCATGTGCGACTCGAGCTCCTTCGGCTGCTGGAATGACGGATGGTAGAACCTTACGACTCTAACACGTTTATCGCTACTTCCTGGGATGAAACTGGTCGTAGACCGAGCGCAGCCGCGCCTCGAGCACGTGCGTGTAAATCTGCGTGGTCGAGAGATCGGCGTGGCCGAGCATCATCTGGATGGCGCGCAGATCGGCGCCGCGATCGAGGAGGTGCGTCGCGAACGAGTGCCGCAGCACGTGCGGGCTCAGCCCGCGGGGGAGCCCGGCTTTCGTCCCGTAGCCCTTGAGCACCTTCCAGAAGCCGACGCGCGAGAGCCGGCCGCCGCCTTTCGCGTTGACGAACAGCCACGGCGTCTTGCGGGCCTTGAGCAGCGCCGGCCGTGCCCCCGCCAGATAACGCCGCACCCAGTCCGCCGCCTCGTGGCCGAGCGGCACGATCCGCTGCTTGTCCCCCTTCCCGATGCACGTCAGATATCCCGCGTCGAGACTCACGTCCCCAGGTCTCAGCGACAGCAGCTCCGTGACGCGGAGGCCCGTGGCGTACAGCAGCTCGATGAGCGCCTTGTCGCGCAGCCCGCGCGGCGTGGCGGTGTCGGGCTGCGCCAGCAGCCGATCGACCTGCGCCAGATCGAGGTACTTGGGGAGCGCCGGCCAGGCCCTGGGCGAGCGCAGATCTTCCGCGGGATCGCGCGTGATGCGCTTCTCGAGCAGCAGGAACCGGTAGAACCCGCGGACGCACGCCACGGCGCGCGCGACGGAACGCGGCGCCAGACCCCCGGTCGTCAGCTGCCGCGCGAAGGCCTCCAGGTCGCGACGGTCGAGCGACTCGACGGCGCGCTTCTTTCCGCTCGCGAAAGCCGTGAGCGCGGCAAGATCGCGGGCGTAGCTGGCGACGGTGTTCGGCGACATCCGCCGGACGTCCCGCAGGTAGTCCAGATAGATCCCCGTCTGACTCATGGCCGTCCGCGCCGGCGACGGCGCGTCCACTCGACGCAAAGGAGCGCCGCGAATGGGACGGCCCATCACGGCAATCGCATCGGGTTCATGGATCGAGTCTGCGCGCGCGCGGGAAATGCCGTCTTCATTTCGGCCACGCGCGCGGCGGACCGATCCGCCCCGAACACGCGGCCGCCGGACGTCCGATCCGCCAGCGCCAGCCCCTCGGGGCCGCAGGAGGTACGCCAGGCCGGCCCGCGCCAGAGGGAGGCGCGACTCGCCGCGACCACTCCCGCTCGAGGGGGCCGGCCACCTCGGCCACGCGCTCCACTGAAACCTCGGCGTCCATCTCGGCAGAGTTTATACTAGCGGTTGTCCGATGCCGATCCAGTCCAAGTGGCAGTCGCTTCCTACCGAGCAGATCAATCCCGCCAGCCTCGCCGTTGACAAGACGGCGGTCCGCGACATCATCGACATGGTGGTCAACGAGGACCGCAAAGTCATCGCGGCCGTCCAGAGAGAGAAGGAGAAGATCGCGCACGGCGTCGAGATCATCGCCCAGTCGCTCCGCAAGGGAGGGCGGGTGATCTTCATCGGCGCGGGGACGAGTGGACGGCTCGGCGTGGTGGAAGCCTCCGAGATGCCGCCGACCTTCGGCACGCCGCCCCGGGTCGTGCAGGCCATCATGGCCGGCGGCCAGGCGGCGGTCTTCCAGGCCAAGGAGGGGGTCGAGGACAACTACGAGGAAGGCGGGCGCAGCATCGGGCGCCTGCGCCTCTCCAGCCGCGACGTCGTGATCGGCGTGTCCGCCAGCGGGATTACGCCGTTCGTGCGGGGCGGACTGACGCGGGGCCGCAAGGCCGGCGCGAAGATCATCTTCGTCACCTGCTGGCCCGGGACGGAGCTCTCGAACTTCGTCGATCTGATCATCGCGCCGTCGGTCGGGCCCGAGATCATCGCCGGCTCCACGCGCCTCAAAGCGGGCACGGCGACCAAGATGGTGCTCAACATGCTGACCACCATCGCGATGATCAAGTGGGGCAAGACCTACGGCAACCTGATGGTGGACGTCAAGACGGGCAGCGAGAAGCTGAAGGACCGCGCGAAGCGGATCCTCGGGATCGTCACCGGGCTCGAGCCCGACGGAGCCGAGGCGCTGCTCAAGCGGGCGAAGTGGAACCTGAAGGCCGCCATCGTGATGGAAAAGGCGGGACTGACGCTGCCGCAGGCGATCAAGCGGCTCCGCAAGGCCGACAACTCCGTGCGCGACGCCATCGGCGAAGACATCGAGCCTCGCCTCCGCGAGCTCCTGGGGATCTAGAAGTTTACAGTTTACGGTTCACAGTGTGCAGTTCGAGGAACCTATATGCGCAGGATGCCGTGGATTTGGTGCGTGCTGTTCGTTGTCTGCGCCGCCGGCCTGACGACCGCTCAACGTGGGGCCGACGGGGCCGCAAAGCCGGAACAGTTTGTGGGCACATGGTCAGGGACCTGGGAAGGCGCCGGCTCCTCCGGCGGCTTCGAGCTGACCCTGGAACAGGACAAGGACGGCCCGCTGGCCGGGAAGGTGTCGGTGACCGGCGAGCCCACCTACAAGGCGACCCTCAAGTCCCTTTCGTTCGACGGGAAGAAGATGAACGCCAGGTACGATTTCACCCCGGATGACTCGGCTGAGGTCGTCCTCGCCGCGTCATTCGACGGAAACAAGACCACGGGCACATGGTCGCTTCGCGCGAAAGCGAGTGGCGATGAAGTCGCCAGCGGCACCTGGACGGCGACCCGCAAATGAACCACCACCGGTCCACTGCGAACTGTCCACTGCGAACTGTTAACTGTTAACTGTTAACTGTTAACTCCCCCCCGCGGCCGCCTCGTCGAGCATCAACTCCACATCCGCGTGCAGCTGCAGGAACGAACCGGGGAACCGCGTCGTGATCGGGCCCTTGACCACGAGCGCGACGCATCGGGCTTTCGACTTCCCTGTCGCAATCAGCACGATCCGCCGGGCTTGGAGGATCGTCGCCATCCCCATCGACAGGCCTTCCTTCGGGACCCCGCGGGCGTCGCCGCCGAAGAGCGCCGCGTTGCTCCTGCGCGTGGACGCCTTCAGCGTGACGCGGTGCGTGCGCGCCGCCAGCTCGCGCGCGGGCTCGTTGAATCCGATATGGCCGTTGGTGCCGATGCCGAGCATCTGCAGCCCGATGCCGCCCGCGTCCGCGATCGCCCGCTCGTACCGCGCGCACTCCTCCTCCGGATCCGGCGAGGCCCCGTTCAGCACGTGGGCCCGGTCCGGCGGCAGATTGACCCGCGAGAACAGGTGGGTCTCCATGAACGCCCGGTAGCTGCCGGGATGATCCGGCGCGATGCCAAGGAACTCGTCCAGGTTGAACGTCGTCGCCCGTGAAAAGTCCGGGTGGCGCGTCCCGAGCTCGTGATACAGCCGGATGGGCGTCCGCCCCGTTGGAAGCCCGAGGACGAGGTCAGGTGTTTCCTTCAGCGTGGCCGCGATGTGCGCGGCGAGGGTCCGGGCGAGCGTCCGCTCGTCCTTGAAAACCGTGATCTTCATCTAGGATTTGGCATTCGGCATTGCGTCAGTCCGTCTTGTAGACCGGCACAGTGTAGTCCCCGCGCGCGTCGGCGAGCGCGAGCCGCACGGCCCCCCGGGCCGGCTCCACGTTCAGCAATATGGTGCGGCTGCGAGGCGAGGCGAGCGGCAGCCGGCGACCGAGCTCCTCTTCGAGCCACGGCACCGCGCGGAAAATGCCGCCCGAGAGCACGAACGGAAACTCCGAGCCGACGAGCTCGAGGCGCTTGGCGACCGACAGCGCCGACGACTCGAGCTGGTCGGCGGATCCGCGCAGGATGCCGATCGCGACCGGGTCGCCGTCGGCAGAGGCCGCCTGGACGCACTGCGCGAGCGACGCGATGGCGGAGGGCCGCAGCGTGCCGGAATAGACCTGGTGAATCAGATCCTGCGCGCGCGGGACGCCGTAGTAGGTCAGGAGCAGCCGGGTCAGTTGCGTCGCGGGGCCGCGTCGATCGGACTCCCTTAGGACGGCGCGCAGCGCGGCGCGGCCGATCCAGTAGCCACTGCCCTCGTCGCCGAGCATGTAGCCCCACCCGCCGGCGCGGGCCGCCTGGTTCCGCTCGTTCCGCCCGTACGCGATCGACCCGGTGCCCGCGATGACGACCACGCCGGGCTGGTCGGGCGCCCCCGCCTCGAGCGCGACCAGCGCGTCGTTGACGACGAGGACCTTCGCCTTGTACCCGATGCGCTTCATGATCGCGCGCACCACGCGCGCGTCGTCCGGGCGATCGACCCCGGCGATGCCCAGACAGATCGCCGACGGCCGCACGTCGAGGTCGCCGATGGCCTCTTCCATCACGTCGTGGAGGACCTTCTCGACCTCGAGCTCTCCGGCCGCCTGGAGATTCGCGCCGCCGCGGCGCGCTTCGGCCAGGATCCCGCCGTTCTCGTCGGCGAGCTGACAGACGGTCTTGGTTCCGCCCGCGTCGATGCCGAGAACGTGAATCATCCTGCGGTGTCCGTCATTCAGTAACGGTACCGCAGGACGAGCTGCACGACACGCGGGCTGTACGAGTTGGCTGGCAGCAAGAGTCGGCCAAAGTTCACGGACGCGATGTCGCTCGTCGGGAAACCGAACTTGACCATGTTGAAGGCGTTGAACGCCTCTATCCGCACCGCCGCCGTCTGGCTCGTCCAGGGCGTCAGGAAAGTCTTGGAGAGCGCCAAATCGACGCTCCTGGTTCCGGGCGTGTAGAACGCGTTGCGCGGCACGATGCTGTCGATCGAGTCGCTGAAGTCGGCGCTTCTGAATGCCGACCGCGGCAGCGCCTGTTGCGACGTATCCGGGCTGCTCAGGTGCGTGCCGATGATCGAGCGATCGAGAATCACCGGGCGAATCGAATCCGCGAAGCCGTCGAAGTCGAGGTCGCGCGTCACGCTGGAGTCGGTGACGCTGAAGGGCGTTCCCGAGGCGAGCTTCACCACACCCGACAGCTGCCAGCCCCCCAGCGCCCGACCGATGAGATCGGTCCGGCCGGCGAAGAGCGGCAGGCGGTAGCTGCCGTTGAAGGTGAACCGGTGTGGCGTGTCGAGTTCTGGTTCGTGTCGCCGGCGCCGACGAACGTTGCCTCCGACGTCGTGTCGACCGCCCTGCTGAACGTGTACGCGGCCTGGAACTGCAGTCCCCTGGAGAGCCGCTTCGCCCATTCGATCTCGAGCCCGTGGTACCAGCTCTCGGCACCGTTGCTGATCAGGAGATTCGACGTGTAGAGCGGGTTGGGCCGCCGCTCGTTGGTGCGCGGAACCCGCGCGCTGATCTCAGTGTCCGCGATGGGGACGATGTTGGGGCAGGCGGCGGTGACGAGGATCCCCGGCAGCGTGCCGGTCCCGGCGCACGCCGCGTCCGCGGCGATCCGCGTGATCGTCTTTCCCCGGAGATCCGGGAAGCCCGCCGCCGGCGCGTTATTGGGATGATCGACGACGAGCACCGGTCCGTTCAGCGGCGACTGCGGCAGGTTGTCGAGCGCGTACTTCAGCCGCTTGTCGTTGTGGTTCCCCTGGTAGGTGATCGTCAGCGTCGACTTGAACGGCATGACGCGATCGACCGACAGGTTCCACTTCGTCGTGGACGGCATCTGCAGTTTGGGATCGGGCAGGGTCAGCGACACGCGTCCCGTCTGCGGACCGGGCGTGAAGACGAACCCCAGCGAGGGATCCGAGACGTTCAGAATGGCCGGCACCGTCGTCGTCGTCCGGCTGAGCGCGTTCGGCGGATTGAACCGGACGTTCGCGCCGCCCTGCGAGAAGATCGACTGGAAGATGCGCCCGTCGTAGATCCCCCACCCGCCGCGAATCGAGAAGTTCCGGGGGCCGCCGCTCACACGCCCGAGGAAGCCTGTGTCCCATTTCGGCGCGTAGGCGAAGCCGAGCCGCGGCTCGACGTTGTTTGTGTCCGCGCCGAAGATGTAGTCGATCCGATGCTCCTTCTCGCGCGGCGCCTCGACGTACTCGTAGCGGAGTCCCACGTTCACGGTCAGCGTCTCGCGGACGCGCCAGTCGTCCTGCGCGTAGACGTTCGATTCGTTCATGCGGTTTTCGAGGAAGAACGGCCCGTACGCTTTCTGGAACGACTGGACGCAGCCGTCGAAGAACGCCGCGTAGGGGCTCGCATACGTCACGCTGCCGCAGGTGGCGTTGAACGTCCAGAACCCGCGGGAGAAATTGTCCGCGAGGTCGTCGAGCCGCTGGCGGCGCACGTCGACGCCCGCCTTGAACGCGTGCGTCCGGAAGGCCTGCGCGGCGAGGTTGTAGACGAACTGGTGATCCGTCTGATCGCGGTGGATCGGGAAGTTGCCGGCGTTGCCGATGAGCGAGCCGGACACCGGGGACGCTGTGAAGCGGATGATCGGCGTGTCGTTGCCCGCCGCGATGTCCACGTTGGTCGACCGGATCCCGACGCCGTAGCGCGCCTCGCCGACGAGGCGGGAGCCCATGACACGCGTCCACGTGAGGCCGAGGTTCTGCTGCCGGTTCTTCTGATAGGCCTGCTCGCCGATGACCACGTCCTTGGGATCGCGGATCTGCCGGGTCCACTGGTAGCGTCCGACCAGCGTGTTGCCGCGGGCCATGTTCCAATCGAGGCGGCCCGAGGAATCCTCGTCCGGGAAATTGAAGGGGGCCACGCCGGCGAACGTCCGGCTGCTCCGCGGATCGTTCGGCTTCAGAACCGACGGGAAGCGATCGAGTACCGACTGGATCCAGGCGCGGTTCTCGGGCGTGTCGTTCCCTCGGGTGAGCCAGGGACCTGCCCCGTCGCTCGCCAGGATCAGGTCGCGCAGGTAGTTGTTCTCACCGTCCGACTTGGTCCGATCGACGTTGCCGAAGGCGAAGAGCCGGTTCTTCACGATCGGCAGGCCGATGGTGAAGCCGTACTCGCTGCGCTGCCGGACCGGCTTGGGCGTCGACGCGGCGAAGAACGACTTCGCGTTCCAGTCGCTGTCCTGCCGGTACAGATAGGCGTCACCGTGCAGCGTGTTGGTGCCCGACTTGGTCTGCACGAGGACGACGGCGCCGTCCCCGCGACCGAATTCGGCCGAATAGGCGCTCTTGAGGACCTGGAACTCCTGAATCGTCGACAGCGCCGCGCCCTGGCGATTCTGGTTTTCGGAGGAGTCGTCGTTGTTGACACCGTTGATCTGGAACGTCGCCCCGCGCGTACCCGTGCCGTTGAAATTGATCGACGATCCCGAGGACGCCGTCGGATTGTTCTGGCCGCCCGTCGGATTGTCCTGGAAGCCGGTGAAGGTCTCGGCCAGCGTGAGGAAGCTGCCTGCGCTGAGGGTCGGCTTGTCCATGATTTGTTCCGCGGTGAGCGACCCTTTGGTCTCGCCGCTGGTCAGGTTAATCGGCGGCGCGTCCGCCGTGACCGTCACGCTCTGCGTGACACGCGGATCGAGCTTGAAATCCACCACGCGAGTATCGTTCAGGTTCAGCTGAATCCCTGCGCGGGTGACGGTTCCGAAGCCTGCCAGCGCGGCCGTGACGCGGTAGGGTCCGATCTGCAGGAATGGCGCGCTATAGAAACCCTGATCGTTGGTGACCAGGGCGCGCTCGGCTCCGGTGTCGACCTGCTGAATCGTCACCGTGACGCCCGGCAGGACGCCGCCGCTCGTGTCACGTGCGGTCACGGTCTGGGCGCCGGCGGCCGACGCGCCCAACGTCCAGACTGCCAGCGTAAATGATGCGCAACGCGACTTGCACTTCATAACGACCTCCCTCGCAACAACGGCCGGCCAGGGCGTTTCCCTGCCGGCCGTCAGACGTGGGCTGCACAATAGTGCCCTCGTTGACCTGATGTCAATCGTGTAACGTGTTAGATTCATAGGCTCACTATGCGTTCAGGCTGGGTCATCTCGCGGCTCCGGCGCGGTTCGGTCGCGCTGGGGATCTTGTGCGGAGTGTGGATCGCGCAGCCGCTGAACGTCGCGCAGGGCTGGCCCTCCCGGCTTCCGGGTGCGGCGCCCGACAGTGGTGAGATCCGGGCCCTCTGGGTCACGCGATCCTCGCTGACCAGCCCCGCCGGCATTGCCACCCTCGTCCGCATTGCGCACGACCAGGGCTTCAACACCCTGCTGGTGCAGGTGCGCGGCCGCGGGGACGCCTACTACACGACCGATCTCGAGCCACGATCCGCGGATCTCGCGCGGCAGCCGGCCGCCTTCGATCCGCTGGCCACGGTGCTCGCTGAAGCGAAGCCCCTCGGCATCCGCGTCCATGCCTGGGTCAGTCTGAACCTCGTGTCGAGCGCCGCGGAATTGCCGGCGTCCCCCGATCATCTCGTGTACCGCCATCCCGAGTGGCTGATGGTGCCGCGCACCATCGCCCATGAGCTGGCGCGCCTCGATCCGGGCA
>WNFM01271905.1_pt1 | contig 11835 bp, 11 predicted proteins | sample 5400271 | NCBI WGS metagenome assembly WNFM01 (sample SAMN13153352, study PRJNA577476) | soil metagenome | isolation source: 60 cm saprolite on Douglas fir-dominated hillslope | place: USA:California | collected 2013-09-17 | reverse complement strand
TCCTTGTCGTCCTCGCGCTGCACCAGCGGCTCGCCGGTAATGTCGTCCTTCAGGTCGTCCTTGGGCGGGTTGAACTTGATGTGATAGGTGCGTCCCGACGGCAGGTGGCAGCGGCGGCCGGACACGCGCTCGATGATGAGCTTGTCGGGAACGACGATCTCGACCACGTGCTGCAGGTCGACGCCCGCTTCGGCCAGGGACTCGGCTTGAGGGATCGTGCGCGGGAAACCGTCGAAGAGGAATCCCACCGAGGCGTCGGGCGCCTTGATGCGTTCCTTCACGAGCCCGATGATGATGTCGTCGGAGACGAGCTCGCCGCGGTCCATCACTTTCCTGGCCGCGAGGCCGAGCGGCGTGCCGGCCTTCACCGCGGCGCGCAGCATGTCGCCCGTGGAAATCTGCGGAATGCCGTATTGCTGCGTGATGAAGGTCGCCTGGGTGCCCTTGCCCGCACCGGGCCCGCCCAGCAAGATGAGACGCATCCCCAACCCTCCGAGGGTCGATTCTTTTCAGCCCGCGATTATACGGGGACAGTGCGCTACGCGATGCCCGAAGATCCCGGTCCCCCATGCCCGAGCCGCTTGCGCACGCGCTCCAGGTCCTCTCGCGTGTCCACGCCCGCCTCCATCGGCTCGCTCCAGAACGCGACCGCGATGCGGTGGCCATGGCCGAGCGCGCGCAGCTGCTCGAGCGCCTCAAAGCGCTCGGCAGCCGTGGGCGAGAGGCTCGAGTATTCGCGCAGGAACCGCACGCGATAGGCGTAGATGCCGATATGGCGGAACGCCGGGAATCCCTCCGGGAGCCTCTCGCGGCCCGACGCGAACGCGTCGCGCGCCCAGGGAATCGGCGCGCGCGAAAAATATTGCGCATAGCCGTCGGTATCGATGACGACCTTCACGACGTTGGGATCGAAGAAGGCCCGAGCCGAGTCGATGGGATGCACCGCCGTGGCGATCGACGCGTTGGGGCGCAGCGCCAGCTCGCCCGCGACCTTGCGGATCAGCTGCGGGTCGATGAGCGGCTCGTCGCCCTGCACGTTCACCACGATCTCGTCGGGCTTCATGCCGAGCAGCGTGACCGCTTCGGCGATGCGGTCGGTGCCGGTCTCGTGCGCCGGCGACGTGGTGCACACCTTGAAGCCGAGCGCCGACACGGCGTCCGCGATCTCCTGGTGGTCGGTGGCGATCACGACCTCGTCCGCGCCCGCTTCGCCCGCGCGCTCGGCCACCCACACGACCAAGGGCTTCCCCGCGATGTCGGCGAGCATCTTGCCCGGCAGGCGCGCCGAGCGCATGCGCGCGGGGATCACCACCTTGAAGGCGAGACGCTCCACGGGATGCGCGCTCGCTACGGCTCTTCGTCCGGCCGCAGCTCGCGCGCCTCTTCCTCGAGCATCACCGGGATGTCGTCCTTCACCGGGAAGGCGAGGCGGTCGGCCTTGCAGATGAGCTCGCCCGCGTCCTTCTTCCATACGAGCGGTCCCTTGCACAGCGGGCAGACGAGGATTTCGAGCAGCTTGGGATCCATCAGTGCTCCAGACGGGACCGGCCGATGCGGCCGAGCAGAAAATCGTCGAACTCGGGAGGAAGGATCGCCTCCACGCGCAGGTACCACATGCGCGAGTCGGCGAATGCGGCGCATTTTACGGCATCCTTCTCCGTCATGACGATCACCTCGGCCCCGGGCTGCTTCAGCTCCGCGCGCTGGTAGGCGTGATGGTCGGGAAACGCGTGGCCATGCGCGCGCACGCCGAGCCGCGCAAGGTGGTCGAAGAAGCGCCCGGGATTGCCGATCCCCGCGATCGCGGTGACCGCGTGGCCGCGCGTGGCGAGCGCGAATTCCTGCGGCGAAAGCTCCTGGTTGCCGGCCAGCGACACGAAGCGCTCGCGCCCGAGGTGCATTGCGAATTGCGGCGGCGCGGGCGCGCCGTCGCGCCGCCCGCCCGGAAGCTTCGAGGCCGCTCGCCGTCGACCACCGCCAGCTCGACGTCGCGCGCGAGCGCGTAGTGCTGCAGGCCGTCGTCGCTCACCAGCACATTCACTTCCGGGTGCGCCTCGAGCAACGCGCGCGCCGCCGCCGGACGGTCGGGCGAGATGTAGACCGGCACGCGCGAGCGGCGCGCGATCACCACCGGTTCGTCGCCGAAGTGCTCGGGCGTGGCCACGCCGGGATAGACGCGCACGACGCCGAGCGGATCCTGCTCGCCGCGCGGCACGCGCCCGTAGCCGCGCGCCACCACGCCCGGCGTCCAGCCGCGACGCGCGAGGATCTCGAGGATCTCCAGCACGAGCGGCGTCTTGCCGGTGCCGCCCACGCTGATGTTGCCGACCACGATCACCGGCACGCGCGCGCGCCAGGCGGGCAGGATGCGTGCGCGGTAGAGGAAGCGCCGCGCGGCCACGAGCGCGCGGAACACGAGCGCGAGCGGAAGGAAGACGAGCGCGCCGCCGCCCAGGCGCTGCCACTCCGATTCGAGCCACGAACGCACAGACCTAGCGTTTCGTCTGGGTGGTGAACGAGATGTGGTTGTAGCCGGCGAGGCGCGCGGCTTCCATCACGTTGATGACGGACTGGTGGGTGGCGGCCGCGTCGGCGCTGATCGCGACGACCGGCTCCTTCGCGCCCTTGGCCGCTTCCTTCAGCGCCGCCGAGAAATTCTGCGCGCTGCCGTACGCGGTGGAGGCGCCGTTGATCGAATACTTGCCGCTCGCGTCCACCGCCACGCTCAGCACCTGCGGCTTGTCCGAGGTGCGCTCGGCCGAGGCCTCGGGGAGGTTGATCTGCAGCTCGGCGAAACGGCTGTACGTCGTGGTGAGGAACAGGAAGATCAGGATGACGATCAGGATGTCGATGAGCGGGATGAGGTTGATGTCGGGCTCGTCCCGAGTCCGCCCGCGGCGGAAGTTCATGCGCGGCGCTCGCCGTGGATGATCTCGATCAGCTTGATGGCCTGGCTTTCCATGTCGACGATCATCGTGTCGACCTTGTTGCGGAAGTGGCGGTAGAAGATCACCGCGGGGATCGCCACGCCGATGCCGAACAGCGTGTTGTAGAGCGCGACCGAGATCCCGTGGGCGAGCTGGGCCGGATTGGCGCCCGCCGAAGGGCTCGCGGAGCCGAAGATCTCGATCATGCCGACGATGGTGCCGAAGAGCCCCAGCAGCGTGGAGATGGTCGCGATGGTGCCGAGCGTGTTGAGGAAGCGCTCGAGCTCGAGGCCCACCGCGCGGCCGGCGTCCTCGACCGAGTCCTTGATCACCTCGCGCGAGCTGCGCTCGTTCACCAGCGCCGCGGCGAAGATGCGCCCGATGAGCGGGCCGCGCTGCAGCCGGTTGATGAGATCCTGCGTGACGCCCTTGGCCTGGTATTCGCGGATCGTCGCGGGCAGCACGTCACGCGGGGCGACGAGCGGCGTGCGCAGCGACCAGAATCTCTCGCCGATGATGGCGAGCGCGATGACCGAGGTGATGATGATGAGCCAGATCGGCCAGCCGGCCGCTTCGATGATCGACAACACGTGCGAATTGCTCCTGGTGAAATGCCGAGGCACTTTAGCCCGTGAACCGCGATTCCACAAGGGCTGGTGCACGATGAGGCGCGGCGACACAAAGGGGTTGGTATTTCGGCGCGAGCGATTAGAATTCGCGACGCGCCGGCGACCGTTCGCAGAAGCGGAGCTCGCGAAAACCTCCTGCGCATCGCCGAATCCGCTCTTTGTAGGAGGCGAGGCAGTGTCTGGAAATTGCGCCACCGATGTGGCGAATCATCCACAGAGCCTGTGGATAACCCTGTGGGCGAGTTTCCGGCACCCCACGCAAGTGACGTATCGCAAAGGGTTTTTCTTCGTCCGCTCAAATTTTGAGCGAAGCGGGTTTCAATTGATGCATCAAAGACTTACGTGAATTTTCCCCCTAGACGACTGTGGCGCGCGGCGCCTTCATTCCCCACGCCCCATGGGGAACAATGGCCGGTGGATAGCCCTCTCATCCACCCCGCAGCGAGAAATCGGCCTTCCTGAAGTCCTACGCGGCTTTTCCCTTTGTCCTACGCTTGCACTTCCTGCCTTCCTACGCGCCAATTTCGGACTGACTGACTTGCCTGCGAGCCTCGGCCTGCCCTTTTCCCCACCGGTGGTCTCGGTCTCGGAGCTGAACCGGCGCGTGAAGGCGCTGCTCGAGAACCAGTTCGAAACCATCTGGGTGGCGGGCGAGCTCTCGAACGTGAAGAAGGCGCCGTCGGGGCATTGGTACTTCTGCCTGAAGGATCCGACCGCGCAGGTCGATTGCGCCATGTTCCGCATGCGCGCCCAATTCCTCGACTTCCGGCCCGAGAACGGCCAGCAGGTGGAAGTACGCGCTCGCGTGACGCTCTACGAGGCGCGCGGCAGCTATCAGCTGGTGGTCGAGGAGATCCGCAAGGCGGGCCTGGGCGCGCTCTACGAAGCCTTCGAGAAGCTGAAGGCGAAGCTGCAGGCGGAAGGATTGTTCGAGGCCGGGCGCAAGAAGCCGATACCCGCCTTTCCGCGCGCCATCGGCATCGTGACCTCGCCCGCGGCGGCCGCGCTGCGCGATGTGCTCACCACGCTCGCGCGGCGCGCCCGCATGGTGCCGGTGATCCTCTACCCCGCGCAAGTGCAGGGAGAAGCGGCCGCGGCGCAGATCGCGCGCGCGATCCAGGTCGCGAATGCGCGCCGCGAGGTGGACGTCCTCATCGTCTGCCGCGGCGGCGGCAGCCTCGAGGACCTGTGGGCGTTCAACGAGGAAGCGGTGGCGCGCGCGATCGTCGCCTCGCTCCTTCCCGTGGTGAGCGGCGTGGGGCACGAGACCGATTTCTCCATCAGCGATTTCGTGGCCGACTTGCGCGCGCCCACGCCCACCGCCGCGGCGGCCGCGGCGAGCCCCGACCGCGAAAGCCTGCGCGCGCGCGTGGCCCAGGTACGCCGGCGGATGGGACGCGACCTCGCGCGCCTGATCGAGATCGGCAGCCAGCGGCTGGACGGCGCATCGAGGCGGCTCCTCACGCCGGCCGAGCGCCTTGCGCGCAGCCGCGAGCGCGTCGCCGATCTCGCGCGGCGCGCGAATGCGGCGTGGGAGCGCGAGCAGCAATTGCGCGGGCTCGCCGTCGAATCGCTGGCGCCGCGCCTGCGCCGCGCGATCCCCGCGTCGATGCGCGAGCGCGTGCAGCGCCTCGTGGGCCTGCGCACCGCACTCGCGCACCTGGATCCCACGCAGGTGCTGGAGCGCGGCTACAGCATCGTGCGCGACTCCGGCGGCCATGTGCGCACCACGAGCGCGGCGCTCGCCGCGGGCGACGCGCTCGACATCACGTTTTCGCAGGGCGGCGCCGCCGTCACGGTGCGCGAGCCGCGCTAGGGTTATATTGGCGCCTTGAGCGCGTCCGTTTTCCACCCCTGGAGGAAGCCATGGCCAAGAAGGGCAACAAAGGCAGCAACGCCGTCTACAAGGTGATCGAGATCGTCGGCACCAGCAGCCAATCCTGGGCCGACGCGGGCGCCAACGCGGTGAAGACCGCATCGAAGTCGCTGCGCGACCTGCGCGTGGCCGAAGTCGAGATGCTCGACATCAAGATCGACGGCGGCAAGCTCATCTACCGCGCCAAGCTCAAGGTGAGCTTCAAGTTCCACGGCGAAGACTAGCCGTCGAGGAACCGCGCCACCCTGTCGAGCGCGGCCTGCGCGAGGTCCGGGCGCAGGCAATCGAAGCGCTCGACGCTTTCGGTCCCGTCGGCGCCGGAGACTTCCTGCTGCATCGCACGCAGCCAGGTGAGCTGGCGCTTGGCGAGCTGGCGCGTGGCCGCGATGCCGCGCGCTTCCAGCGTCGCCACGCTCTCGCGCCCCTCCAGCGTGTCCCAGGCCTGGCGATAACCGACCGCCCGCATCGACGGCATGCGCTCGTCCAGCACATGGCGCTCGCGCAGCGCGCGCAGCTCGTCGACGAGGCCCCCGGCGAGCATCGCGCGGAAACGCTCGGCGATGCGCGCGTGCAGCTCGCCGCGCTGCGAGGGCTCGAGCGAGAGGCGCAGCGCCTCGAAGGGAAGCTCGGCCGGCGCGGCTCGGTGGAAATCCGATAGCGGCCTTCCCGTGACCTGCTGCACTTCGAGCGCGCGCTGGATGCGCTGCGCATCGGCGGGCTCGATGCGCGCGGCGCTCGTCGCGTCGACGCGAGCGAGCTCCGCATGCAGCGCGGGCCAGCCGACGCGGGCGGCGCGCTCCTCGATCGCGCGGCGGAGCACCGGCTGCGCGGGCGGAAGCTCCGCCAGGCCGCGCGTGAGCGCGCGGAAGTAGAGCATCGTCCCGCCGGCGAGCACCGGGATCCGGCCGCGCTCGTGGATGTCCGCGGCGAGCCGCAACGCATCGTCGCGAAAGCGCCCGGCGGAATACGCCGCGGTCGGATCGAGGATGTCGATGAGATGGTGCGGCACGCGCTCGCGAGCGCCGCGCTCCGGCTTCGCGGTGCCCACGTCCATGCCGCGATAAACCTGCGCCGAGTCGACGCTCACGATCTCCACCGGAAAGCGCGCGGCGAGCGCGAGCGCGACCGCCGTCTTGCCGCTCGCGGTGGGCCCGAGGAGAAAGACCGCCTTCGTCACCGCCCCCGCCGCGCTGGCTAGCGCCCTCTCATGAAGAGCCGATCGAGGTCGGCCATGCCGAACTGCACCCACGTGGGCCGGCCGTGGTTGCAGCTGCCGGCGCGCTCGGTGCGCTCCATCTGACGCAGGAGCGCGTTCATCTCCGGGACGGTGAGGCTTCGATTGGCGCGCACCGCGGCGTGGCACGCCATCGTCGAGAGCAATTCGTTCCTGCGCTCGACCAGCACGCGGCTCGCGCCGAACTCGCGCATCTCGCCCAGCACGCTGCGCAGCAACCCCGGCGCGTCGAGATCGGCGAGGAGCGCCGGCACCGCGCGGATCACGAGCTCGCGCGGTCCCGCGGCGGCGACGTCGAAGCCCAGGCTCTCGAGCGCCGCACGGCCGCGCTCGGACTCCTCGACTTCCTCGGCGGTGGCCGTCATCGGGATCGGCACCAGCAGCGGTTGCGACGGCAACGCCGCCGCTTCGAGCGCGTCCTTCAATCCCTCGTAGACGATGCGCTCGTGCGCCGCGTGCATGTCCACCAGCACGAGGCCCGCCATGTTCTGTGCGAGAACGTACACACCGTGCAGCTGCGCGAGCGCGTATCCGAGCATCGGCGCATCCGTTTGCGGCGTTACATTTGTAATCTGCCGCTCATCGACGAGCGCCGCCGCGAAGAACGATTCGTAGCTGCGCGACGGCTGCGCCACCTGCAGCGACGATTGCTCGAACGCGGGCGCCGGCGCGGTGTTGCGCGGCGCGGAATCCGATCCCGGCGGCGCGGCGAGCGCGCGCGACAACGCGTGGAAGACGAACTGGTGGATCGCGTTGGATTCGCGAAATCGCACCTCGCTCTTGGCCGGATGCACGTTCACGTCCACCAGTGCCGGATCGACGTCGAGGAAGAGCACGTAGGCCGGATGGCGGTCGTGATGCAGCACGTCCGCATACGCTTCGCGGATCGCATGCGCCACGACCTTGTCGCGCACGAAGCGTCCGTTCACGAAAAGATACTGCGCGTCGCGCGACGCGCGCGTGAACCCCGGCGGCGCGGCGAGCCCGGCGAGGCGCACGCGCGCGCCGTCGGCGCGCACGTCCACGGCGGCCGGAGCGAAGTCTTCGCCGATGATCCGCGCGGCGCGCTCGCGCAGGCTTTCGGGCGGCAGGGGCGATGCGCGGCGACCGTTGTTCGAGAGGGAGAACGCCACTTGCGGGCGCGACAGCGCGATGCGCGAATACGCCTCGTCGCAGCGTGCCGCCTCGGTCGCCTCGCTCTTCAGGAACTTGCGCCGCGCGGGCGTGTTGAAGTACAGATCCTCGACCTCGACCGTCGTGCCGGCCGCGAGCGCCGCGGGCTCGACCGCCGAAACCGCGCCCGCTTCGCACGCGATGCGCCACGCGTGGCGATCGTCCGCGCGCCGGCTCACGATCGCGAGCCGCGCCACCGCGCCGATCGACGCGAGCGCCTCGCCGCGGAAGCCGAGCGTGGCCGCGCGCTCCAGGTCCTCGAGGGTCGCGATCTTGCTGGTGGCGAAGCGCGCCACCGCGAGTGCGAGGTCGTCGCGCGCGATGCCCGCGCCGTCGTCGACCACGCGAAGCCGGCGCGAGCCGCCCTCCACGAGGTCGACCGCCACCGATTGCGCGCCCGCGTCGAGGCTGTTTTCCATCAGCTCCTTCAGCGCGGACGCGGGCCGCTCCACCACCTCGCCGGCGGCGATTTGGTTGACCAGAAGCTCGGGGAGAGACCGTATGACACCCACGCGGGGAATGTTACACTGGCTTCGCACAAATCCCGCCGAGCGCGCCCTGCGCAAGGAGCGGCATGAACCCACAACGAGAACCCGCGGCGCCGCCGATTCCGGATCCCGCGGACAAGGCGCTGCAAGCCGAACAGCTACGCTTGCTGTTCCGTTTTTCCGTGGTGGGACACCTCGCGACGCTGCTCGTGATCTTCATCCTGGGCGGCATCCTCTGGCAGGACCTCGCCAAGCCGGCGCTGTTCATGTGGTTCGTCGCGACCTCGCTCACCGCGGTCGGGCGCTATCTCCTCTACAAGGTCTTCGTTCGCACTTCGCCTCCCGCCGAGGAGCTCGCGCTGTGGGAAGGCCGTTTCATCGCGGGCACCGTCCTCGCCGCCCTGTGCTGGGCGATGATCGGCAGCTTCCTGCTGCCGGACTCGACGCGCATGGTGCAGCGCCTCTCGGTGGTGATGCTGGTGATGCTGCTCATCACGGGCGCCGTCGCCTACTACGCGCCGCACCGCTACGCATACAAGATCATGGCGCTCTTCGGCCTCGTGCCGCTCGCCGTGACGCTCGGCATGTCGGGCGACCGCAACCAGATGTTCCTGTCGGGATCGATCCTGATCCTCGCGGTGATCCTGCCGTACGTGCACATCCGCGTGCACCGCGCGCTGGTCGAGTCGCTCACCACGCGGCGCACGCGCGATTCGCTGTCCACCGAGCTCGTGGCCGAGCGCGACCGCCTGCAGGAAGTCAACGACGCGCTCGCGGAGGAAACCAGCGAGAAGCTGAGGGCGCAGCGAAGCGAGATGCTCGCGGCGCAGAAGCTGCGCATGCATTTCGAGCGCACGCCGCTCGCGGTGATCGAGTGGGACCTGCAATGCCGCATCAGCGCCTGGAACCCGGCCGCGGAGGCGATTTTCGGCTTCGCGGCCTACGACGCCATCGGCAAGCCCGTGGCGGCGCTCCTCGGCACCGAGGCCGAGCGCAAGAACGCCGAGACGATGTGCCGCGAGCTGATCGAGTCGCACGACGGCAACAAGACCACGCTCACCAACGTGACGCGCGGCGGGCGCACCATCTACTGCGAGTGGTACAACACGCCGATCGTGGATGCGCAGGGCCAGGTGAGCGGCTTCGCCTCGCTCGTGCACGACGTGACCGAGCGCCTCAACACCGAGCGCACCATCCACTACATGGCGCACCACGACGCGCTCACGGGCCTGCCCAACCGGCGCCTCATGCAGGACCGCCTCAACCAGGCGATCATGAGCGCGCGGCGCAAGCAACGCCACGTCGCGGTGCTCTTCCTCGACCTCGACCGCTTCAAGATCGTGAACGACACGCTGGGCCACGACACCGGCGACTTCATCCTGAAGGACGTGGCGCGGCGCCTCGTCTCCTGCGTGCGCGAGGGAGACACCGTGTCGCGCGAAGGCGGCGACGAGTTCGTGATGATCCTGCCCGACCTCGAGCGCCCGGAGCACGCGCGCGTCGTCGCGGACAAGATCCTGAAGGAGCTCGCGCGCCCGGTGGAGATCGGCGGGCACGAGATCCACGTGACGCCCTCCATCGGCATCAGCCACTACCCGAACGACGCGACCGACGTGCACCAGCTCCTGAAGCACGCCGACAACGCGATGTACCAGGCGAAGGACGCGGGCCGCAACACGGTGCGCTTCTTCACCAATGACCTGAACTTCCTCCTGTCCAAGCGCCTGGAGATCGAGAGCCGGCTGCGCAAGGCGATCGAGAACGAGGAGTTCTTCCTGCGCTACCAGCCGCAGGTGGACATCGCGAGCGGGCGCATCTCCGGCATGGAAGCGCTGGTGCGCTGGAACGACCCGCAGAAGGGCGAGATCTTCCCCAAGGACTTCATCTTCGTCGCCGAGGAGCTGGGGCTCATCGTGCCGATCGGCGAGTGGGTATTCCGCACCGCGTGCCGGCAGTTGAAGCAGTGGGAGGAAGACGGCCTGCCGCCGGTTACGATCGCGATCAACATCTCGCCGCGGCAGTTCATGTCGAGGCGGCTCGTCTCGACGCTGCTCGCCATCGTGCGCGAGATCGGCGCCAACCCGCGGCATATCGAGCTCGAGATCACCGAGACCATGATCATGCGCAACGTCGAGCAGTCGATCGAGACGCTGTCGCGCCTGCGCTCGGTGGGCATGCAGGTCGCGGTGGACGATTTCGGCGTGGGCTACTCGTCCCTGGGGCAGCTGAAGCGCATGCCGGCCACGAGCATGAAGATCGACCGCTCGTTCATCATGAACGTGCCCGACGACGCGTCGAGCGGTTCGATCACGGAGGCGATCATCGCGATGGCCAAGCGCCTCAAGCTGCGCTGCATCGCCGAGGGCGTCGAGACCCGCGCGCAGCTGGAATTCCTGCGCGCCAACAACTGCGAGGCCTTCCAGGGCTTCCTCTTCTCGCGCCCGGTCACCGCGCTGGAAGCCACCGCGATGCTGAAGGCGCAGGCTTCCTCCGAGCTCACCACCCAGACCGCGGTCGGCTGAATCAGCGCAGGGCGGCGACCTTGTTGCGCGCGAGCGGCGGGTTCTGCGCGAGGTAGCGCTTGATGCCGCCCAGGATCGCCGCGGCGATCTTGTCCTGATACGCCGAGTCCTTCAGCCGCTTTTCCTCGTCGGGATTGGAGATGAACGCCGTCTCCACCAGGATCGAGGGGATGTCGGGCGCCTTCAGCACCGCGAAGCCCGCCTGCTCGACGGACGACTTGTGCAGGTCGTTCACGTCGCCCAGCTCGGAGAGCACCGCCCTTCCGAGCTTCAACGAGTCGTTGATGGTCGCCGTGAGCGAGAGGTCCAGGAGCGTGCGGGCCAGGACCGGGTCCTTGATGCCGAGGTTCACGCCGCCGATCAGGTCGGACTGGTTCTCGCGCCGCGCCAGCATGCTCGCGGCGGTTGAAGTGGCGCCTCGCTCCGACAGGGCAAATACCGACGAGCCGCGCGCGTCGGGCCTTACCCACGCGTCGGCGTGGATCGACACGAAGAGGTCGGCGCGCACGCCGCGCGACTTGATGACGCGATTGGCGAGCGGCACGAAGTAGTCGCCGTCGCGCACGAGCACCGCGCGCATGTTGGGCTCCTGGTCGAGGCGCGCCTTCAGCCGCCGCGCGATCGCGAGCGTCACGTCCTTCTCGCGCGTGCCGCGGCGTCCGCGCGCGCCGGAATCCTCGCCGCCGTGCCCCGCGTCCACGGCGATGATCACCAGGCGGTCGACCTTCGCGGGCTTCGCCTTCTCGGGCGCCTTCGGCGCGTCCTTCGCCCTGCCGGGGTCGAGCTTGATGACGGGAAGGCCCGGAGGAAGCTCGGGCACGTCGGCCCTCGCGAGCTCCGCGGGGCTTTCCATCACCGGCGCCCTCGAGATCTCGCCGATCGGATCGGCCTGCGGAGTCACGAGAGCGAGCAGCGGATCGGGCGGCTTGGCCGGGTAGATGTCGAGCACGAGGCGATGCTTGTATTCACCCGCGGGCGCCAGCGCG
>WNFM01205520.1_pt1 | contig 11836 bp, 10 predicted proteins | sample 5400271 | NCBI WGS metagenome assembly WNFM01 (sample SAMN13153352, study PRJNA577476) | soil metagenome | isolation source: 60 cm saprolite on Douglas fir-dominated hillslope | place: USA:California | collected 2013-09-17 | reverse complement strand
ACCGGCATCAATGCCGATCCGCGCTATGCGGCACTAGCGATCGAGGAACTGGCACGGGCTTCCCATGAACCGATGGTGCCGGCCAGCAACCTGATCGAGGCGACCTCCGACATGGGCGCCTTCGTCCTGTTCTCGGGAGTCCTGAAGCGCGTCGCCGTCAAGCTGTCGAAGATCTGCAACGACCTGCGTTTGCTGTCGAGCGGGCCGCGCGCGGGTTTTGGCGAGATTAGGCTCCCGACGGTGCAGGCGGGATCCTCGATCATGCCGGGCAAGGTCAACCCGGTGATTCCGGAAGTGGTCAACCAGGTCGCCTATATGGTGATCGGCCACGACCTTACCGTGACGATGTGCGCCGAAGGCGGACAGCTTCAACTCAACGCCTTCGAGCCCACGATCGGCTACTGCGTGCTGTCATCGCTTCGCACGCTGACGGCCGCGATCAACACGCTGACGAAAAAATGCGTGGTCGGCATCGAGGCTGACCGCGAGCGATGCCGGGCGCTGGTCGAAGACAGCATCGGGCTGGTGACCGCACTCGTGCCTGTTCTCGGCTATGAGACGTGCTCGCGGGTCGCCAAGCAGGCGCTGGCGCAAAAGCGCCGGGTTGCAGACATCGTGCTGGAGGAGAAGCTATTGACGCCGGAACAGATGGAGCGTCTGTTCCGCCCGGATGCGATGACTTCGCCGGCTCGCCCGATGTAGGAAAAGTCCTCAAACCGGCTCAGCCAATTGCTGGATCACACCGTTCTGGTCAGCGATTCCGCGATCTCCGCCCGTTGATGGCGCTGCTCGCGTAGCCTTTCAAAGGAGCTGCGCGGCGTGAGAGGCCGCCGATGCTTCACACCAAGGGGTTATTTGCTCCTCAACAGCTATTGACGCACGCCGCGGTTCCCACTTCGATGCCACCCGGCGGGAGGCGGGATCCATGAGACACCCCTTGGACACGGCCGTCATGGCAGGCGCGCTCTGGCTGTTGGCGGCGATGCTGATCGATGCGCTGACGCCGAAAGAACTGACAGCCTTCATGGTCGGGGAAGTACTGGCGCCGGCGGTGATCATCGGTGCCGTGTTCTATCATTGGAAGTTGCCGGGATCGGATCTGGCGATCGCGCTGGCAACGCTGTGGCTGGTATCGGTGATGGCGATCGAGTGGATCACGCCGAAGCCGATATCGCCCTACTTCATGACCGCCGCCGTGGCACCGTCGATCCTGGTCGGCGCATGGCTTCATGGCATGGCCAGATGGCGCCGCAGAGCCGGCGCTGCCCAAAGAAAAATTGTTTGATAGATCACTGCGTGCCAGCTGGCCCAAGACATTGGCCCAAGACACTGGCCCAAGACAATTGTCGGCGATCCGTATCGCTCACCGCAACCGGCACGGAATCCAGAAAGCCGGCCAGGATCGCCTTGATCGGCCGCCGATCAAGCCCCGATCCGCTCTTTCAATTGCTCAAATTCGCCGCGGCGATAAGTTGCGCCGTCCGGCATGACGATTTCCACGTTCAAGCATCCGTCGGAAATAAGCTCGGAAGCTTTCTTTATTGCGGCAGGCACTGAGTCACGATGCAATGTGACCGTTCCAGATGTATCGAGCGCGGTTATGTAAAACTTCATGAACGCTCCCGGCTTTGTGCAGCGTTCATTCTGGCGCGAAGTCGCACCGCGTCAAGGGGCAACTTTCTTGGCGCTGACCGGGAGTCTCGGTCATTCGTTGAAAGAGGCGTCGCGAAACCCGGAAAGCCGGCGAAGAGCACGAAGTTAATATGGGGTTATTCGGCCAGCTTCATGGGCGCCGAACTGTCGGCTGAATTGATGTTGGCGAGAGAGGAACTCGGTCCAACAACGCAAAAAATATCAACGAAAACAACGATTCGATCGGCCGCGAGGCCGTCTGTGTCCGGTGTTGGCTTCGCCCTCAATCGACGTAGACTTGATCTCGAGCGGCAGCATAGTCCGCTGCGCCTCCGAGATAGGCCTGGCTCAGGCGCGGGTCCGCCGAAAGCTCGGCACTGGAGCCTTCGAGCACGATACGGCCAACCTCGAGAACGTAGCCGCGGTCCGCCACCGAGAGCGCGAGCCGCGCGTTCTGTTCGACCAGGATGATCGTCAACCCTTCCGATTTGAGTTGCCCGATGACGCGCAATATCTCCTGAACGATCAGCGGGGCCAGACCGATCGACGGCTCGTCGAGCATCAGCAGGCGGGGCTCGGCCATCAACGCCCTGCCGAGCGCGAGCATCTGCTGCTCGCCTCCCGACAGCGTTGCGGCCTTCTGGCGACGGCGCTCGGCCAGGATCGGAAACAGCCCGTAGATCCTTTCCAGCGATTTGGCCGGTGCGCCGGTCCGATAGCCGCCGAGCCGGAGATTGACCTCCACCGGAAGATTGCCGAAAAGCTCGCGCCGTTCGGGCACAAGGACGACGCCGAGACCGACCAGTTGCTCCGGACGAAGGCCAGCAAGCTCGACGCCGTCGAGGGTGACGGATCCCGAACGCGGGGGACAAAGGCCCATGATGCCGTTGAGCAAGGTCGTCTTGCCCGCACCGTTGGCGCCGAGAACGGTCACCAACTCGCCGGGCTTAACGTCGAGATCGAGAGATTCGATCACGGTCGCTCGACCATATCCCACGTTCAATCCGCTGATGCGCAGATCCGGCATGATCACGCCCCCAGATAGGCAGCGATGACGCGCTGGTCCCGGCGGACCTCGTCAGGATGCCCGGTCATCAGACCCTGTCCGCGATCCAGAACGACGACCCTGTCGACGCAATTCATCACCAGATCCATGTCGTGTTCGACGAGCAGCACCGACATTCCCGCCCGCTTGAGACGATGCAGCAGCGTGACGAGCTTGAGCTTCTCGCCGGTGCGCAGGCCGGCGGCCGGTTCGTCCAGCAAGAGTAGTCTCGGCCGACTGATCAGCGCGCGTGCGACTTCCACCAGCCTGGCCTGCCCCATCGCCAGGCGCGCAGCGGGTTGATGGGCAAGTCCTTCCAGTTCCACGATCTCCAGCGCTCGCCAGGCCTTCGCAAAGGTTGCGGCCTCCTCGCTGCGGTCGAGGGCGAACATTCCGGACATCATACCGGAGCGCCCCTGGGCGTAGGCGCCGAAAGCCACATTTTCGAGCACCGTTCGCTCCGGCACGATCCGCACGTGCTGAAAGGAGCGGGAAACCCCGCGGTACACCAGATCCGAAACCCGCGCCGGCGGGGGCGCCCCCATAAGGAGTACGGTGCCCTCGGACGGATCGAGGAGACCGGTTGCGATGTTGAACGTCGTGGACTTCCCAGCGCCGTTGGGGCCGATCAAGCCTACAATCTCGTTCGGGCCCACCGAAAACGAAACGCCCTGCAAGGCCTTCAGTCCACCGAAATTCTTTGCGATTGCCGTGACAACAAGAAGATCCTCGCCTTCGGCACCGCGCTTGGACGGGGTGAGCTCTATATTGCGGCTAGGCTGGGGTACGAAGAACGCTGGCCAGACGCGTTGTAACGCAGACCAGATGCCTCCCGGCCATCGCAGCAGCACGCCGATCAACACGACGCCGAACACGATCATTTCGACGTGTCCGGACAATCCGAACATGCGGGCGACCGTGTTCTGCAGCACCATTTCGAGCCCGGTGATTGCGGCCGCGCCGAGCACCGCACCGAACGGATGGGACATTCCGCCGAAGATGCACGCGATCAGAAGATTGATGCTCGATGTCAAGCCGAACGGAGCCGGGCTGAGGAACTTGAAGTAGAACGCGTAGAGACCGCCGGAAAGACCCGCGAGCGTAGCCGCGACGACGAACACCAGAAGCCGCAGGCGCGCAGCGTTCACGCCGAAGACTTCGGCCATCTCGACATTGGTCTTCAGCGCAGCGATAGCCCGCCCGGTTCGACTGTGCAGCAGCCGCGAGAATCCGCCGCCCGCCACGGCTACGATCGACCAGACCACGATCGCGAATGCACGCTCGTTCACCAGCTCGAACGATCCGATCGCGAGCGGGGGAACCTGACCAAATCCCGAAGCACCTCCCGTCAACGGTCCGGCGGCGACGATCGCAGCACTAGTGGCGATACCTATGGCGAGGGTAGCAAGGGGCAGGAAGTGACCCTTCAGCCTCAGCGTGATCGCGCCCACCACCATTCCGGCGACGGCGGACGCTGCGACTCCCGCGAGAAGAGCAAGGATCGAGGGCACACCCTGGTCCCGGGCAAGGATCGCCGCCACGTAGGCACCGATGGCCATGAAAGCGGCCTGCCCCAGCGACACCTGTCCGGCGATCAGCAGGAGCGTCAGCCCCATCGCGGCGAGCGCCGTGAGACCTACCGTCACAAGGAGTGTGACGTCGTATCGGGGACCAAAAACGGCGATGACGCAGGCGAGAGCAAAGAGACAGATCGCCACGCCGAGCGAAGCGATGCCGGGCGAGCGCCAGGACGGTCGGATTTCCGGCTGCGAGGAGGTCATGATCAGTGCTCGTGCGCTTCGGGGGGCCGGACGGCATTCCGCCAAAGCAGAATGGGAATCACCATGAGGAAGACGACGACGTCGCGAAATGCGCTGAGCTGGAACGCCGAGAAGGACTCGGTCAGCCCGACCAACAGGACCCCGACCAGCGCAGTCGGATATTCCACGATTCCGCCGAGGGCCGCCGCGACGAAGCCCTTCAAGCCGATCGGCAGGCCCATATCGTAGTTCGCGGTGACCAGCGGAGCCAACAGCAGACCCGAAAGCGCGCTGAAACCGGCTCCGATGGCAAAACTCAGTTGACCGGCCACGCTGACTGGAATACCGCACAGTTGCGCGCCTGTCCTGTTGACGGCCGCAGCCTGCAACGCCTGCCCGATCAGCGTTCTCTCGGAGAAGAGATAGAGCGCGATCATCGCGGCCATCGAGGCAGCGCAGATCCACAGGCTCTGATAGGTGAGGAAGACCGGTCCGAGCGTCAGGCCCCCTTCGACGACTGGCGGAACGGAGCGAGGCTCCGCTCCCCAGATCATCACCGCTGAACCGTGGATGACCATATAGACGCCGACGCTGACGATCAGCAGCACGATCGGAGAGGCTCCGGACACAGGTTCAACGGTCAGGCGATAGGCCAGCGTCCCCAGCGACGCGGTCGCTACCAGCGATGCAAGGACGGCCAGCCAATAGGATCCCGGAAACAGATTGGCGGCCCACGCAGTCGCGAGCACCATCGCGATCCAGAGCGTGCGCGACAGGAGAATGCGTGCTCTGGCCGCAGCCCGCAGACGCCGCTCCACGATGTCCTTCAGCGCGAAAGCGGCAAGTCCGCCGGCCACGATGGCGCTCAGGACGCTGAACGCCCCCGACAGCGCACTCGCGAACGAGAGCGCCCCCAGCGTCACGTACTCGCCCTGCGCGATGTTGACGACGCGCGTCACCGTGTAGACCACGATGAGGCTGAGGGAGACGAGACCGTAGACGGCACCGTTGGTCACCCCGTCAGCGAGCAGGAACAGGATCGTATCGAGCAACGGTCATTCCTCGATGAGGACGAACTTTCCGCCCTTGATTTGCGACAGGAAGGTGGAGCGCGCGTCGAGACCGAGATGGTCGGTCGGCGTGACGGTGAAGATGCCGTTCACTCCCGGCCATTCCCTGGTACGCTCCATCGCGTCCTTGATCGCGACACGCATCGCGGCCAGATCGTCAGCCTTCGCCCCCGCCGCAGCGGCACTCTGACAGGCATTCACGGCCATCGTCATCGCGTCCCATGACTGGCCGGCGAAAAGGTCTACTTTACCTTTGCCGTACGTCCCGTCGTACAGCTCGGCGAACTTCGCGAGCACCGGGCGAAGCGGATTGTCTGCCTTGATTTGATCGTAGACGTTCAGCGCCCCAACGCCGACGATGGCACCTTCGACGTTTGCTTTTCCGATATCGACGAACGCGTTGATCGATGAGCCGGCCCCATGATAGATCGGCCTCGTGTAACCCACCCGCTTCAAGGCCTCATGGGCAAGATCGGCCGATGGCGGAATGGCATGGATGTACACCGCATCCAGCCCGGCCTGCTTCAGGCGCAATGCCTGGGGCGTGAAGCTGGTGTCCTGACGCGCGAAGCGCTCGGTCGCAGCGAGCTCGATGCCGTCGTCCTTGACGATGTTCTGAAGTTCCTTCAGCCCGCCCTCGCCGTAGGCGTCCTCCAGACCGAAGAAGCCGATTTTCTTGATGCCCTGGCGCTTCATGTAGGCGAGCGTGCGCTGGATCATCAGCTTGTCCGATATCGGCGTCTTGAAGGTGAAAGGACGCGAGCTCGCCGGCTCGATGATGGCCGCTGACGAAGCCATGGAGATCATGGTGACCTTGGCGGCGCTCACGGTGTCGATGATGGCCATGGAACTCGGCGTCGTCGTGCAGCAGACCACGACGTGAACCTTGTCCTCTTCGATTGCCTTGCGCGTGAGGCTGACGGACTTGGTGGGGTCAGAACCGTCGTCGTACGAAATGACCTTGATCTTGAACGGGAGATCGTTGCGGTTCGACCACGTCTTGTCGAACAGTTCGACCGCGTTGCGCTCCGGCGCTCCGAGGGCCGACGCAGGCCCCGTCACCGCGACGATGGCCGCGACGCGCAACTCGGGCTTCTCCTGAGCGATCGCTGGACGAAAATCGGAGAGTGCGATGGCTCCGGCGGTGAGCAGCGTGGAAATGCCGAATGCGATAGCGCGCTTCGTGGTCGTGATCATGTATCCCCTCACGGTTGCCGTTGCGTAAGCAGCGTGGCACCGCTCCCGTCGGCCCGCTGTATCTGCAGATACATCTGCTACTATGTGTTGCTGGATACAGCAGACACCCCGTCCAAGCGCTAGGACCGGGCGCCTTGAAAGCCCAGCTTACGGAGAGCGGCAGCATGAACGGGGATACCGCCCAGGATTTTCGGACGCTGTTCCGGAGGCTGACGACCGGCGTGACATTGATCGCGGTCGCCGGGGATGCCGGTCCGATCGGCATGACAGTGAATTCACTTGCACCGGTGAGCCTCGATCCGCCGCTGCTGCTATTTTGCGCAGCGCTGACGAGCGCAACGGCAAAGCGGATCGCCACCGTCGGCTCCTTTTCGGTCAACTTGCTTTCAGGGAGCCAGCAGGACGTCTCGATGCATCATGCCGGCAGACCCCTTCCCGAGCCGACCTGGCGTTGGCGCGAAACCGCATGCGTGCCGTGGATCGAGGGAGCCAACGCCACCTTCCGCTGTCGACTGGTCGCGGAGCATCCCGGCGGGGATCACCGCATCCTCATCGGTCAAATCGACGAGATGTTCGGCCCGGCGACCGCGGCAACGCCGCTGCTGTATCACGGGGGGAAGTACGCCCGCCTTCCCTACGATGAGCCAGGCCAATCTGGAGAACAGCGGATCGACGAACTTTGGTGGACTGGTTGAAGTTGTCTCAAGCGTCGAGATCCACGGCGAGGATGGTGTAACCCTCTTCGACAAACAGTTTTCCCTTGTCTCGCAACCGACCGAGCGTCCGAGTGACCGTTACGCGGGAGGTGCCCGTCATCGACGCGATCTGTTCGTGAGTGAGATGCGTCAGGATCTTTCGGCCCCGTTCGTGATCTACGGCAAACATCCTGCTCAACCGACTGAGCAGTTCGAGTATGCGCTCTTCCGGATCGTTGGAGACGAGATGCTCCAGCCGCAGCGCCAAAATTCGCTGCTTGAGACTGGTCAGCCGCAGTAGGGCCAGCGCGAATTCGGGGTCCTCCCGCATCAGCGCTTCGATGTGAGCGGCATCGAATTCCAGGGCTTCAGTCGCTTCGACGGCCGTCGCCGTCGAGAACCGCGGCAGGCCGTCGAAGGCGGCACCCTCGCCGCACAGGGCGTTCGGTCCCATATTTTCCAGCACCACCTCGGTGCCGTCCCGCCTGAAAATCGATACCTGTACCAGCCCCGACTTCACAAAGTAGAAATAGGTATTAACCTCGGCCTGCCGGTATAGCTGCTCGCCTTCGGCGAAACGACGCAGCCTAACCTTGCCTTCGAACGATTGCAGCTTGGCCGCGAGCGCATCCGTCATGCGCCAAGTCGCGGCGGGCTTCTTCGCCATTCGTGCCCCTCCGCTGATTCCTTAAAAGGAACGATCAACACGTATCCGGCGATACAGCGTGCGATGCCGACCCCGCAGTACCCAGTGCGAATGATAGCGCGAGAGGAGGCAATCGCAATGGGCTTGGCTCAGCGGACCACAGTCCCCACTTCGACGGAAGCCGGGGCCGAAAAGGTACTCGAACGGACGGCCGCCCTGGTGCCGTGGCTCGGCGAGCAGGCCGCTCGGGTCGAGGAAGCCCGACGGATCCCGGACGATGTCGCCGAACGTCTGTTCGAAACCGGGCTGTTCAATCTGATGCGGCCGACACGCTTCGGCGGATTCGGTGTCTCGCCGCGTTTGGCCTGGGAGGCGACTTTCAACATCGCTTTGGGCTGCTCGTCCTCCGCATGGCTCGCAGGACTGACGAGCGCCAACATCATCATGCTCGGCAAGTTTTCGGCCGACGCCCAACGCGAGATTTTCGCGCCCGACGTATCGCCTGTTGTCCCGATGCTGACGGGCGGCGTCGGCCAAGACATCACGATCGAACCGGCCGACGGTGGTATCGTCCTGAGCGGTCGATGGCGCTATGCGTCCGGTGTGGACATTTCGGATTGGCTTGGCCTTCTGATTAATATTCCCGGTTCCGGCGACGTCCCCGCTCCTCACGTCGTTCTGGTCCCCCAATCCGAATTCACCATCGACCACACGAGCTGGCGCGTGATGGGTATGCGGGGCACCGGCAGCAAAAACATCGCCCTCAGCAAGGCGTTCGTCCCATCGCATCGCTTCATGAGTTGGGCGGAATTGCAGGCAGGCAAGAAGCACCCGACCTGCCCGAACACCGAGCCGGTCTACGACTTTCCCCTCAACACGGCCAACGCGATGTCGGTCTTGGCTCCGACCCTCGGCGTTGCCAGCGCGTGCAGCGAAGAGTGCATCAAGATTATTCGGAGCCGCGTCAGTTCCGGCAACCAGCAAATCCAGATCAACGACAAGATCGCTCAGGTCAATGCCGGAACCAGCGCCGCCACGATGAGCTTTCTGCGGGATTTCCTGATCTCGGAAACGGCAGCGATCGAAAACCGGATCCTTCAAAGCAGTGCCCTCACTCACGAGGAGCGTGGATCGAGCCGCACGAAAGTCGCGATCGCATCCCGCCAGGCCCTCGCCTCGGCCCAACAACTCTTTGCCGCCGTCGGCGGGGCGATCCTTCCCGAAGGTACGCGGATCGAGCGGCTATTTCGCGACGTCCACGCCATGAGCTCTCATTTCCTGCTCCAGCCCGAACCTATCTCCGAAGCCTATGGTCGTTTGCTACTCGGCCTCGAACTGGCTCCCGGCACCCGGCTCTAACATTCCCAACCAGAGAATCCCGCATGACCAAGAACACCTATGCCTCCAAAAACCCGATCTTCGCCGCTGCAGGCGGTGGCACGATCTTCGACAAGTTTCAGTATTCTTCCGCGGTGAAGGCCGGAGGCCTGGTTTTCGTGGCCGGTCAAATCGGACTCAATAACGACAGCTCGATGCCTGATAAGCCCGAGCAACAGTTCGTCAACGCCTTCGAACGCGTCAAACTGGTCCTCGAAGAAGCCGGCTGCCAGATGAGCGATCTGGTTGAGCTCGTTTCCTACCATGTCGGCCTGAACACCGATAACCATCTGGCCGACTTCATGAAGGTCAAGGCTCAGTACGTGCTCGCTCCATTTCCCACATGGACCATCCTCGGCATCGCTGGGCTCGCCCGCCCCGGCCTCATTATCGAGATCAAGGCCGTCGCAGCGGCGAGATCCGGATGGGACATCCTACTCGAAAACCCGCTGGCGATCGGTCTCGATCTCCTTGTCTCGCCGGACGCAGCCGCCGAGACTTAGATTGTCCTCGACGCTCAATGGGCCGAAGACGTGCCGGCCTTCCGGCGATTGCACCACGCCGCGCTTGGCCGGGCGTACGAAGGCAGTCGCTCTAAATCAATAAAGGCAAATTTCCAAATCGCACAGCACCCGAGTCTGCAGACCCGGGCTGTACCGGACCTAAATTGACCGACCTAACGGTCTATGTTGCACCGCCGGCCCGATCACCGTGAATCGAGCCGTTCGGCCGCTCCGGCGTTGCCATGGATGCCCGGCCGGCATGCGTGTTGCTAAACAATCAAGCGACTGATAGATTAACTGATGATCTTTTGAAGCTGGCATGGCCGTTTGGCCTTGGTTCTTGCCCGAAAGTCGATCACGATGCCGACTGCGTGCCCGAGGGCGCTCAAAGGATCCGGAGCCGTGTGCACGGCGCGACCGGCCACGATCCCGAACAGCCCTCGTCCAACATTTCAGACCTTTATTGTACGCAACGTCAGCCGCCGTGGTTATCGCAGCGCGCCGGGCGTCAAGGAATAAGAAAAGAAAATACATTCCAACTCGGAGCAAAAGACTCCGCGGGAATACAAATGAGGGGAGTAAACAATGGCTATGCACGCAACCGGCGTCCGTACAATTCCTTCTGCCGAAAAGGAGCCAATCGCCGTCACACAGCTGTTCTCCAAGATCGGCTGGCGGATTCTACCCTTCCTGATTCTCTGTTACATGATTGCGTTTCTGGATCGCATCAATATCGGATATGCCCAGCTTCAGATGAAGCAGACGCTGACTTTCAGCGATGCGACATACGGTTTCGGCGCAGGCATATTCTTCGTCGGCTACTTCCTGTTCGAAGTACCCAGCAACCTGCTGCTTGAGCGCATCGGTGTTCGCAAGACCCTGCTGCGCATCATGTTCACGTGGGGAGTTGTCGCATGCGCGATGGCGTTCGTGCAGACGCCGGTCCAATTCTATATCGCCCGGTTCCTGCTTGGCGTGCTCGAAGCAGGCTTCTTCCCGGGCATCATTCTCTATCTGACATACTGGTATCCTTCGGCGCGGCGCGGCCAGATCATCGCGATGTTCATGACCGCGACGGCCATCGCCTCCGTGATCGCCGGTCCGATTTCCGGCGCGACTATGAAATATTTCAACGACATCGAGGGCTGGCATGGCTGGCAGTGGCTCTTCATTTCCCAGGGCTTGCCGGCGTCGATCCTCGGTCTCGTCGCCTATTTCTATCTCCAGGATAAACCTGAAGATGCCAAGTGGCTGACCACCGAGGAAAAAACAGCGCTGCGCTTCCAGCTCGACCACGATCACAGGGATGTCGAGTCCGCACATCACGCTGGATTCTTCCAGATGCTGAGGGATCCGAAGGTCTACGGCCTCGCGTTCACTTACTTTCTGCTGCTGGGCGCGACCTACACCATGGTGTTCTGGATTCCCTCGCTGATCAAAAGCTGGGGCGTGGCTGATCTGTTGCACATCGGCCTGCTTGCCACCTTGCCGCAGATCGCAGGCATCATCGGCACGATTCTGATGGGGCGTCACTCGGACAAGACCAGAGAGCGGCGTTGGCACTACGCCACCTGCGTAGCCGTCGGTTCGCTCGGCCTGTTGGCCATCACATTTTCCAACGGCAATCTGGTGGCGTCGGTCATAGGCCTGACGCTCGCCGGCCTCGGATTCGTTTCAGCCACGCCATTGTTCTTCACCACCATCACCGAGTACTTGTCCAGAGCGAGCGCCGCCGGCGGCATCGCACTCATCAGCAGCCTCGGCAATCTCGGCCCGGCCGTCGCACCTTCCCTCACGGGCTATATTACCGCGACGACCGGCAACTCGCTCTACAGCACCTATCTTATTGTCGGAGCCTACCTGCTGTCCGGCCTGCTGCTGCTGATAATCGTAAAGGCTGCGGACCCGGAC
>WNFM01349138.1_pt1 | contig 11837 bp, 11 predicted proteins | sample 5400271 | NCBI WGS metagenome assembly WNFM01 (sample SAMN13153352, study PRJNA577476) | soil metagenome | isolation source: 60 cm saprolite on Douglas fir-dominated hillslope | place: USA:California | collected 2013-09-17 | reverse complement strand
CTTAAAGCAACGACGGACCGGGCTTCCTTGGTCTCTGCCGGCCTTCCACCGCCGGCGTGGCTACCGAAGAGGCTTGTTCATCATTGCCGGCCGTGCGGAATGGGATCTCCCCATTCCAATCCAAGGCAGCACAGCGGGTGAAGAGCCCACGTTCGCCAGGTGCGTCCCCATCGCGCACCGGCGACGAGCTCACAACCCGCATCACCGGGCGGTTTGCCGCCCGCAGCCCTGGGGAGAGCGCCAATGACCGCGCGCATCCGCCAATTCCTGCGTAAGCGGGCCGAGGACGGGCCCTGCCTCGTCGTCGATCTCGACGTCGTGCGTGAAAACTATCTGGCCTTCGCCAAAGCGCTGCCGGATACGAAGGTGTTCTATGCCGTGAAGGCCAACCCGGCGCCCGAGGTGCTGGCGCTCCTCGCCGCACTCGGGTCGAGCTTCGACGCCGCCTCGGTCACCGAGATCGAGATGGTGCTCGCGGCCGGCGCGCCGGCGGACCGCATCTCCTTCGGCAACACCATCAAGAAGGAGCGCGACGTGGCGCGCGCCTATGCGCTCGGCGTGCGGCTCTACGCCGTCGACTGCCCCGCCGAGGTGGACAAGATCGCCCGCGCCGCGCCCGGCGCGCGGGTGTTCTGCCGCATCCTTTCCGACTGCGTCGGGGCGGAATGGCCGCTGTCACGCAAATGCGGCTGCGAGCCGGCCATGGCGGTCGACGTGCTGGAGCACGCCCACCGGCTCGGCCTGGAAGCCTATGGTGTGTCCTTCCATGTCGGCTCCCAGCAGCGCAACCCCCACGCCTGGGACCGCGCGCTCGCCTCGGCGGCGGCCGTGTTCCGCGAATGCGGCGAGCGTGGGCTGAGCCTCACCATGGTCAACTTGGGCGGCGGCTTCCCGACCAAATATCTCAAGAACGTGCCGACGGTGAAAACCTACGGCTCGGCGATCTTCCGCGCGCTGCGCCGGCACTTCGGCAACCGCATCCCGGAGACGATCATCGAGCCGGGCCGCGGCATGGTCGGCAATGCCGGCGTCATCGAGGCCGAGGTCGTGCTCGTCTCCAAGAAGAGCGAGAACGACGATGTGCGCTGGGTCTATCTCGACATCGGCAAGTTCGGCGGCCTCGCCGAGACGATGGACGAATCGATCCGCTATCCCATCCGTACCCCACGCGATGGCGACGATCTTTCGCCCTGCGTGCTCGCGGGACCGACCTGCGACTCGGCCGACGTGATGTACGAGCGGGAGCCCTACGCTTTGCCGATCAGTCTCGAGATCGGCGACAAGGTGCTGATCGAGGGCACCGGCGCCTACACCGCGACCTACTCGTCGGTGGCCTTCAACGGCTTCGCGCCGCTGAAGACGTATCACATCTAGCGGACAGACAGAGATCTGAGATGGTTACCGTCCGCAAGGAACGGCCGGCCGAGGCTGCGACGCGTGAGGCGTTGCTCGATCGCGCCTACGGGCCGGCCCGGTTCACCAAGGCCTCCGAGCGCCTGCGCGAAGGGCGGCTGCCGGAACTGGCGCTCGTGGCCAGCGAGGACCGTCGAATCGTCGGCACGGTTCGGCTGTGGCAGGTGTCGGCCGGACCCGACCGGCCGGCGCTGCTGTTCGGCCCACTCGCGGTCGTGGCCGACCGCCGCAAGCGGGCATCGGCTCGACGCTGGTGCACCACGCGCTGCGGGAGGCCGCACGTCGCCGCCATGGCGCCGTGCTGCTGGTCGGCGACGCGTCCTATTACGCCCGGTTCGGTTTCTCCAGCGAGAAGACCGGCGCGCTGTGGCTGCCCGGGCCTTACGAGCGCCACCGGCTGCTTGGGCATGAGCTCAAGGCGGGCGCTCTCGACGGCGCCCGTGGGCTGATCAGCGCCCGCAGTCCCTTCGAGCGACAGCCCGATCTTTCGACCCTGGTTGCTGGCCTCGCCCACAGCGACAATAGCCTCGCGCCGCACGCGGCGTGATCCCATGTGACCTCTTGCTCAGGAGTGACCGAAGTGAACGCTGCCATCCCCTCGACCGACGGCGGGCCGCTCCATGCCCGTTTCGACGGGCCGATCGTGATGATCGGCTTCGGCTCCATCGGCAAGGGCACCTTGCCGCTGATCGAACGGCACATTGCCTTCGACCGCGCCAAGTTCGTCGTCATCGCGCCGGACGACAGCGACCGCCGCCTGCTCGACGAGCGGCAGATCCGGTTCGTTCACCGGGCGCTGACGAGGGAGAACTATCGCGACATCCTCACGCCGCTGCTGACCACGGGGCCGGGCCGCGGCATGGTCGTCAACCTGTCGGTCGACACCTCCTCGGTCGACCTGATGGAGTTCTGCAAGGATCTCGACGCCTTCTATATCGACACCGTGATCGAGCCCTGGCCGGGCCTCTACACCGATCGCAATCGCTCGATCTCCGAGCGCTCGAACTACGCGCTGCGGGAGGGCTTGCTCGATCTGCGCCGGCGGCGCCCCAGCGGCGTCACCGCCGTGAGCTGCTGCGGCGCCAATCCCGGCATGGTCTCCTGGATGGTGAAGCAGGCGCTGGTCGACATTGCCGGCGAGCTCAAGCTCGACTTCGTCGAGCCGCAGACGCGCGAGGATTGGGGACGCCTGATGCAGCGCACCGGCGTCAAGGGTATCCACATCGCCGAGCGTGACACCCAGTGCGCCCGCGATCCCAAGCCGCGCGGCAAGTTCGTTAATACCTGGTCGGTTGAAGGCTTTCTTTCGGAGGGCCTGCAGCCCTCGGAGCTCGGCTGGGGCACGCACGAAAAGACGCTGCCGCCGGGTGCGGCACGGCACAGCTTCGGCTGCGATGCAGCGATCTACCTCGCGCGGCCGGGCGCCAGCACGCGGGTGCGCTCGTGGACACCCACGGCGCGGGCCCAGCACGGCTTTATGATCACCCACAACGAGTCGATCTCGATCGCCGACTATTTCACGCTCCGCGAGGGCGACAAGGTCGTCTACCGCCCGACCTGCCACTACGCCTATCACCCCTGTGACGATGCGGTGTTATCGCTGCACGAGCTGGCGGGCGCGCAGTGGAAGCCGCAGCAGACCTGGCACATCCTCTCCGAGGACGACATCGTCGACGGTATCGACGAGCTCGGCGTGCTGCTCTATGGGCATGCCAAGAACGCCTACTGGTACGGTTCGCAGCTCTCCATCGAGGAGACGCGGCGGCTTGCCCCCTACCAGAATGCGACCGGCCTGCAGGTGACGTCGGCGGTGCTCGCCGGCATCGTTTGGATGCTGGAGAACCCCGAGCGCGGTATCGTCGAGACCGATGAAATGGATTTCCGCCGCTGCCTCGACCTGCAGCGGCCATATCTCGGTCCGGTGATCGGCTGCTATACCGACTGGACACCGCTCGTCGGCCGCAACGAACTCTTTCCCGAGACGCTCGACACCAGCGATCCCTGGCAATTCAGCAACGTGCTGGTGAATTAGCTCATCCGCGATCCGGCTGTCAGCAACAGCCCTGCGCGCGTCAAATCGCGGGCTTGTGCCCGCCCTCGATTTTGTTCGTGAAATGACCACAGTCTCGCCCCATCGATGAGCAACCCGGATGGGATCATGGGCAGACAAAGCCACGAATAGAGCACAGGTATTTGTGATGGGAGCGTCAAGACCAAACCTCGTCGGTGCCATCCTGATCATCGCCGCCACGACGTTGCCCCTTTTCGCCGCCGAGCCGACGGTTACGGGTTTATGGGAGCAAGTGGACGAGAACAGCGGTCAGCCCGAGAGCTGGTTCAAGATCGAGGAGCGCAACGGCGTCTACGAGGGCAAACTCGTAAAAATCTTCTTCAAGCCGGGCGAGGACCCAAACTGGGTCTGCGACCAGTGCCAAGGCGCGGACAAAGGCCGTCCGGTGCAGGGCCTGACGCTGATCAGGGGAATGCAGCGCAACGGCTATTCCTATGAGAACGGGACGATCATGGATCCGCGCGACGGCAAGGTCTGGCGCGCGCTCATGCGTCTCACTCCCGATGGTCAGAAGCTCGAGGTGCGCGGCTATCTCGGCATTTCACTCTTCGGCCGCAGCCAAGTCTGGAACCGGCTGCCCGACAACGCGCTCAGCTCCCCGGCCTCGCGTGCGGCGCCGCGCGGCGGCAGCGCGCCGCAGAAGAAGTAGAACGGGGCCCGCGAACCCGAATCCATACTCACTGTCAGCGGTTATGCATCCGGCTCTCGCCGCTATCGCGACTGGGCCGGAATAAAGGACTGAAAGCGACGTATCGCCCGATCGAGGACGGCCGCTGCTGGCAGCGAGCTGCCATCAGGCGAGATCGATCACCCCCGCTTCGCCGTCCTCCGCGCCGAAGGCGAGCCCGGTGCCGGATGCGTTCCAGGCGAGCGCGGTGATCGGTGCGCCCGCTCCCTTGCGCGCCAGAATCTCGGCACCATCCTCGATCCGCACCAAGAGCACGAGGCCGTCGGCATAACCGACGGCGACCACGTCCTGCTTCGGATGGCAGGCGACGGTCTCGGCTTGGACCTCCGCCGGCGCGAGCATGCGCGGCGTCTTGCCCATGGGGCCGTCCTTGCCTTGGAACGGCCACAAGACGAGCTCGCGCGATCCCGAGGTCGCGAGCCATTTGCCCCCGACGGAAAAATCGAGCGAGCGCACGCGCCCGCCGTAGCCCGACATACGCATGTCCTTGCGATCGGCGAGCCGCCAGCCGTGCAACACCGGCTCCTGCATGGAGGTGATCACGAAGCGCCCGTCGGGGCTCACCAGCGCACCAAGATGGGAGCCCTTCCACGTCAGTCGTTCCGGCTCGCTCTGCGCGTTGGCGAACCAGAGGGTGGCGCCGTTGTAATGGGCAATTACAAGGCGCAGGCCCTTGGGCGCGAAGGCCAAACCGCCGGCGGTGGACGGCAGCGCGAGCGTGCGCTCGGCGCCCGTACCGGTGCGCACGAACGCGTCTCTCCCCGCCGACCACGCCACGGCGCCGGCCGGGCCGACCGCCACGTGGTCGATCCAGCGGCGCTTGGCATCCGTGGCAACGATGGTGCTGTTTCCGTCAACATCAACCAGCACCACCTGACCGTCATCGCCGCCGGTGAGGACACGTGTGGCGTCGGCGGCCGAGGAGAGGATCGCGCCGGCGTGAATGGCGACGCGCCGCGCCTCGCCCGCGTGCGGCAGCAAAAGGAGTGCCTCCTCGCCGAGCACGAATAACGCCGTCTGACCCAGAAAATGCGCGGCAACAAGCGGCACGCCGGCCGCGAGCGGACGCGTGCGCGCGATCACGGACGGGATATCGGCGCGGCCTTCGGTCATGCTAGCGGCGGTTCGCTCGTGTCCCGGGCGAGTGCAGCAAGCGCTCTTGCGCCAGCGGAACGAGACCCAGCACAAGAATCGTGGCGCGCCACATCAATTGGCACAATGATCGGCCTTGTGGCTCCTGGCCCGGCTCTTAGCTCGCGCTCGGCGCTCGCTCGGCCGGGACACCAGAGGAGGGCTCACGCCACGCAGGCAGCGAAGCCTTCCCTGATCTTTGCCTCGGGCAGCTTGCGGCCGATGAAGATGATGCGGCTTTCACGCTTCTCGCCCGGCTGCCAGGGGCGCTGGTGGTCGCCGTCGAGAATCATGTGCACGCCCTGGAACACGAATCGGTCATTGTCGTCTTTGAACGACAAGATGCCCTTGCAGCGCAGAATGTTCGGCCCCTCCTTCTGAACGAGGTCTTGCACCCAGGGCAAGAACTTGTCGGGATCGATCGGGTCGGCGCTCCTGAGCGAGACCGATTGCATCTCCTCGTCGTGATAGTGCTTCAAGCCGCCGCCATGGTGGCGATGATCCTCGCCATCCTGGTGGTGATGACCGTCGTCATGATCGTGGTGATGGTGACCAGGATCATCGAGAAATTCCGGCTCGATCTCCAGAATGCGGTCGAGATCGAATGCATTACGCCCGAGCACCTCCGGCAGCGCAATGTTGCAGCGCTCGGTCTTGTGCAGCTTGGCATAGGGATTGATGCCGCGGATGCGCGCCTCCACTTCGCCGAGTTCGTCGGGCGCGACCAGATCGGTCTTATTGAGCAGGATGACGTCGGCGAACGCGATCTGGTTCTTCGCCTCCGGCGCGTCCTTGAGCCGGTCCCTGAGCCATTTGGCGTCGGCGACGGTGACGACGGCGTCGAGCTTGGCTTTGCGGCCGATATTGTCGTCGATGAAGAACGTCTGCGCCACTGGCGCGGGGTCCGCGAGCCCCGTGGTCTCGAGGATGATGGCGTCGAATTTGCCCTTCCTGCGCATCAGCCCGTCAATGATGCGCACGAGATCGCCGCGCACCGTGCAGCAGACGCAGCCGTTGTTCATCTCGAAGATTTCTTCGTCGGCGCCGACGATGAGATCGTTGTCGATGCCAACCTCGCCGAACTCGTTGACGATGACAGCGTACTTTTGCCCGTGCGGCTCCGACAGGATGCGGTTGAGCAGCGTCGTCTTGCCGGCGCCGAGATAGCCGGTGAGCACGGTGATGGGGACCTTATCGGACATTCGCATGAACTCCGTTTGGCCCCGTATATATACATCCGCCAGCGGATGCCCGAAATCTCCTTCGCAGCCATGATTGCCTCCCTCGCCAGTCGTTGGCGACGAAAGCGAATCACTAAATCCTTTCGAATTGGTTGAAGCGGGCGACTAGTTGCAAACCAGCATGGGAGGCTGCTTGCACGGATCGCCGACTTGAACCGAGTGGCAGCGCCGAACGGATTAGCTCATCAGCGCCGACGCAAGCTGCCGCAGGTTGTGACGGATCAGGTCGATATAGGTGGGGGCCTCGCCTTTGGGTTCGGTCAGCGCATCGGAATAGAGCATGCCGCCGACCTTGGCTCCGGTTTCCTGCGCAATCTGTTGCATTTGACGCGGGTCGGTGACGTTTTCCAGGAATACGGCGGGGACCTTCTGCTTCTTGATCTGACTGATGATGGCGGCGACGTCTTTGGCGGATGCCTCGGCCTCGGTGGACACGCCCTGCGGCGCGGTAAAGCTTATGCCGTAGGCGTCCTGGAAATAGCCGAAGGCGTTGTGGCTGGTGATCACGCGGCGCCGATCAGCTGGGATTTTGGCGATCACCTCGCGCACTTCCCGCTCAAGCGCGTCGAGCTTGGCGAGATAGGCTGCCGCATTGGAGGTATAGACCTCTTTGCCGGCAGGATCGGCGGCGATCAGCGCGTCGCGGATATTGGCCACGTAGATCTTCGCGTTGGCGACCGATTGCCAGGCGTGCGGGTCCGCCCGCCCATGGTCGTGATCGTGGCCGCCGGCACGCTCGAGCGGCTTAATGCCTTGGGTCGCGACCACGATCGGCGCTTTGGTGCCGGACGCTTTGACGAGCCGCTCGAGCCAGCCCTCGAACCCGAGCCCGTTCACGAACACGAGCTTGGCATCGGCAGCCTTTTTGGCGTCGTTGGGCGAGGGTGCATAGACATGGGCATTGCCGTTGGGGCCGACCAAACTCTCGACCGCGACGCGGTCGCCGCCGACGTTCTTCACGAAATCGCCCAGGATCGAGAAGCTCGCAACGACGGGGAGGCGCTCCTGCGCGGGTGCGGGAGCGGCCAGCAAGAGCGCGCCGAGAGCGGTAAGCACGTATCGTCGGATCAGCACGGCATCCTCCTTTTCATGCTTCGAGATGGCGGCCGGGGAAAGCCTGCCGCACCAGACCACCAACGCGACCGAACAGGAGAGAGGTCAGGTAGAGTCCGCCGGCGACCAAGATGATCGCGGGGCCGGAGGCGACGCCGGTGTGGAACGAAATCAGCAAGCCGGCATAGCCTGAGGCCGCGCCACTCGCCGTTGCGATTGCGATCATCAGCGTGGTGTCACGCGCCCAGAACCGCCCGACCGCCGCCGGCAGCATCATGATGCCGACGGCGAGCAGGGTGCCGAGCGCGTAAAACCCGCTCACCAGATTGAGCACCACGAGCACCAGGAAGGCGAGGTGCGCAGGACCGCCGGCCCGGCTGACCGTGCGCATGAAGCCGGGATCGACGCATTCGATCACCAGCGGCCGGTAGATCAAGGCGAGCACGATCAAGGTGAGGGTGGCGTTGGCGGCGATCATCACCAGGGTCTGATCGTCGAGCGCGAGCACGTTGCCGAACAGCACGTGCAAGAGGTCGATGTTCGTTCCTTTCAGCGAGATGATGGTGACGCCGACCGCGAGCGACAGCAGATAGAAGGTTGCGAGCGCGGCATCTTCCTTGAGCTCGGTGGTGCGCGCGACCAAGCCCGTCAGCAAGGCGACGACGAAGCCGGCGATCAGACCGCCGGCGGTCATAGCAAAGAGATTGAGGCCCGAGAGCAGAAATCCGACCGCCGCGCCGGGCAGGATGGCGTGCGCCATCGCGTCCCCGACAAGGGACATCCGGCGCAGCATCAGGAATACGCCGATCGGACAGGCGCCGAGCGAAAGCGCCAGTGCGCCCGCGAGCGCCCGGCGCATGAACTCGAACTCGGTGAAGGGAGCGATGAAGATTTCGTGAAGCATCGACAGCTGCGTCCGCCTCTCTTTGCATCGTTCCGGGTATGAGCGCTCGGGATTTGCGTCTTGAGCGCTTACGGGCCTGGCTGATTGCCGGCGCGCGCGACTTCGCCGGGCGGCGCCAATGCGGGAGCCTGCTCCTCAGGGCATAGCTCGGCGCGCTGGTCGAAGGCCTCGCACATGCGGCGCGCGACGAGCAGGTTCCCCGGCGTGAGCACGCTCGCAGTGCGGCCCCAGGCCACCGGCTCGCGCGCGAGCAGCAGCGTCTCCGGAAAATTCGCGCGCACGAAATCCATATCGTGGATGGCGGTGAGCACGGTGCGTCGCTCGCCGTGCCAGCGCCGCACCAGATCGAACAGGTCGGCTGAGGTCTTGGCATCGACCGCGTTGAACGGCTCGTCCAGCACGATGACGCGCGCGTCCTGCAGCAAGAGGCGCGCGAACAGCATGCGCTGCATCTGGCCGCCCGAAAGGGTGGCGATGGCGCGCTCCTCGAAACCGGAGAGCCCCACGGCGGCCATTGCTTGCTCGATCAAGCTACGCGAGGCGCGATCGATGCCGCCGAAGGATCCGGCACGCCGCCACAGTCCCATCGCGACCATGTCATAGACATTGATTGGGAAAGTGCGGTCGATCTCGGCCGCCTGCGGGAGATAGGCAATGTTCTGCGGGTTGGGATCGCCGCGCTCGATGCGGCCCGCGAGCGGTTTGATGACGCCGACGATGCCTTTGAACAGCGTCGATTTACCCGCCCCGTTGGGACCGACCACCGCGAGCAGCGCGCCCGTCTCGACCGCGCCATCGAGGTGATGCACCGCCGGATGGCGGTCGTAGCCGAGTGTGAGATTGCGAAATCGCAGCGCGGCGGTCATCGATTCACACTTTCATGGCCCAGACGACGGCACCCCATACAAGCGCAATCAACCCGGCGGCAATCGCCAGCCGCTCGACAACCGACATGCGCAGGATCGACGGCGAAATCGCGGCCGGCGGATGGCCTTGGCCTGGGCTGTGGTCGTGGTGCGGGTGCGGAACGCGCGTGGGCATGGTCGAACCGAGTCGATTGGCGGCAAACGTTACAATGTAACATCCGCGCCCGTCTAGCCCATGCTGGCTGGGCAGCATCGCGTGCGGCGCGTGGCTGCCGCTCGGTGCGCGTGGGTTCCTGCGCATTTCGCTTGCGCTCCGTGCGAGCTATGTTGCGGCGGCCATGAGCGAGCAGAAAGGCCGCGTGGTCGCGGTCGGGGAAGCAATCGTCGAACTCGTGCGCGGCGGCGACGGCCGCTTCGGCGTCGGCTGCACCGGCGACACTTTCAACGTGGCGGTCTATCTCGCCCGCGCCGGCATCGATGCCGCTTTTGCGACGGCGCTCGGCGAGGACCCGTATTCCGAAGCGATCCTCGCGCTCGCGGCTGCCGAGGGCGTTGGCTGCGATCTCGTGCTGCGCGTGCGCGGGCGCCTGCCCGGGCTCGTGCTCGTGGACACCGATACCACCGGCACGGGTCATCGCCACGATTGGCGCGCAGAAGCACCTGCGCGGGAGCTGTTCGAACTGCCCGAGTGGGGCCGCGTCGCCGAGGGCGTGAGTAAAGCCAAGCTCGTCTATTTTTCCGGCATCACGCTTTCGATCTATTCCAATATCGGGATCGGCCGCTTCCTGGCGCTGATAGAGATGGTGCGCCAGCAGGGCGTGAAAGTCGCCTTCGACGGAAACTTTCGCCCGCGCGGCTGGCGCGGAGACTTGTCGCGCACGCGCACCGTGTTCTTGGAGGCGCTGAAGCGGATCGACATCGCGCTGCCCGCCTATGACGACGAAGCCGTGTTATGGGGCGACCCGAGCCCGGAGGCGACGGTCGCGCGGCTGCAAGCCTTCGGCATCCCCGAGATCGTGATCAAGAACGGGCCGAACAGCGCGCTCGTGGCGAGCGGCGGGCAGAGCGAATTCGTTCCCGTCCCGGAGGTGGTGGTGCCGGTCGACGCCACCGCGGCGGGCGACAGCTTCAATGCGGCCTACCTCGCCGCGCGCCTATCCGGCCACCGGCCGGCCGATGCGGCCGCCGCCGCGCACCGCTTGGCGGCGCAGGTCATTCGCCATCGCGGCGCGCTGATGCCGCGCGCGGCCGCGGCGGTGCATTGACGAATAATTGAGCTGCCGTTAGCGTTGGCCCCGATGGGGATGGAGTCCCCCGAAACCGCCACCACGGCTAATGACTCCTACCGCTGAAATGAGCGGTGGGAGTCCGTGTCTTGACCCGCCGCAAGGCGGTTTTTTGTTGACTCCTGGTGGAGGGACCCAAGGGGCAAAACGGCGAGGATGAGCATGACAAGCGTGTGGGCACTTGCGGCGTTGTGGCTGGGTCTCGCCGTGATCGCGGGCCTGTTCTCGATCTGGCTGCGCGTCTCCACAGCGCTGTCCGAAATCATGGTCGGAGCCACCGCCCAGTTGATCTTCAGCGCGTTCATCGGGTCGGCCGTGCTCGGGGCTGACGAGGGCTGGGTCAAATTCCTCGCCGGCATCGGCGCGATCGTGCTGACGTTCCTTGCCGGCGCGGAGCTCGATCCCATCGTGTTCAGGCTCAAGTGGAAGGAGGCGGCGGCGGTCGGACTCGCGAGCTTCCTGTTTCCGTTCCTCGGCTGCGCGGCGGGCGCGCACTACGTGCTCGGCTGGGAGGTGATGCCGAGCTGGCTTGCCGGTGTCGCCATGTCCACCACCTCGGTCGCGGTCGTCTATGCCGTGATGCTCGAGTTCGGCTTCAACGTCACCGATTACGGCAAGACGGTGCTCGCTGCCTGCTTCGTCACCGACCTTGGCACCGTAGTCGCGCTCGGCCTCATCTTCGCACCGTTTACGATCAAGACCGTGGTTTTCGTCGCGGCCGGCATTGCCGCTTTCGCGCTGCTGCCTTGGCTCACGCGCCGCTATGGCAGCCGTCCCTCGGAGCTCGAGACGAAATACCTGCTGTTATGTCTGCTCGGATTGGGGGCGCTGGCGACCTGGGCCGACAGCGAGGCGGTGCTTCCGGCCTACATCATCGGAATGGTGCTGGCGGGAACGGTGGGCAAGGATCACGCGCTGATCCGCCGGCTGCGGACCCTGACCTTCGGACTCCTCACCCCGTTCTACTTCATCCGCGCCGGCTCTTTCGTCTCCGTGCCCGAGCTCGTGGCCGCTCCTGCCGCTTTTATTTTCATGCTCGTGCTCAAAGTCTTCAGCAAGATCGTCGGGGTATACCCCGTTACCAAGGTCTACAAGGCACCGAACAAGGAGGCGATGTATACGACGCTCCTGATGTCGACCGGCCTTACATTTGGTACGATCTCGGCCCTGTTCGGGCTCTCGCG
>WNFM01228480.1_pt1 | contig 11837 bp, 10 predicted proteins | sample 5400271 | NCBI WGS metagenome assembly WNFM01 (sample SAMN13153352, study PRJNA577476) | soil metagenome | isolation source: 60 cm saprolite on Douglas fir-dominated hillslope | place: USA:California | collected 2013-09-17 | reverse complement strand
GCGGTCGGAAATGGTGGGCGCGACAGGGATTGAACCTGTGACCCCACCCGTGTGAAGGGTGTGCTCTACCGCTGAGCTACGCGCCCGCCCAATGCGAGGAGTGCGCGGATATAGTCACCCGCGTGAAACTGTCCAGCGACCTACTGAACGGCGTCTTTGAGTACCTTCCCCGGCCGGAACTTCGGTTGCGAGCTGGCCTTGATCTGCATCGCCTCACCGGTGCGCGGATTGCGGCCGGTCGAAGCCTTGCGTCGAGTCACCGAAAAATTGCCGAATCCAACGAGCCGAACTTCGTCGCCGCGCTTCAGCGTCGACGTGATCACCTCAAGGATGGTCTCGACGGCGCGAACTGCATCATTGCGGCTTAGTCCGGAGCGGTCAGCGACATGACCGATCAGTTCCTGCTTGTTCATGCCCGACGCTCTCCTTCACCAGCGGCCAGACTCGCACGCTCGGACCATCGGTCTTTAAGGCAAGACTCGACGCCTGAGTCCAGTGGTTCGAATTGCGCTTCGGCGTTTCGGGGTGGGACTCTCCCGAACTTCGACGAGCGGTCTATAAGCGGCGAATCCGGACGTGCCGAAAATCCAGGAGTTGCCAATGACCAATGACGCACCAGATCCGCAAAATCTCCCGTTAGGAGACTTCGTCGGCCGCATCGAAGTCGAACTGCTCCGCACCCGCAAGGTGTTGATCTTCGGCGACATCAACGATCGTCTGGCGCGCGATGTCTGCTCGCGACTGTTGCTGCTCGCCGACCGCGACGCGAGCGAGCCGATCGACGTCTACATCAACTCCCCCGGCGGCCATGTGGAATCGGGCGACACCATCCACGACATGGTCCGCTTCATTCGTAACGACGTGCAGCTCAACGTGATTGGAACGGGCTGGGTCGCGAGCGCCGGAGCGCATATCTTTCTCGCCGGCGCCAAGGACCGCCGCTTTTGTCTGCCGAACACGCGCTTCCTGCTGCACCAGCCGGCCGGCGGGACGCGCGGCATGGCTGCGGATATCGAGATCGAGGCGAAGGAGATCATCAGGATGCGGGAGCGTCTGGTGCGCATCATCTCCGAGGAAACGGGCCAACCGATCGAGCGCATCAACAAGGACATCCACCGCAACCACTGGATGAGCGCCGAGGAAGCGATCGATTACGGTATGGTGACCCGCGTCATCCGCGATCCGCGCGATATTCCGCGCGGCTGATTGAGCCGCTCAGTGGCGGACCGCCGGCTCGCCAGGCGCCGACGCATGGACCACCGGCTCGGCCGCGTGCTCGTCACTCTCAGTCCACTCGATCGGCTGGAGAGGCTCGACAAGCGCGCGCGCGAGGACTTGGTCGATGTGATCCACCGGCACAATCTCGAGGCTATCCTTCAAGGTCGAGGGGAGCTCGGCGAGATCTTTCTCGTTTTCGGCGGGGATCAATACCGTCCGAATGCCGCCGCGGAGCGCCGCGAGCAGCTTCTCCTTAAGACCGCCGATCGGGAGGACGCGGCCGCGAAGCGTAACCTCGCCCGTCATCGCAATGTCGCGCCGGACCGCGATCCCACTCAACGTCGAGATCATCGCGGTGACCATGCCCACGCCCGCCGACGGCCCGTCCTTGGGCACTGCGCCTTCGGGCAAGTGGACGTGGATGTCCTTGCGGGCGAAGATCGACGGCTTGATCCCGTAGGCCGGGGCACGAGCCTTTACGAAGCTCATCGCCGCCTGGATCGATTCCTGCATGACTTCGCCGAGCTTGCCGACCGCCTCGATTGTCAGCAGCTCGCCACCGACCTCTGTCCAGGCTAGGCCGGTCACGGCGCCAATCTGGTCCTCTTCCTCGCCCATGCCGTAGCGGTAGCGGCGGACGCCAAGGAAATCCCCGAGGTTGTCGGGCGTCAATTCGATTCGCTCGATCTTTCCTTCCAGGATCTGGCGCAACGACTTGCGCGCAACCTTCGCCAGTTCGCGTTCGAGCGTGCGAACGCCTGCCTCACGCGTATAATGCTGGATCATCTTGCGCAGCGCCTCGGCGGTAAAGATCAGCTCGTCCGCCTTGAGCCCATGCGCCTCCATCTGCTTCGGGATCAGGTGGCGCTTGGCGATTTCGACCTTTTCGTCCTCGGTATAACCCTCGAGCCGAATAAGCTCCATGCGGTCGAGCAGCGGTTGCGGCATGTCGAGCGAATTGGCGGTGGTCACGAACATCACGTCCGATAGGTCGTAGTCGAGCTCCAAATAATGATCTTGGAACTTGTTGTTCTGCTCGGGGTCCAGCACTTCGAGCAGCGCCGACGACGGATCGCCGCGAAAATCCTGGCCGAGCTTGTCGATCTCATCGAGGAGGAAGAGCGGGTTCGACGTTCCCGCCTTCTTGATATTCGAGATGATCTTGCCCGGAAGCGAGCCGATATAGGTCCGGCGGTGGCCGCGGATTTCAGCCTCATCGCGAACGCCGCCGAGCGACTGGCGAACGAACTCACGGCCCGTGGCACGCGCAATCGAGCGCCCGAGCGAGGTCTTGCCGACGCCCGGCGGACCTACCAGGCACAGGATCGGCCCCTTCAGCTTGTTGGTGCGGGCCTGGACAGCGAGATACTCAACAATCCGGTCCTTGACCTTCTCCAGGGCGTAATGGTCCTCGTCGAGCACGCGTTGCGCTTCGGCGATATCCTTCTTGAGCTTCGACTTCTTCCCCCACGGCAGACCAAGCAGCACGTCGAGATAGTTGCGTGCCACCGTCGCTTCGGCGGACATTGGTGCCATCGCGCGAAGCTTCTTGAGTTCGGCATTGGCGCGGCTTCGCGCTTCCTTGCTGAGGCGTGTTTTGCGGATCTTTTCGGCGAGCTCCTGGAGCTCGTCGCCTCCCTCCTCGCCTTCGTTGCCAAGCTCGCGCTGAATCGCCTTCAGCTGCTCGTTCAAATAATATTCGCGCTGGGTCTTCTCCATCTGGCGCTTGACGCGGCTTCGGATCTTCTTCTCGACCTGCAACACGCCGAGCTCGCCCTCCATGAACGCGAACACCATCTCCATGCGCCGCGCGGGATTGAGCTCAGTAAGCAAGGCCTGCTTATCGGCGACCTTGATCGAGAGGTTCGATGCAACCGCGTCGGCGAGCGCCGAGGCGTCCTCGATCTCACCCAGCTGAATCCCGGTTTCGGGTGGCAGGCGCTTGTTGAGCTTGGCGTAGTTTTCGAACTGGTCGATGACCGAGCGCATCAAGGCCTGAGCTTCCGGGCCGCCGGCATCGTCTTCCTCGACTTCCTCGATCTCCGCGACCGTATATTCATCGCGCGGGACTAGATCGACCAGGCGCGCGCGCTTCACGCCCTCGACCAGCACGCGCACCGTGCCGTCCGGCAGCTTGAGGAGCTGCATCGCCGTGGCAATCACGCCCAGGTCGTACAGCGCATCGCGGTCGGGATCGTCCTCGCCGGGGTCGAGCTGAGCGACGAGAAACAGCTCCTTGTCGGCTGCCATCGCCGCCTCAAGCGCCGCGACCGACTTCTCGCGCCCGACGAACAGCGGGACGATACGATGGGGAAAGACGACGATGTCGCGGAGCGGCAGGATCGGGAGAAAGCGAGTCATGAACTAGTATATGGGCGGCGCCCTCCGCTCACGCAATAAAGGCTGGAACATTAGCAGCCGTCCAGTCGCTGACACTGCCTGAGAGAATGAGGAGCCGCAAAATGGCTGACGACCGGGAAAAGATCAGCACCGGCCCCAACGACCGGCCGCTCAACGAGACAATCGCCGGGACCGGCCCCGGAATCCCCGACGAGGCGCTCGCCCCCGGCGAAGAACTGCCCGAACCTCCGAGCGATGAGAAGGTCGAACGGATCGCCGAAAGGATCGGCGCGCCGACCGGCGAACGCGACACGCTGCCGCTGGAAGGTGAGTAAATCGCGGCGGAAGTGAACGTTGGATTCTGTAATCGTTCAGTTTCAATGATTAAGTATCGCAGCATGACAATGCGCCAGACCCTGTTCGCGCTCAGCGCTTTGGCGCTGCCGGCTGCCGCGACCGCGCAGTGGAACGGCAATTGGCCGGTTCCGGGCGCGGTGCCGCCGCCACCCCCGCCACAGGTTCAGCCGGGCGGTGCGGCGCCGGTCGCCGAGCCGTGGATGGCTCGCCCGGCGGTCTCGGGCCAGGCGTGGCAATCGCCGGCCGCGGAGCAGAACAAGGCCCCTGCCCTCGAGCCAATCGATCTGCCTCCGGCGATCGAGCAGGGCGTCGACATGATCTATATCGACGAGGGGCTGGTTCCCAAGGCGGTGCACGACAATGCAGCGACCCCTGACATGGCCTTTGCGGCGTGGAGCGGGGCGCCGGTTGACTTCTTCAACTCGGTCAACCCAATCTACACCGAGTTGCGCCGCGGCCTGATCAAATATCAGCAACGTTGGGGCAGTCTGCCGCAGCTCCCGATTCCCCTTGGCCCAACACTAAAGCTGGGAACGACCGGCGAGCGCGTGGCGACGCTTCGCACCCGGCTCGGCTTGTCCGACAGCACCAAATTCGACGCTGTACTGTCGGCGCAGGTCAAGGAGTTCCAGTCGGTCCACGGCATCAAGCCTGACGGCATCGCCGGCGCTGGGACCATTGAGGCGCTGAACCGCGGCGCACAATATTATGAGCAGCTGATCATCATCAACATGGAGCGCTCCAAGCGGCTTCCGGCGCCCGAGGAGCAGCGCAAATATGTGGTGGTCGATGCCGGCGATGCGCGCCTGTCGATGTGGGAGAACGGCCGCAAGGTCGACGAGATGAAGGTCGTTGTCGGCAAGTCCGAGACAGCAACGCCGATGATGGCGGCCTACATCAAATATGCCAGCGTGAACCCCTATTGGAACGTTCCACCGGAGTTGGCTCGCAGCTTGGTCGCCCCGCGGGTTGTGGCGCAAGGCGTCAGCTATCTCACCGACCGCGAATACCAGGTTCTCACCGACTATAGCGACGATGCCACGACGATCGACCCGCACACCGTCGACTGGCAAGCGGTGGCCGACGGTCGCCAGGAGGTGCGGCTGCGCCGCCTGCCGAGCCCCGCCAATTCGATGGGCATGATGAAGTTCATGCTTCCCAACTACTTCGGCATCTATCTTCACGATTCACCGGAGAAGGAACATTTCACCAAGAACGAGCTGTGGATCAGCAACGGCTGCGTTCGCGTCGAGGATTACAAGCGTCTCGCGAGCTGGTTGTTCGGCGGCTACATCCCCAAGGGCAAGGACCCGAAGGTCGAGCAAGAGGTCGACCTTCCGAAACCCGTGGCGGTCTACATGACGTACCTGACCGCTCAGCCGACGGCTTCCGGCGTCCAGTTCATGCCCGACGCCTATGGCCGCGACGCTCATCTGATGGAGCGGTTTGGAACACAACTGCTGGCCGCGGTACGCGGCCTTCGCTAACGGGTGTATTGACCCCTTAACACACAGGGTCTAGTTTCGGGCCCGTGATCCTCTCAGTGCCAACCAGCGTCACTCAAATCGCTGCGTTTTGGCTGCTTTGGCTCGGCTTTTTCGTCGCGCTGTTCCGGGCGTTCTCCCGCCGCTCCACAGAAAACGGTGCAAAGCGGGATTCACGCTCGCGGTTTGGAATATTCATTCAATCGATCGGGATTTCCCTGGCGGGATTGGGGACCGTCCGCGGGGTGCTTCCGCCCTTCGGCCTCCCAGCGATCCTCGGAACCCTCGCCGTCATTGTACTCATGGGCGGCTCGATCGCGCTGTTTGCGGCGAGTTCGCGCGCGCTTGGCCGCAACTGGAGCTTGGTCGCCCGCACCCGCAGCGATCATGAGCTCATTCGCGGCGGCCCCTATGCGCATATCCGCCATCCGATCTACCTCGGGATGCTGCTGTTCTTGTTCGGCCTTGCGGTTGCGCTCGGTCACTGGGTCCAATTGATCGTCGCCGTTCCGGTATTCCTGATCGGCACCTCAATCCGAACGCGCATCGAGGACGGGCTGCTCGAGCAGAGCTTTGGGGACGCGTTCAGGAGCTACCGGAGTTCGACTCCGGCGTTCATTCCGAGACTTTTCTAGGACTTAGGCAGCGTCGCCGGTCTTGTCCTTGGCGGCATAGACGCGAACCGGTTCCTTGCGCCCCTCGACCACGTCGTGGTCGATATGCACCTCGTCCACCCCGTCCATCGACGGCAGGTCGAACATGGTGTCGAGCAGAATGCTCTCGAGGATCGAGCGCAGGCCCCGCGCACCGGTCTTCCGGTCGATCGCCTTTACCGCGATCGAATGGAGCGCGTCGTCGGTGAACTCGAGCTGCACGTCTTCCATGTCGAACAGCTTGGCATACTGCTTAACCAGCGCGTTCTTCGGCTCGACCAGGATCTTGACCAGCGCGGTTTCGTCGAGGTCGAGCAGCGTCGCGATCACCGGCAAACGGCCGACGAATTCCGGGATAAGACCGAACTTCAGCAGGTCTTCCGGCTCGCAATGCTGGAGCACTTCGCCGGTCTTGCGCTCGTCGGGCGCCGCAACATGGGCGCCGAAGCCCATCGACTTCCCCTGCATGCGGTCCGAGATGATCTTGTCCAGGCCAGCGAACGCGCCGCCGCAGATAAACAGGATGTTGGTCGTATCGACCTGCAGGAATTCCTGCTGCGGATGCTTGCGGCCGCCCTGCGGCGGAACCGAAGCGGTCGTGCCCTCCATCAATTTGAGGAGCGCTTGCTGGACGCCCTCGCCCGATACGTCGCGCGTGATGGATGGATTGTCGGATTTCCGGCTGATCTTGTCGATTTCGTCGATGTAGACGATGCCGCGCTGCGCCTTCTCGACATTGTAGTCGGATGCCTGAAGCAGCTTGAGGATGATGTTCTCGACATCCTCACCGACATAGCCAGCCTCCGTGAGCGTGGTCGCGTCGGCCATCGTGAATGGCACGTCGAGGATCCGCGCCAAGGTCTGCGCGAGCAAAGTCTTGCCGCAGCCGGTCGGGCCAATCAGCAGGATGTTCGATTTAGCGAGTTCGACTTCATTGCCGGTCTTCGCGCCGTGCGACAGGCGCTTGTAATGATTGTGCACGGCGACCGAGAGGACCCGCTTGGCGCGGGCCTGCCCAATCACATAATCGTCGAGGACCTTGCAGATTTCTAGCGGGGTCGGCACCCCATCGCGCGTCTTGACCAGTGCGGACTTGGATTCCTCGCGGATGATGTCGTTGCAAAGCTCGACGCATTCATCGCAAATGAACACCGTTGGTCCAGCGATCAGCTTCCTGACCTCGTGCTGCGACTTCCCGCAGAACGAGCAGTAAAGAGTGCTCTTGCTGTCGCCACCTGAAAGCTTGGTCATTCCCGTCCTTATATCCCGGCCGCGAACGACCGACCTTTCGTGGGCATGCTAGCCCGCTTTATGGCACAATCAACTCTGCAAGGCGGTTAACGTATCCCCCGCAGTGATTTGCCGCGTCAATTCAAGAATATGGATGGGCAGCGGGAGCCCTGCAAGTGGCCTTGTCGGAAGCGCTAACCTTATACTGTCCCAAGCTTGGCCAGGAGTGGCTTACAGAATTTAGAACTCGCCGACGAAGCGTTTCTTCCCCGTGTAAGGCCGCTGCTCACTCCGCAGCCGTAAGATGAGTCATCGCGTCGCGCATCGCTTCGTGAAAGTCCGAGCGCGCGTAAATGTCGTTGTGCCCGGCGCGACCGATAGTCCGGTCGTACACGAGCGTGGGAACTGTTCTGCGGAGCGCAGCGGTGCGCTCGGCCGGCACGATTTCGTCGCGCTCGGCGGCGATGATCGCAACTGGGACATGGGCGTTCCGCAGCGGCGCGACGGCATCGATCTCATGGTCAAAGAACGGCCCGATAGGAAGCCATGGATACATGGCTTGGGCAACGCCCTTGAGCGAATCGAAAGGCGTCACGAGAATTAGACCGTCCAACTTCCGGCTAGCAGCAAGTTGCGCCGCAACCCCCGTCCCGATGCTAAAGCCGATTGCGATAATTCGCTCGGGATTAGTTCGAGCGACCGCGGCATCATAAACGAGCGGCGCATCAGCAATCAGTGCTTCCGCCGACGGAGAGCCGGTCGAGGGCCGATAACCGCGGTAGTGGAACACCACCACCTCCTCACCGGGAAACAGTTCGTGAAGATATTCGGCAACGTCCTGTCCATTCCAGGCATTGCCGCCGAAGCCGAGAATCAGCGTTTTGTGGCCGTCCGGCTCGTCGGACGGGATAAGAATCCCTTCGAGCGAATGGCCGTCAGGCCTGCGCACCGACAAGCTCTCTGCCCGCGGCGGCAGTGGGCCGGCACGGGGGACCGCATGGACCGGGAAGATCAGGTGGCTCTGGAATTCAAACATGACAATGCCGGGCAGCGTTGCGCAGCCTGATGGCGATCCGCTTCGACTAGCCGGCGAATGCGGCGTCGATGGCAGGCATGACCCGATCGACCGTGTAGGGCTTTTCGATCACCGGAGCGTCCTTGAACTCGGGCGGTGGTGGATCGACGTGTCCGCCGGTCGCAATCACGAATGGAACGTTTTTCTCACGAAGGAGCGTGGCGACCGGCCAGACATTTTCACCCTTAAGGTTCACGTCGAGTATTGCGAGATCGAATCCCCCTTTTTCGGTCTCATCCAACGCACATTCCACGCTGTCGCACGTACCGTGGACGCGGTGACCGAGGGAATCCAGGAAATCCTCCAGCATCATCGCGATGAGTGGCTCGTCCTCGACTATCAGGATGGTACGCACAGCGGTCATTCCCGGACTCGAATATACAGGGCTGTCAAAAGCGCAAACTGGTTATTTGCCGGTCATCGTCCGGCGCGCGGCTTCGGCCAGCTCGATCACCGAGAAGGGTTTGGGCAGGAAATTGACGTTTTCGATATCGATCGACTTCCTGAGCTGCTCCTCGGCATAGCCGGACATGAACAGGATCTTGAGCTCCGGCCGGCTCCGCCGTGCCTCGCGAACCATCGTTGGACCGTCCATTCCCGGCATGACAACGTCGCTGATCAGGAGGTCAATCGGCTCGTTCCTGGCCACGATCTCAAGCGCATCCTCCCCGCTGTCAGCGGTGATTACCGTGTATCCGTGGCGAGTGAGGGCGCGCTCGGCGACGCTGCGAACCATCGGCTCGTCCTCGACAAGAAGCACAGTGCCGCTGCCCCACAATTCGTCCTTCTTGGCCTTGTCAGTCTTCCGCGATTTCGCCGCACCTGCATCTTCGCGATGAACCGGCAGGTAGATGATGAAGCGCGTGCCCAGGTCGACTTTCGAATCGGCGAAGATGAATCCGCCAGACTGCTTAACGATGCCGTAGACCGTCGAGAGGCCGAGGCCGGTGCCCTTCCCCACCTCCTTGGTGGTGAAGAAAGGCTCGAAAATTTTTCCGAGCACATTTGGCGGAATGCCGGTGCCGGTGTCGGTGACCGAGAGCGCGCTATAATCGGCGATGGGCAGGATGTCGGAGCCGAGCTCTGCCACCTGGTCCGCCTTCACCGCGTAGGTCTGGATGGTCAGCGCTCCGCCGCCCTTCGTTGCCATCGCATCGCGGGCGTTCACGGCGAGGTTGACGATAACCTGCTCGAGCTGGCCGGGATCAGCACGAATTGGGCCCAGATTGCGGCCGTGCTTGACGACCAGCTCTACCGTCTCGCCGAGCAGTCGCTTGAGCAAGTGCGATACCTCGGACACGACGTCGGGTAGTTGGAGCACTTGCGGCCGCAGCGTCTGTTGACGGGAGAAAGCGAGCAACTGGCGGGTCAATCCAGCCGCACGGTTCGAGTTCGACTTGATCTGCTGGATGTCGTCATAGTCGCTGTCGCCCGGCGTATGGCGCATCAACATCAGGTCGCAGTGGCCGATGATCGCGGTCAGAATGTTGTTGAAGTCGTGGGCGACGCCGCCGGCGAGCTGGCCGACCATTTGCATTTTGGTCGCCTGGGCAACCTGGCGCTTGAGCTTTGCTTCCTCGCTATTGTCCTTGAGCAGGAGCAGGACGGCGGCATCGCCAAGGCCGCGCAGCCCCGCGATGGTCAGTGCCACGGGCTCGGAACCCTGGTGAGTTAGCCGAACCGCGAGATCGCCCGACATCGCCGGGCCCCGCGCATTGCGCCGGACGGCGTCGGCAACCGCGGCCTTGTCCTCCTTCATCACAAGATCGCCAGGATAAACCGGCATGCCCGACGCCTTGAGGCCGGCCGCCTGCCGAAAAGCGCTATTCATGGAAAGGAAACGGCCGTCGCGGTCGACCAAAGCGAGGCCGATCGGCAACATGTCCAGCAGCGATTGTAAATTGGATGAATCGCCTACTGAATCGGCTCCGTCCGAATCAAACAACAGGAAAGTCCCTGCCCCGCCCTTCGCCTTAAGATTGATAGGAATGTGCACGGCGCGCAGTGCGCGCGCACCGTCGCCCGCCGCAAGCAGGCGCATACGGTCGCCCTCGCCAACTTCGACGAGGTCGCCGAAGCGCGCGTGACGGATGGTCTGGCCGCGTTCGAACGCACGCTCCGTGAACGGGCTATTCGCGGCGACGATCTCGCCCCTCGCGTTGACGACGGCGGCAAGGATGCCCGCCGAGGCGAATTGCGCGCCCGTTGAACCGCCGATGGTTCGTACAGCCGTGGCCAGTGGGTCCGCTGCCGGCGCATCCGGAAATTGCCAGAGCAACAGGTCGCTCAGCGCCCCGACGCGGTCAACCTCGACCCTGCTCGCGCCGGCGCTGGTCTCGACGCCGGCGACGCAGCCAGCGCCGTCGCGCCACGCCATCGACTTTGCGAGCACCAGCGCATCTCCTCCCTCATCGCTTGGCGCCAGTCGGAGGGGCGCCGTGCCGCCGAAGCGATCTCGATACGCCGAGTTGACGACCAGCAACGCGCCCTCGACGTCAGTCAGCGCTACGGGATGCTGGCAGAGTGCCACGGTGGCTCCGACCAGCGAATAATCCGGACCCGCGGCGAGCGGCTCAAGTGCTGCTGCAGCGGGGATCGAGCGGCGCGCCAGCACGCCGGCGGCCGCAATGCCGGCGACCAAAGCAATCCCTGCACCGACGATCTGCCCGAGAATAAGCAGGCGAGCGACGGAACGAGCCAAGCTCCCCACCGGTCAAGCGGGATGGATTCGATCGAAGGCAGCTCCTGGTGCAGCATGGGCGTTGGCACCCATGCTACCAGATGTGCATCATCCTACCAGATGCGCACGCGATCGGCCGGCGCGAGGTAAAGTTTCTGGCCCGTCTGGACCCCGAAGGCCTGATACCAGGCATCCATATTGCGGACGATATCGGCGCGCGCATCCGACGGCGCATGTGGATCGGTGAGGAGCCGCTGTCGAAGGTTCGCCTCGCGGTAATTCCGCCGCCACACTTGGGCCCAACCGAGATAGAAGCGCTGATCTCCGCTCATGCCGTCGATCACCGGCGCTTGCTGTCCGCCCAGCGAATTATGATAGGCATCATAGGACGTATTCAGGCCGGCGAGATCGGCGCTATTCTCGCCAAGTGTTAGTGCGCCTTTGACATGAAATCCCGGCAGGGGCTCGTACCGGTCGTATTCATCAACGAGGCGCTGGCTCAACGCCTTGAACTTGGCGACGTCGGCGTCGGTCCACCATTTGGTCAGGCGGCCGCTGAGGTCGAACTTCGACCCCTGGTCGTCGAAGTGATGGCTCATCTCGTGGCCGATGACTGCGCCAATGCCACCGTAATTGACCGCGGCGTCTGCATTCGGATCAAAGAAGGGCGGCTGCAGGATCGCCGCTGGAAAAGTGATCGCAACGAGCGTCGGGTTGGCCTGCGCATTCACGGTCATCGGGGTCATGCCCCATTCCCATCGGTAAATCGGCTTGCCTAGCTTGCTTACCTCATATTGATG
>WNFM01349744.1_pt1 | contig 11838 bp, 11 predicted proteins | sample 5400271 | NCBI WGS metagenome assembly WNFM01 (sample SAMN13153352, study PRJNA577476) | soil metagenome | isolation source: 60 cm saprolite on Douglas fir-dominated hillslope | place: USA:California | collected 2013-09-17 | reverse complement strand
CTGCACGCGAACGGTAAACTGCAAAAGGGAGTTCCTGTTCCCTTCTCCATGAGGGCCGCCGTCTCGGCGGCCCCCGACGGCGCCATGCGCCTGCACGCCACCACGTTGAAGGCCGCCGGCGTGCCCGTCAAAGGGCTCCTTGACTTGCTGGGGCTCCAGATGGACACGCTGTTGAAGATGCCGCCCGGCTCGGGCATGCGGGCGGATGGCGACGACCTACTGATGGATACCGCCGCCATCCTCCCGCCGCCGCGCACCGAAGGCCGGCTCCAGCGCGTGGCGATCGACGGCAACCGCCTGGCGATGCACATGACCGGACCGGGGGCGCCGCCGGCCCGGCCGTCCACGCTGCCTCTGCCGTCGGCCCGGAACTACCTCTACTTCTTCGGCGGCAGCATCCGCTTCGGCAAGCTGACGATGAGCGATGCCGACATGCAGCTCATCGATGCCGACCCGCGCACCCCGTTCGACTTCTTCCCCGCGCACTACGAAGCGCAGCTCGTCGCCGGCTACTCCCGCAACACCCCGCGCAAGGGGCTCCAGGTCTTCATGCCGGACTACTCGCGCGTGCGCGCGAATGGAGGTATCCTCAAGCCACCAGCGCCGCGATGAGAGTCCTCCTTCTCTCGATGCCCGACTCCTTCGAGCACACGCCTGCGTTGACGATGCGGATGCCGAACGGGGCCCTGGCATCGCTCGCCGGCAACACCGGCCCCGGCCACCGCACCGCCGTGGCAGACCTGATCCTCGTGCAGGATCGCGTCGTCCCCACGATCGAGCGGCTGATGCGCGAGCACGACCCGGACGTCGTGGGGCTGTCGGTCATGACGTTCCAGCGGCGCACGGCGCTGCGGCTCGTCCGGCTGATCCGCGCGATCAAGCCCGGCGTGACGATCGTCGCAGGCGGCTACGACCCGAGCCTCGCGACCGAGATGTACGCGCCCCCAACGACCGGCATCGACTACGTCGTGCGCGGCGAAGGGGAACTGACGTTCCGCGCGCTCCTGGACGCGCTGTCCAGAAAGAACCGCGTCGACGCCATTCCCGGCTTGTCCTTCCGGTCGAGTCCTGACGCCGGTTTCGCGCACACGCCGGCGCGGCCGGTAAACCGCCTCGAGGACGGCGACCTCGCGCTGCCGGACCGCGGGGCCCGCGTGCTGCCGGGCTACACGTTCCTCGGCCGGGCGATCGACATCGTCGAAACCTCGCGCGGCTGCACGTACGACTGCAGCTTCTGCTCGATCATCGAGATGCGCGGCCGGAACTTCCACACCTTCGATTTTACCCGCGTGCTCGCCGACATCGCCGACGCCCGCGCGCGCGGCGCGCGCGCGATCTTCCTGGTCGACGACAACATCACGCTCAACGTCGCCCGGTTCGAGGCGCTCTGCCGCGCAATCATCGCGGCCGGCTTCAACGACGTCCACTACATCGTGCAGGCGATGACCTCTTCCATCGCGAACCAGGGCGGCACCCTGGCGCCGCTGATGGCCGAGGCGGGGTTCCGCTACGTCTTCCTCGGGATCGAGAACGTGCTCGACGAGGATCTGGCGTTCCTCCGGGCGTCCGCGAAGAACGCGCAGCGGGAGGGGGGCCGCCGCACGGGCAACGCGACCGTCCGGGCCATCGAAGAGCTCCACCGTGCCGGCCTCGCGGTCGTCGGCGGCATCATCGTCGGAAACCCCGACGACACAGAGGCCTCGATCGAGGCCAACCTGACGTTCGCGCGCCAGTACGTCGACTGGCCCTACATCCAGCACCCGACGCCGTATCCCGGCACGCCGATGACCGATGACTTCCGGCGCCGCGGACTCGTCGTCAACGAGCGCGTCGAGGAATACGACGGCACCACGGCGGTCGTGCGGACGGCGCATCTCGCCGCGGACGACATCGAGTTCCTGCGGTGGCGCGCCGAACGCTGGATGAAGGCGCGGCACCTGCCGAGCGTCCTGAGGCACTATCCGGGATTCGTGCTGCGCCACGCGCCGCGCATGTTCGCGCACACGTTCCGCGGCAGCACGTGGCGCTCCGCGCTGGGGCTGGAGAGCGAGCGCGAGGTCTTCCGCCGCTACAAGGCGCTGCGCGCCGCCGAACGGGAATACGTGCCTGAGCCGCCGGCGCCGACATCACCAGTCAGCAGGCGCTACGCCGGCACCACCGTCGAGCCCGGCGCCACTTTCTGATACCGGGGCAGCGCGAACGCCCCGCGCGCGCCGCCGACGAACGCCATCAGGATGAAGAGGCTGACGAGCACGCCGCCGGTGGCGGACGCGGGCACCGTCATCACCTTGATGACGATGCTGTACGCCCAGTAGACCACCGCGACGACGGCCCAGGCGCGCGAGTGGCGCTTGATCCGCCAGCCCGCGACCGCCATCAGGGCTGCGTCGACCATCGACCAGCCGTCAAAGCCGAAGAATGGTCCGTTGACGATGGCGATGGCGGCGACGAGCGCCGTGATGCCCGCGACAAAGAACGCCGCCTGCGACGCGACGGTGATCGTCTTCTCCGCGCTGTCCGCGTCGACGATCTTGGGCCAGAGGTTCGCAAAGGGGGAAGCCATCGTCATTCTCCTGAAACCTGAATCGCGCGCGACCATCACGCGCGAAGCGCCTCGATGGGATCGACGCGCGCCGCCCGGCGCGCGGGGTAGATCCCGAACACCAGCCCCACCGATGCCGCCAGGGCCAGGGCCGCCGCGACGCTCCCGGGGGAGATCGCCACCGGCCACTGGGAGAGAACGGACACGGCCCAGGCGAGCCCCACGCCGAGAGGCACGCCGAAGACGGCCCCGCCGACACACAAGAGCGCGGCCTCGAGCGCGAACTGGCCGACAATCTGCGCTCGGCGCGCCCCGAACGCGCGCCGGATGCCAATCTCCTGGACGCGCTCGGCCACGGTCGCGAGCATGATGTTCATGATCCCGACACCGCTGATGAGGAGGGCGATGAGGCCCGTCGCGAGCAGCACCGCGTCGAAGGTCCGCTGCGCCCGTACCTTCGCCCGGAGCAGCTCCCGCGGGACGACGAGCTCGAAGTCGCCGGCGGCGCCGGCGTGCCGGCGGCCGACGAGCTCGGCGACGGCGCGGCCGGCCCGCGTCACGTCGACGCCCGGCGCCACGCGGACCGCGATCGCGGAGACGCGATCGGGGTCGTCCCCCTCGCCCAGGCGCGCATCCATGACGCCCGACGGTGCGATCACCGCGTTGTCGGCATCGAACAACTGCAGGGACATGCCGGCCGCCGTCACGCCGGACGGCTCGAGCACGCCGATGACGCGAAGGATCTCGCCGTTCGCCGTGAGCGGCGCGCCCAGAGGCACGCCGCCGGGGACGAGCCGCGCCGCCAGCGTGGCCCCCACCACCGCCACCCGTCTCGCGCCGCGCGCGTCGGCATCGGCCAGCCAGCGCCCGCGCGCGAGACGGACGCCCGCGATGCGTCCCCACACGGGCTCCGCGCCCACGAACGGCGCGGTCTCGGCCCTGCCGCCGACGGCGATCTCGACCGGCCGGTATCGAAGCACGCTGACGGCGTCGACGCCGATCGCGGCCCGCGCCCCGTCCTCGGCCAGGGCACGCGCGTCCGCGCGCGTCAACGCCGGCGCGGCGGTCCTGCGCTTCGCGTCTCCCGCATGCATCACGGCGCGCACGAAGAGGTTCTCGACGCCCAGCGCGCTGACGTCGGCCAGCGCCGCGCGCCGCGCGCCCTCCCCCACCGCGATCGACGCCATCACGGTAGCCACGCCGACCACGATGCCAATCGACGCAAGGCCCGTCCGCAGCGGATGGACGACGAGCGCCCGCCGCGCCTCGTCGAAGATGTCACGGAGCGTCATCGCGGCTCCTGCCTGGCCAGCCGCGGGTCGATCAGCAGGACGGACTCCCCGGCGACGACGCCCGCCGCGATCGCGGCGTCGCGATCGTTTGACGCCTCGACGGTGACCTCGCGCGGCGCGGTTCTGCCGTGCTGCACGACGTAGACGACCGGCCGGCCGCCCGCGTCGAACACCGCCTGGACGGGCACGAGCGTCGCCCGCGGGCGGGACGCGACCGTGAGCTCGACCTGCGCGGTCATGCCGGTGCGGAGCCGCGCGTCGCGCCCTTCCAGCGCGATCGTGACCGGAAAGAACTTCGCGCCGGCGCGGGACGCATCCTCTTCGGCCAGCGCCCCGATCAGCGTGACGGTTCCCTTCAGCTCGAGATCGGGGTACGCGGGCACGGTGACCTTCACCGCCGTGCCGAATCGGACGTGGTGCAGGTCAGCTTCCCGGATCCGCGTCTCGACCGTCAGCCGATCCACATCGGGCAGCGCGAGGATCGACTGGTTCGACCAGACTTCGTCCCCGATCTGCGGCTTGCGCTTGTCGCTGCCGAAGAACAGCTCCCGGTAGACGACAATGCCGCCGGCGCCGGCACGCACCTCGCAGCGATCGATCTGATCGCGCAGGAGTCCCGCGCGCGCCGTGATCTCGTCGATCCGGCTCGAGGCCACGCGGACCGCGGCCTCCTGCTGCGAGAGCCGCGCGCGCGAGGTTTCCTGCCCGCGCGTCACGGCCTGCCGCGCCCCGTCGAGCTCGCGCTTCGACCGCGCCGCGGCGGCCGGTCCCTCGAAGCCGACGACCGCTTCCCGGCGCAGCTGCGCGAGGTCCGCCTGCTCGTCGGCGCGTTTGAGCGCCTGCGCCGCGCGATCGAGCTCGGCGCGCGTGATGAAGCCGCGCTCGAGCATCGGGCGCATGTCGTCGTAGGCGGCGTGCGCCCGGTCCAGCTCGCGCCTGGCGTCCGATTCGGCGGCGACGGCCTCGGCGACCGCCACGCGCCCCTTGCCCTGCGCCTGGTTGTCGACCTCGGCCTGCGCGTAGCCGACCTGCTGGCGTCCCTGATCGGCTTCCCCGTCGGCCCGGAGCGTCTCGATCCGCAGCTCTTCCCGCGCGCGGAGGAGCTCCGCGTCGGCCTGCCGGAGCAGCGCCTCTTCGCGCGCGAGGTTCTGCTGGAACGTCGTGGCGTCGAAGCGAATGAGCAGGTCGCCCGGCGCGACCACCCGCCCTTCGCGGACCAGATCGACAATCTTCACCTGGACGCCGGCGATAGACGACCCGTACAGCAACATCCGGGCGGATCCAACGGCGCCGCGCTCGACGAGCGTTTCCACGAACGGACCCGTTCTGACCGTGGCCTGGGGGCCGGCGGGCATCGGCTGGCGGCCGGTGACGAACACGATCGCGCACACCGCCGACAGGCCGCCGACGGAGGCCGCGCCGAGTGTCTTCGTTCTCATTGCAGGAACCTTTCCGGATCGAGTGTGCCGCTCGCGCGCCGTATCGCCAGCAAGGCGACCGCGCGGTCGATCTCGGCGCCGACGAGCGCCGACTGCGCCTGAAAGACGTTACTTTCCGCATCCACCACGTCGAGGTTGTCGGCGAGCCCGCGCTCGAACCGGTAGGTCGCCAGCTCCCGCTGCCGGCCGGCCAGATCGACCGTCGTCCGTGCCAGCGCCACGACCTCGTCTGCGCGCGCCGCGGTCCGTGCCGCTCGCTGCACATCGAGCGTCACGCGCGTCTCCGCGTCGGCGACCGCGCGCTCCGCGGCCCGCACCTGCAGCTCAGCGAGCCCCTCCGCGGCCGTCCCCGACGCGCGGTCGAAGGCGTAGGTCGTGCTGAGGCCGACGCGCCATCCGTTGAAGAGCGAGGCGAAGGGGCTCGGCGATCCCCCGAGTCCGCGGCGCGTGTAATCCACGTCGAGGTTCACTTGCGGCAGCAGGTTCCAGCGGGCCACCGAAGCGCTGCGTCGCGCATCGTCAAGGCGCGCGCGGACGTTCTGGAGATCGAGCCGGCCGGCCAGCGCGGACGAGGTCAGCGCGGCGGCGGGCGTCGCGCCAGGCGCGAGGGCGCCCGCGCCGCCGCCGGCCGCGTCGAGCGCACCCAGATCCTCCGTCAGATCGCCGCTCACGCGCAGGACCGCGTCCGACGGGCGGCCGATGAGCAGATTGAGATCCTCGCGGGCCGCCTCGAGCGCGTCCTTGCCACGAAGCGCCGCCGCCTGCGCCTGGTTGCGCAGAAGGCCCGCGCGCAGCACGTCGAGTTGTGTGGACAGGCCCACCCTCGCGCGCGCCTCCGACATCTCGAGCAGCGTCGACGCGCGCGCGAGCGCGCGGTCGGTCTCGGCCGCCAGCCGCTGCAGCCGGACGACCGCGAAATACACCTGCGCCGCGCCGATGACGAGCTGCTGGCGCGCGTCCGCCGCATCACGGCTCGCCTCGCGCGTCGCGTCGGAGGCCGCGCGCAGGTCGGCGCGGGTCGTGGCGCCGAACCCGCGCATCAGCGGCTGCGACATGCCGAACGAGTACCCGGCGTCGCGGAATTCCGCCAGGCCCGATCCCATCCGTACCGAATTGGCGGACCCGCGCAGCTCGCCACCCGTCGGCAGCAACTGAGACACGGCCACTCCGAGGCCGTGCTGGGCCAGACCGGCAGGCGCGGAGCCGGTGGTGAAGTCCGGAGCAATCCTCGGCGCGTACCGCGCGCCGGCGACGCGTTGCCGGATTTCCGCCCTCTCGATCGCATCCCGCGACGGCTGCAGTTGCGGACTGTGCCGCAGCGCTTCGCTAATCGCGCCCCCGCCGATACGGCATGAACCAGCGCCGTCAGCGCCGCGCCCAGGAGCGCGCGGCTCGTGCTCCCGCGCATCACTTCGTCCCCGAGAACGCGTAGACGACCATCTTGCCAGGACAGCCCGTCGAAAAGTTGAGCGTCTCGATGCCTGACACGGTTGTGTTGGTCGCCGTGCCGCTCACCGTGCCGGTATACGCGAACCCATCCAGGTTTCCGCTGCCCGTCCCGCTGTAGCTGCCGCTGCTCTGCATGGATCCGGCATAAGCCCGCGTGAGGCGCTCGATCATCCGTAGGGTCAGGTTCGAGCCGTCGGCGATCCCGCCGACATAGAACTGGCCCGAGAACGACCCGTTGAAGTTGCAGCCCGTGTCAGTGGTCTTCGTCGCATTGATGTTGAACGTGCCAAAACGCGGCGTCAGATCGATGGTCGGAGTTGTGGGAGTGGTAGGCGAGCTCGTGCCGCCGCCCCCCTTCGCGACGACGACTCCGGTGACCGCTGCGGCCGCGCCCGCGCCGATGAGAATCTCCTTCGTCGTCTTGCTCATGCCTCCCCGGCCGGCGGTCGTGGCCGTGGGGGCGCCTGACAACGTCACATTGAGCGCCGTGTCGCGGCCGACCCAGAACACGCCAACCCGCTTCTTCCGGCAGTCCTTCGAATCGGGCTCACGCCCGTCTGAGGCCACCAGCAGGACCCGGGTCCGGTCCGGACACTTTTCCTCGACGACGGCAATCTTGCCGAGATTGGCGAGCTTCAAGATGTCGAGCGTGCCCTTCCCGTCCGATCCAGTGGACGCGACCACCTTCCCGGCGTTGGCGGCCGAGAAGAGGACGACGTCGACCGCGGAGGCGGGCTGGACGTTGATGGGAACCGACTGACCGCCCTGTGCGGACGGCAAGCTGCCGAACGCGAGGGCGACCAGCGCCGCGACTGTGAATCCACCGACTTTTCTCATGACATGACTCCTTGGAGAAGACAATCCTCGTCGAATATGAACGGACACATCAGCGGCCAGGCACGCGTGCCGCTGCGGCGTCGGCCTCGGCCCAGACGCTGTTGATGTCGCGCCAGCGGTTCGGCGCGAGTCGCCTGACACGGTCTTCCAGGGCCTTGCTCCACGGTTGCCTGGACGCCTCGACATTCTTGCGCGTGCGCTCGACGAAGTGACGCTCGAAGTCGCCGGCGCTCCACGTCTCCAGCCGAGACCAGAGCGCCCATTGCTTGATGGCATCGCCGTAGCCGGCCGCGTCGCTGTCGGGGTGGAGCCGGCCCTCAGCCGCCAGCTTTCGCGAGGCCTGCAGGATGTGGACGAGCGGGCCGAACTGCCGCTGCGAGGCCGGCTCGCCTATCCGGTACAACGTGCCCGCGGCCGGCGGCAACTTGCCGAACTCGAGGCAGTACCCGCTGACCGGTTGACTGCGGATCTCCGACTGGAGCCTCTGGGCCGCGGCCTTCGCCGGATCGCGCAGCGCCTCGAGGACGAGGCCGTCCGGACCCGACACGTTGACGGCCTTCTCGCCCGTGTTCAGCGCCCGCAGGCTGAACACCTGCCCCGTGGAGCTTCCGGTCGCGACGAGCGAGACGGCCAGGTCGTTGCCCTCCTGTTCCGGTGACGCGGCGAGTGCGCGCGGCACGATCCACGCGGCGATGAGATCGAGCCATGCGCCCAGGCGTGCGGACGCCGGCGGCACGCGCGGCGCGGGATCCGCGGCGAGCGGCGGGATGACTTCGACGATCATCTTCTGGAAGACCGGGTTGATCGTACCGGTCTTCAGTTCCGGCATGACGTCGATCGTACGGACCGATCCGCCGTCTTTCTTGGGGGCATCGGGCGCAGGGATCTTCGGCGTCGCACCGGCCGGCAGCGGGTTCACGCCGAGGCCGCTGTAGGTCGGGGTCCTTACGGGCTTCCCCGTTCCGGTCGTGTTCGTGGGCGTTTTCGGTGGATCGCCGCGGCCGCCGCCATCGTCCTTCTTCTTTGCGCACGCGCAGACCACTTTGTCCTCGGTCTCGTGCGACCGGGGATCGAGGCGCTCGGCCTCGAGGATATCGGCCTGCGTCGGCGTCGTCACATTCACTGCCTCGGAGACGGGCGCGGACCAGCGGCCGCCCGTCGCGGAGGACAGTGTGCTGGTCGTGCGCTTCCAGGTCCAGTTGATCCGCAGGAGGTAGCGCCGGAAGCGCCACTTGTGAGTGGTGAACGAGCACGCCTTCTGGCTCGAGCCGCCGCTCACCCGTACCGTCTCCTCCGCCCACTTGCGGACGCGCTGCCGGATGTCGGTCGTCGCGGAATCGAACCCGAGGTCCGCCGATCCGACCTCGCCGTTCTGCGCGGTCGAGTCGCGATGGGCCTGCGCCATGTTCGCGTCGAGATCGCGCGAGGTGCCCCTGGCCTGGCCCGCTTCCGAGCCGTAGTGAATCCCGCACCGGACGCCGCACTCCGCGTGGGAGGCGTTCGCGACCGCGCAGATGTTGTCTTCCCTCGGAGACAGGGTGAGCGGCGGGGAGGCCGACAGCCCGGCGTCGACGAGGGACCAGCGGACGTCGAGCGTGTACGAGATCCGCTGCTTCGCGGTGACTTGCGACTGCCCCTTGCCGCTGTCGGTCCGGACTTCGACTTCCTTCTCGTCGGACGAAATGCGGCCGGATCCGCTGCTGCCGGGGAAGACGTCCTGCGCGGCGCAGGGCCGCGAGGCGAACGAGGCCATCGTGAGGACTCCCGCGAAGGTGATCGCGTGGCTGAGAGCCATCGGGCGCGTGTGCATGGTACCTCCCTTATCGAGTGCGCAGTCAAGGGGGGCTTCCCGGAGTATCCAGGAAGCGGGGCCCACCCTTCCTGGTTGTGGGAACGGACACGTGGAGTAATCTGTCCGTTCACACACGCAGGGGGATCATGCGCACCCATCAGATCGCGCTCGCGCTCGTCTTTATCGGCGCCACGGCCGGCACGACGGCACAGGACAAGGAACCGGCGCCGCCGGCCGGCTGCACGTACACGGCCTACCACGCCTTCACCGAGTGCAAGGCCGCCAGCAAGGGCGGGGGCAACGTGTGGTGGATCGTGACCGACGGCCTGTACGCGTGCCAGGGGGGCAAGGCGCCGGGCCGCCAGCGCGTCCACGAGCAGGAGACGGCGCTCGCCTGCGACGGCAAGAACAAGGTGAAGGCGCCGCAGCCCCAGACGCACTACACCGTCGGCCTCGCCGGCGGAAACTGCCAGGCGCCGGCCAAGGACGGCGAGATCTTCATCCAGGAGTGCATCGGCAACATCTGGTACAACGTCAAGTACCTCCGCTATCGCTGCCTGGACGGCAGCGTCAGGATCGACGCGCCGCGGTACTACTCGACCGGCAAGCCGTGCGGCGGCGACGACTCGAAGCCGCCGGAGCTGGATCCCGCCAATCCCGGCACGGAGACGGCGGCGCCGACGGCGTCCAATACCTCTCTGGATCTCGCCGATCCCGGCTCGTTCCCGACTGCGCCGATCGCGCGCCAGACCGACACCCAACTGATGATGATCGACCAGCTCGATCTGAACGTCCCGGGCACGCGCGCCGCCAGCGCCGATCCGCTCGGTATGACGTTCCGGGGTGTACTCGCCTCGGCCTGGCGCCTGCTCGCGGGCGGCCGGGCGCCCGTGGCCGCGTCGGATGCCGGCGCGCGCGGATTCTGGCTCGATCCGATCGGATCGCACGTGGGCGGAGGCCTGCAGGGCGTCACGCGGGCGTCGCGCGTGCACGCGTACCTGACCAGCCTCGGCACCAGCCAGGGCGAGGCGTTCGACATGGTGGTCGTCAACGACGGGACGACGCCCGTCCGGATCGGCGGCGACGGCGTCGTCGTCGAGCCTATAAAGAAAGGCGCGGAGAAGACCCTGCGCGCCGAAATGCAGAAGGTCTCGACGACGCGGGGCGCCTCAGTCGTGTCCTCGAAGGCGAACGCGTACTGCCTCGAGTTCAAGCTGAAGCCGCCCGACCAGGGCCTGATGTTCCACGTCGCCGACGGCGAGGCGCAGCAGAAGTACGCCCCCGCGCGCGAGATCCTGCGCGCCAGCCGGCGGCTGCAGGCGGCCAACCAGCTCGCGCCGGACAGCGATCCCGCGGAGTACTTTGTCTCCATCCGGCAATGGGCGATCTGGGTCAACGAGCAGCGCTTCACGCAGCCGCAGTATCGCGGCGCCTTCGTGGAGCGGATCAAGAAGGACGTCGCGGCCATGGGCAAGAAGTGGACGAAGGAGATTGAAAACGGCCTGACGGCCCTCACGCCCCATCGCTGGGACGAAATCGTCAAGATCCTGCGGGCGGCCGGCCAGCCGGTGCCCGGCGCCTGAAATGGGCCGTGTCCGTTCCCCGGGGTATGACACGGATCACCTCGGCACGATTCGCGGCACTTCTCTTCGGCGGACTCCTCCTTGCGGGCAGCGCGGGCTGCGGCAAGGGCATCCTGACGGCGCCGACGGTCGTGACCCCGGCGCAGATCGCGCGGCTGGGGGGGCACATCGCCCTCGGCGGCGACGTGTTCGAGGACCTGGCCGTCCAGCGCGACGGCACGCTGACGGCGATCCTCACGTGGACGTTCAGCAACAACCTCGACATCACGCTGACGGAGGCGTCGTGCGGCACGCGCGACTTCTACGGCTGCACGATCCTGGCTTCGTCGCGCGCGCCCCGCGGGACGTACTCCGAGCGCCTGATCGCGGCGGTCCGCGCCGGGCGGACGCTCCGCTTCTGGATCACGAACATGGACGACGCGGCGTCGGCGAGCTACACGCTCGACGTCGTCATTCAGTAAGACTGCTCCTCGCCCTGCTGTTAGGGCTCGCGTGCTCCCGCGAGGTCCACGCGCAGCTGGGCGAGGTGCAGTCCCTGATCGAGCGCGGACGCTATGCGGACGCGCTTCGCCTGGCGACGGCGGCCGATCGGCGCGCGAAGGCCTCCGGCGATCTGGCCCTCGAGGCGCACGTGGAGCTGGCGCGCGGCACGATCTGGCAGGCGCGGGGCTTCCCACGCCCAGCCGTCCAGCACTTCGAACACGCGCTCGACGCGGCGCGCCGCGCGGACCAGCGGGCGCTCGTCGCGGCGGCGTACGGCTCGCTGGCGTCGGCCCACGGCGATCTCGGCCACTGGGATCGCGTGCTCGACTTCGCGGAGCGCCGGCACGAGGCGGAGCCCCGCCAGACCTCCGACAGCGAGTTTCGCTACCGCTTCCAGCGAGGCGTGGCCTACGCCGAATTC
>WNFM01340497.1_pt3 | contig 11840 bp, 11 predicted proteins | sample 5400271 | NCBI WGS metagenome assembly WNFM01 (sample SAMN13153352, study PRJNA577476) | soil metagenome | isolation source: 60 cm saprolite on Douglas fir-dominated hillslope | place: USA:California | collected 2013-09-17 | reverse complement strand
GACCCGCTGGGCCGCCCACGCCGACCGGCTCGCGCTCAGCGTGCCCTGGTACGGCATCCCCGACGCGGAGCAGGTCGAGATCTTTCGCCGCCTACTGGGCGAGTTGGAGCGCCTCTAGCGTCACACGCGCCGAGGATCGCCCCGAGCTAGCACTTCACGGCTGGTTTCATGCACTTTCCGCAGACGGCGATTGGCAAGCCCCATCTTTTCCGCCATTCAATCTTGATAGTCCTGCCATCAGTTCATATACTGGAAGTAATACAAGTAGGACCGGCTGAGGGCGTGCAGCTCCAACCGTCTCCGAAACACCCCCTAGCAGAGGAGTACGGCATGCCCACCATTCACAACTTCACGGAGGCCGTGCTCGTCTCCGTCACCGGTTTCTTCCTCCTCCTGCCCGCCCTGGTCGGGGCGATCATCCTGCTGATCGTCGGCTGGCTGCTCTCCGACCTGGTCTCGCGCGTCGTCGGCACCCTCCTGCGCCGGATCGGCTTCGAGACGATGGCCCAGCGGACCGGGGTCACCGGCTTCATCACGATGACCGGCGCCCGCGATGCAAGCGCCTCGTCGATCATCGCCGAACTCGTCAAATGGCTGATCCGGCTGATCTTCATCGAGATGGCGGCGGAGGCGCTCCACATCAGCGCGGTGACGACGCTGATCAACTCGATCGTGCTCTTCATCCCGAGCCTGATCGTCGCGCTCGTCGTCGTAATGGTCGGCTTCCTGATCGCCTCCTTCGTCGGGACTGTCGTCCGCGGCGGCGCCGCCGAAATGGGCTTCCGCAGTCCCAACCTGCTGGCCGGCGCCGCCCGGGCAGTCATCATCGGCCTGGCCGTCCTGATGGCCTTGAGCCAGATCGGGATCGCACCGACCCTGGTCAACGCGCTCTTCATCGCCTTCGTCGGAGCGATCGCGCTGGCGCTCGGCCTGGCCTTCGGGCTTGGCGGCCGCGACGTGGCCGGCCAAGTCTGGGAGCAGTGGTACTCCACCGGCCGAGGAGCGGCCACCAAGATGGAGAAGAAGGCGGCTGAAGATGTGCGGCAAGAGGCGAGGGACGACGCCGCCGCTCAGCAGCCCGGCTACGGGAACCTGCCGCCGCCCGCTGCCTATCAGCCGCGCCACGAGCGCCGCGCCGGCTAGACGACCAGCGCTCCCCCCGCGCAAGGGACCGCCCCGTGGCATTGTGCCGGGGCGGTCCCACTTTGTTCCCTACGACTGTGGAGGCGGTGCTGGGGAGGGAGGGTTCGAACCTCCGATACCGGTTCCAAAGACCGGTGCCTTACCACTTGGCCACTCCCCAATCTCGTATTCAGACGAAGGCGGCCGCAAGCGCCACATTACCAGCGGCCTGATCCCGTGCCCGAGGCCATGGTGGCCGTCATTGCGCTTGAGACCTCCCGGGCGGGGTTGCTACCCTCGAAAGCGTGTACCTCATCACGACGGCCATCACAACGAACAAGGTCATCGCCGGGGTGGTGCTGCTCGCCATCATCGCGGCGGCAGTGGTTTTCTTCGCCCGACGGAGGCAGAGGGCCTAGCTCAACCGGAACGGACGCCGGCGGCGCACTATGACCAGCGTTCGCTCCCGGCGCGTTGAGACTGTCGGCGGCCTGCGGCGAGAGCGGAGGGAATGTGCCTGTGGGCCGCCAACCTACAAACTCCTGCCGCGAAAATTTAGGCGACGCCTGACGGGGCCTTAACCAGGCTCGTTCCCTCCCGGGTCCTCGCGACCCGAGAATTCGTCTCCCGTGCTCCACCTCGTCCCCGGCTGGCCGCGCCTCGTCCTCCTCCTGCTTCCCGTCCTCGTTGGGGCGGGGGCGCTGACCGCCGTGCTCGCCCTTGCGCCGCCCGCGCCGACCCCGGCGGCGGTGCTGGCGCCCGCCGCGCTCCCCGCCCTGCCGCCGCCGGCGGGTCTCCTCGTCCACGTCAGCGGGGCGGTCGTTAAGCCGGGCCTCTACCGGCTCCAACGGGGCGATCGGGTCTATGCCGCGATCGCGGCTGCCGGCGGCCTCGCACCGGGGGCTGACGGCGCGCGGCTCCCCGACCTCGCCGGTCGGTTGAAGGACGGCGAGCAGGTGAAGGTGCCCTTCCTTAAGGGCTCGGGCGGTGGCGTGGTCGCGGCCAAGGTTCCCATCAACTCCGCCACCGCCGAGGAACTGGCGGCGGTCCCCGGCTTCACGCCTGACCTCGCCCAGGCGGTGGTCGACTACCGCGACCGCTTCGGGCCCCTCGCCAGCCTGACCGAGTTGGCCTCCGTCCTCGGCATGAGCAGGAGCGACTACGCCCTGGCGAAGAAGTCCCTGACCCTCGGATGACACCCCTCCTCGTCGTCGGTGGGGCGTTCTCGGGCGCGCTCGCCTTGACCCTCCTGGCGGTGCCCGGACGCCCCCAGCTGGGAGCCGCCGCCCTGCTCCTGGCCGTCCTCGCCGCAGGGCTGGCGACCGTCGTCCGGCCGCTCGCCGCGGGCCTGGCGATCGCGGGCGCGCTGGCCGGGATCGCCCGGGCCGAGCTCCCCGCCGCCGACCCCGGAGTCGCTGCGGCGGCGCTCGCAGGCCGGACGGTCATCGTCTCCGGCACGGCCGCGGACGACGCAAAGCCCGTCGCAGGAGGCTACGAGGTCCTCCTCCTGCCCGGCTTGCTGCGAGCCGCGGACGGTAGTCCCCTCGCGCCGGCCGGGAACCTGCTGGTGAGGGCCCGCGGCCAGGCGTCGATCGGCTACGGCGACCGGCTCGATGTCACCGGCCGTCTGCGCCTGCCGGACGAGCGCCCCGGCTTCGATCGCCGCGCCTACCTCGCCCAGCGCCAGGTGCGCCTCGAGCTGGCCGCCACCCGCGTCTCGAGCCGCCCCGCGGCGTGGTCGCCGGCGCAGTTGCCCTCGCACCTTCGTGGCTGGTATCGCGCGGCGGTGGAGACGCTCCTGCCGCAGCCCCACGCGGCCGTGCTGCTGGGCGTGGTGCTCGGCCTCCGGGCCGGCGTTCCGCTGCGCCTCGAGCAGGCGCTCCAGGCGACGGGACTCGTCCACCTCCTGGTCCTGAGCGGTCTCAAGGTCGCCGTCTTCGCCCGCCTTGCCGGCGCGGCATTGACACCCCTCCTCGGCCGCTTCGCGACCATCCCGGTACTCGCCCTGGTCGGTCTCTACGCGCTCGCCGGCGGCGCCACTCCGGCCGCCGTGCGGGCGGCGGCGATGGGCGGGCTGGCCCTTCTCGCAACCCGACTCGGACGGCCGACCCACGTCTGGACCTCGCTCGCCCTGGTCGCCGCCGCGATGCTCGGCTGGCAGCCTGAGCTCGCCTGGGACGTCGGTTTCCAGCTCTCCTTCCTGGGCACCGCCGCGATCGTGCTCCTGACGCCGTCGATCGCGGCACGGCTGGTCTGGATGCCGGGCATCCTGCGGGAACCGTTCGCGGTCACCCTCGCCGCCCAGGTGGGGACGCTCCCGCTGACCGCCACCGGCTTCCACGTGCTCTCCCCGGTCGCTCCGCTGGCCAACGCGCTCGTGCTTCCGCTTCTGCCGGCGATGGTTGCGGCGGGTCTGCTGGTGGCACCGCTCGCCTGGCTGCCCGAGCTCGGCCGGGTGGCGGCGATCCCGCTCGACGCCCTGCTCGCCTACCTCGAACAGGTCGCGATCCTGCTCGCTGTAATCCCCTTCGCGGCCTTCCCGGTCCCCAGCTTCCCGGCCTGGGTCGGAGGCGCCTACTACTCGACCCTGGCCGGCATCGGCGTCGCCCTGCGCAGCGCCGGTGGCCGCCGCGTCGTTGCGCTAGCCCTCGCCGCGGGGGTGCCGCTGGCGATCGCCGCAGGCGAGGTGGCGGCGTGGCGAGCCCACCCGCCGGCCGCGGTGCTGCTCGACGTCGGTGACGGCCAGGCGCTGCTCCTCACCGGCCCGGCGGGGAGGGTGCTGGTCGACGGCGGGCCCAGCCCCGCCCGGCTGGCGGCGGCGCTCGGCGAGCAGTTGCCGCCCTGGGAGGGCCGGCTGGCTGCGCTCATCATCACCTCGCCCGCGCTGGCCCATGCCGGCGGGCTGGCCGGCTTCGACCGGACCGCAGACGAGGTAGTGCTGCCGGCGGCCGACCTCACCGGCAGCGGCTGGCGGTCGGTCGCGGCGCAGCAGGCGGGCCGGGGCGCAGCGATCGTCCGCGCCGCCGCCGGTGCACGGCTGACCATCGCCGGGATGACGGTCGAGGTGCTTGCGCCCGAGCCTGGCGCACCCGGAGACCAACCGGGAGCCGCCGACCTCGCGCTTCGCTTCGTGGTGCCCGGTGGCCAGGCCTTCTGCGACCTGAGCGACCTTGACTCCGACGCGCAGGTCCTCGCCGCCGCACGTCTTGGCGGCCCCTGCGACTACCTGCTGCTGCCCGATGGCGGCCGGTCAGCACCCGCTCCTGAGCTGCTCGCCGCCGCCCGGCCCAAGGTCCTCCTCGTCGCCGGCAGCGCCCCACCGGCCCGCGGCCTGCCCGCCGGCAATCTCCGCCGGACCGCACAGGAGGGAAGCATCGGTTTGCCGCTGACCTGACTAAGATCGGGCGATGTCACCGCGAGCCGGGGGAGACCCCCGGGTTCTGCTTCTCCACGGCGAGGAGTCGTTCCTGGTCGAGGAGGAGGCGAAGCGGGTGCTCGACGCCTGGAAGGCGGAGCTGGTCTCCGACTTCGGCTTCGAGGCGCTCGACCCGGGCGGGTTGAACGCCACCAAGCTGCGGGACGCGGTCCGCCAGCTGCCCTTCCTCGACCCCTACCGGATCGTGGCCGTGCGCTCGCTGCCGGTGCGGCGTGCGGAGGGTCTTGCTGCGGGGCTGAAGGACGTCCCGGACACCACCCGGGTGCTCATCGCGGTCAGCGGCAGGGTGGCCGCGGGCAGCGCGCTCGCCAAGGTGGTCGCCGCCGCCGAGCAGGGCTCGGCCCGGGAGTTCCCCCGGCTCAAGGGCCGCGCCCTGAGCGAGTGGGCCTCCGATCGCGCCCGCGCGATCGGGCTGCCGCCGAGCATCGCGCAGCTGGTGCTGCGTTCCAGCCCGGCCGACCTCGGCATCATCGACTCCGAGCTCCGCAAGCTGTCCACCTATCATGCCTCCGGCTTCCCGCTCGATCGCGATGCATTGACCGCGCTGCTGGCCGGCGGCCACGAGGAAGAGGTCTTCAGGCTCACCGACAACCTGCTGCCGAGGCCGAGCGGCGACGCCTTCCGGGTCGCTCGCAGCCTCGTCCGGGGCGGGGAGTCGCCGACCGTGCTCGCCTGGCGCGTCAGCCGGCAGCTGGCGATGGTCCTCGCCGTTCGGGCCCGCCGGGACAGGGGAGAGTCCCTGGCCGAAGTCCAGAAGGCGATGTCGGAGCACCCCTTCCGGATCCAGAAGGCCTTCGAGGCGGCGGGAAGCGTCGACTCGGCCCGGCTGGAGGAGGGCCTCAAGGCACTGCTCGCCTACGAGTGGGAGGTCAAGAGCGGCCAACTCGACGCCGAGCTTGGCCTCGACGGGGTGCTCGCCCGGCTGTAGTGCTCGGTTAGCGCTTCTTGGCGGCGGGCTTGGCTTTGGCCGCCGGCTTCGCCGACGACTTGGCGGCCGGCCTCGTCGGGGCCTTCACCTTCGGTGCGGCGGCCGGCTTGGCGGCCGGCTTGGCAGCCGTGGCCTTTGTCTTGGCCGGCTTGGCCGCGACGGCCTCGCCCGGTCCGACCTCGGTGGCGTTGAGCGCCTTCATCAAGCGCGACTTCCGCCGACCGGCGTTGTTGGCGTGGAGGATGCCCTTGTTCGCGGCTCGGTCGAGGCTTGCGATGGCGGCCACGGCGAGCTCGGCGACGCCCTCGCCGTGCTCGGCGATCGCCCGGCGAACGCGGACCACGCGGGTCTTGACGGCGGAGCGGACCGACTTGTTGCGAAGCGTGCGGCCGACGGTCGCCCGCATCTGCTTGCGCGCCGACGCGGTGCGCTTAGCCACGGGCCATCCGCCTGGGGAGGAGATTCACGGTGTGAAATTATAGCCATCCGATTCAGATGCCCGAATTCGAGTTCAACGGCAAGCGCCCGACCGTGCATCCCGACGCCTACGTGGCGCCGACCGCGGTCCTCATCGGGGACGTCCGGATCGGGGCGGGCGCCAGCGTCTGGTTCGGGGCCGTCCTCCGGGGCGACGAGTCCCACATCGAGGTGGGGGAGGGCAGCAACGTCCAGGACGGCTGCGTCGTCCACTGCTCGGAGGGCCTGCCGACGATCATCGGCCGCGAAGCCAGCCTCGGCCACCGGGCTTGCATCGAGGGCTGCATCGTGGAGGACGGCGCCCTGGTCGGGACGGGCGCCATCATGCTCCACCACAGCCGGGTGGGTGCCGGCGCCGTCCTGGCCGCCGGCTCGGTCCTCCTCGACGGCCAGGAGGTGCCGGCCGGCAAGCTTGCGGCGGGCGTGCCGGCGGTCGTCAAGAAGGAGCTCTCCGGCTCTTCAGCGGAGTGGGCGGGCAAGCCCGCCGTGCACTACCGGCGAAACGGCGCCGCCTACCGGAAGAGCCTCCGCCGCCTCGATTGACCTCCCAGCAGCGGGCCCCCGCGAAGCTGAACCTCTGGCTTCGGGTCCTCGGGCTCCGACCTGACGGCAGCCACGAGGTGGACACCCTGCTGCAGGCGATCGACCTCGCCGATCGGCTCTCGATAACCCCCGCTCCGGAATCGACCGTGGTGGCCGAGGGCGACTTCGCGGTCCCAACCGGACCCGAGAACCTGGTGCTCCGCGCGGCCGCCGAGAGCGGTCTGACCGCCCGCTTCCTGCTCCACAAGTCGATCCCGCCGGGCGCGGGCCTCGGCGGCGGCAGTTCCGACGCGGCCGCGGTGCTCCGTGCGTCCGGGCGAGCGATGGCCGAGCTTGAATCGGTCGCCGCCCGCCTGGGCGCCGATGTCCCCTTCTTCCTACGGGGTGGACGGGCACTGGCCACCGGGCGGGGGGAGCTCCTCCAACCGCTGGCCGCCGAGCCGGCCTGGTTCGCTCTCGCCTGGCCCGGCTACGAGGTGTCGACCGCGGCCGTCTACCGTGCCTGGGACGAGGTCGGAGGAGAGGGGCGCAACCACCTCTTCCGCGCCGCCTGCGCCATCGAGCCCCGGCTTGTGAAATTCGCCGAGGAGCTGGGCGAGGGCTGGGTGATGACCGGCAGCGGTTCGGCCTTCTTCAAAGAGGCAAGAAGCGAGGCCGAGGCGCGCCAGCTGGCCGGGGGACGGGCCGGCTGGGCCGCGGTCGCCCGAGCGCTCGAGGCGTGGGCCTGATGGCGTCAGCCGCCCGGCCGGAAGGCGACCAGGTGGCGCGACCAGACCACCGAGCCGGTGGCGGCATCGAGCATGGCGAAGGTCCCCGCCAACCCGCCCACGGCAACCCGCTCCCGGCCGTGGCTGCGGAGCAGCAGGGGCGTCGCGACGACGCCCAGGGCCCGGCCCTGGTCCGGGTAGAGCGAGGTCTGCCAGGCGACCCTCCCGATGCCGGCGTCGAACGCCGCCAGCGCGTCATTGGGGCTTCCCACGCCGACGTAGCCCTGGCCGGCCGGGTTGACCGCGATGCTCGATGCGATCGCGCCACCCGGGGAGCAGTCGGCACTGAGGCAGCTCGCCCAGAGGCGGTCGCCGGAGGCGGGGTCGAGGGCCACCAGCCGGCCGGGCTCTGCGGCCGTGCCGGCGGCCTGCGAGCCGATGCCGAGCAGGAGGAGGCCGCGGTAGACCGCCGGGCCGCCGCGAATCGCGGGCTTGAGCCCCGGTGCGCGCCAGTCCCAGATCCGGGTCCCGGTGACCAGCTCGACCGCGTAGAGGCGGCCCTCGGTCGAGCCGACGAAGACCTTGTCCTCGAAGACCAGCGGCTGGCCGCTGAGGGCGCCCAGGCCGCTGATCGACCAGAGCCTCTCGCCGCTCTCGGCGCTGAGCGCCTCGAGGGTGCCGCCGAGCGTCCCGACCACCAGGGTTGTGCCGGCGACGACCGGCCCGGCGACGACCGGCGACTGGAGGTCGAGCTGCCAGGCGAGGCGGAGCCGGGACGCGGCGGCCGGGGCCAGCGTGGCCCCGGGCGGATGGCCGTCGCGGGCGAGGTCGCCCCGGAACATCGTCCAGCCGGGCCGCGCCGGGAGGGCCGGTGCGAAAGTGGGTGGCGCGGCCGGCTGAGCGGTGCTGCAGGCGGCCACCAGCGCAGCCGCGACCAGCAGCCGCCCGATCCGGGTCACCGGATGATGACGCTGGCCAGGATCTGCTTGAGGAGGCTCGAATCGGCCTGGGGCTCCCGGAAGATGACACCGAAAGCCCGGTTGCTCGCCCAGAGGAAGCTCAGGAAGAGCTCCCAGCCGCCCGCGTCGAGCTTGTAGTAGGTGAGAACCGGGCTCTTGCCGTAGACGTCGAGCGGCCCCTCCTCGTGGTCCGCCTTGCCGGCGGCGGTCGGCTCCGGCGGCAGATGGGCGAGCGTGTCGGAGACTTCGATGGTCAGCTTCTGCTTGCCGTCGGCCGACGTGAAGAAGGACGAGGAGGGTCCGCCGGAGGCATAGGTCCAGGCGGCCGGGAAGAGGAGCGAGTAACCCAGGCTCGCGTCGTCGTGTTGCTGCATCGGGATGTCGGTCAAAAGGAGCGGGTCGTTGACGACCCAGCCGACGATGTCGGGCTGGGCGTGGGCGTGGACGTGCACCCAGGCGGTGCCGCCGACCGTCCGCGCCTCGATGACGTCGAGCTGGGCGCCGGGGCGGATGACGGTCACCACCGTCGAACCGGGGTCGGCGTCCTGGTGAAGGCGCAGCCCGAGGGTCGCCAGCACCCAATAGGAGCTGGCGGCGTGCACGGTCGGGCTCGGGGACGCGACCGGGCTGGGGGACGGCTTGTGGGCCGCCGGCTTCGGCGCTGGGGAACCGAATCCGCCCTTAAACTGGAGGCCCCTCGGGGAACCATTTGAGCCAGCGACCACTTACGGCTGTCATCCTAGCCGCCGGCCTCGGCACCCGACTCCGCTCGCGCAGGCCGAAGGTCCTCCACGGCCTGGGCTTCGGCGTGGCATCGAAACCGATGATCGACCTCGTCGTCGACGCCTGCCGCGAAGCCGGCGTGAGCCGCCCCATCGCGGTCCTCAACCCCGGCCAACCGGACGTGGTGGAGCACCTGGCCGGGCGCTGCGAGATCGTCTACCAGCAGCAGCCGCGAGGTACCGGCCACGCCCTCGCCATGGTGCCGGGAGACCTCCTCCAAGGCGACGTCCTGGTCGTCAACGGCGACGCCGCGCTGCTCCGGCCGGAGACCATCCGGGCCCTGGTCGAGAGGCATCGGGCGAGCTCCGCCAAGGTGACCATCGCCTCCACCGTCGACCCCAAACGGAAGGACGGCCGGATCCTCCGCGACGCGCAGGGCGGCTTCAGCCGGATCGTCGAGGATAAGGACGCCAGCCCCGACGAAAGGCGGGTGGCCGAGACCAACGTCGGCCTCTACTGCTTCCGCTCCGAGGACCTCCCGGGCGCGCTCGCCGGCCTCACACCGGAGAATCGGGCGGGCGAGATCTACCTGACCGACGCGGTCACCCGTCTGCGACCGGTCGAGATCTTCCCGATCGCCGACTCCGACGAGGCGCTCGGCATCAACGACCGGGTCGAGCTGGCCCGCGCCGAGGACGTCCTCCGGCGGCGCATCCTCGAAGCTCTGATGCTGTCCGGCGTGACGATCCGCGACCCGGCCACCACCTGGGTCTCGGCGGAGGTCGAGATCGGCCAGGACACGGTCGTCGAGCCCTTCACCGTAATCTCCGGGGCGACCCGGATCGGAGCCGATTGCACCATCGGACCCTACGCCGACATCGGCGATTCGACGATCGGCGACGGCTGCCGGGTCGAACACTCCTGGCTGCGCCAGGCCCGGATGGGGGACCGGGTCGCCTGCGGACCCTTCGTTCGCATCAGGCCGGGGACGATCATCGATTCCAGCGTCTACATCGGCAGCTTTGCCGAGATCAACCGGACCAGCATCGGCAGCGGCAGCAAGGTGCCCCACCTCGCCTACCTCGGCGATGCCGTGATCGGCCAGAACGTCAACATCGGGGCCGGCACGATCACCGCCAACTACGATGGCGTCGCCAAGAACCGGACGGTGATCGAGGACGGCGCCTTCGTGGGGGTGGACACGATGCTCCGGGCACCGGTCAAACTTGGCAAGGGGAGCCGGACGGGCGCAGGCTCGGTCGTGCTCCACGATGTTCCTCCCGGTGTGACGGTCGCCGGGGCACCCGCCAGAGAGATTCGGAGGAAGGAATGATCGGCAGGATGACCACCGCCGTCGAGTACGCCAGCGAGGAATCCTCGCCCTGGGGTGCCCTTCGCCTCATCGCCGGGAACGCCAACCTGGTGCTGGCGGAGAAGATCTCCGAAGAGGTCGGCGTGCCGCTCACCGATCCCCGCCTGACCCGCTACTCCGACGGCGAGATCGACGTCAAGATCGAGGGCTCGATGCGGGGCCACGACGTGTTCGTCATCCAGCCCACCTGCCACCCGGTCAACGAGAACTTGATGGAGCTGTTCATCATCCTCGACGCGCTCCGCCGCGCCTCCGCGGGCCGAGTTACGGCGGTGATCCCCTACTACGGCTACGCCCGCAAAGAGCGCAAGTCGCAGCCGCGAGAGCCGATCACGGCCAAGCTGATCGCCAACGTGATCACGCTGGCGGGCGCCGACCGGCTGCTCCTGCTCGACCTCCACGCGGCCGCCATCGAGGGCTTCTTCGACGTCCCGACCGACCACCTGACGGCCCAGCACATCCTCGCCGACCACATCCGCTCGCGCAACCTCCAGCAGCTCACCGTGGTGGCCCCCGACGCAGGCGGCGCGAAGCGGGCCGAGGCGATGGCCAGCCTGCTCGAGGCGCCGATCGTCTTCGGCTACAAGCGGCGGGAGAGCGCCGACCAGTCGGAGGCACTTGCCGTCGCCGGCGACGTCGAAGGCCGCGACTGCGTCGTGGTCGAGGACATGATCACGACCGGCGGCACCGCCGCAACCATCGCCAACATGCTCCGCGCCCACGGCGCCCGGCGGGTCGTCTTCGCGGCGACCCACGGCGTGCTGACCGCGGGCGCCAAGGAGCGCCTCCGCACCGCGCCCATCGACGAGGTCATCGTCACCGACTCGATCCCCGTCCCGCCCGAGAAGCAGGGCGCTCCGATCACCGTGCTCTCGGTCGCCCCGCTCCTGGCGGAGGCGATCATCCGGGTTCACGAGAACCGGAGCGTGTCCGAGCTATTCCGTTAGAAAAGCCGGGGTAGTCAATTGAGCCCCCAGAACTGGGTGGAGCTGATCATCCTCATCGCCTGTGTCTTCTTCGCGGCGCTGGCTTCGGGCACGGAGACCGCGCTCACCTCCGTCAACCGCCTGCGCGTCCGCCACCTGGCCGAGGACGGCAGCGCGCGGGCGGCGACCCTGCAGCGGCTCCAGCAGGACCCGCAGCGCTTCCTGGGGACGGTGCTGATCGTCAACACCTTCGCCCTGATCATCGCCTCGGCCGCCGCGACCCTGCTCGGGATCGACCTCCTCCATCCCTACCTGCCCAAAGGCTTCGGAACCCTGGGCGACTTCGTCGTCAGCTTCGTCCTCTCGCTCTTCCTGCTGATCTTCTGCGAGATCACGCCCAAGTCGCTCGCGGTCCGCCACGCCGACCGCGTCGCCCTCCAGGTCGCTCCCACAGTTGACCGGCTGGCGAGCTTCCTGGCGCCGATGCTCTGGTTCGTCACCTCGGTGGCTCGGGTGCTGGTCCCCGGTCGCGGCCACGTCCGTGCCTTCGTCACCGAGGCGGAGCTGATGACGCTGCTCAGCGTCTCCGAAGAGCAGGGGATCATCGAGGAGGAGGAGCGCGACATGATCCAGGGGATCGTCGAGAT
>WNFM01190538.1_pt1 | contig 11840 bp, 8 predicted proteins | sample 5400271 | NCBI WGS metagenome assembly WNFM01 (sample SAMN13153352, study PRJNA577476) | soil metagenome | isolation source: 60 cm saprolite on Douglas fir-dominated hillslope | place: USA:California | collected 2013-09-17 | reverse complement strand
GTTGCCTGAGCCCGGGTGCCACCTCCACCGGGTTCATTGACCGGGCAGGAATGGAAATCTTGAAAGAACGGGCCGAGAAAGTCAGTATGAAACCGGAGGCTGTAGCAAGGATAGCCATTCGCGGGTTATTCAAAGGAAAGGCAGAGATCATACCCGGCTTTATCAACTGGATCTCTGTAAAATTTACTTACTTCCTGCCGAAGTATCTGATTGAAAAAATAGCAGCGGGACTTTATAAAATTTGAGATACTAACTTCAGAATTCATTATTCAAAATCGGTTTGCTATAGTTTCCCGGAATCCCGTAGGGATGATATATTGGTAACCAACCTACACCCCTTTGTCTAACGTCCCGTAGGGACGACATATACGGAACTCCAACGAGTGTGATAAACCGAACAATTTCAATATCTCGTCCGCCAGCCGGCGGACTTTCACCCTACCTCATAATATTGTTTACCGACATTTCGTCCCTATGGGACTCTACTTCAGTATTCAAAATTCCTTATTCAAAATTTAAATTCTGAATATTGAATGAAGAATAATGAATTAAGAAGTGAGTGTGTACTCAAAACCAAGTACAACCCAATATTAAATTTTAAATCTTAAATTTTAAATTTATCGAGTCCGGAGAATAAAGGTAATCTTACCCGTGGACCGTTCAGGAACCAAGCCACCGGCAGTGCGAGTGAGCGACAATTTTTGAATTTCCTGTTTGCAAAGGTTTTCAGCCTCTGGGCTAAGACTGCGCTCCAATGTCTTGATGCCCGTAATAGCGCCATCGGCATCCACTACGATTTCAAACACGATCCTTCCATTTTCATTGTCTGGCAGCTTTGGAGCTTGCGGCTGCTCGGCGAAGATCCACCCTGTCATCTGCAAGCCAAAACCATTCCCCCCGCCTCCCCCATTTCCTCCGATACCTGGTTTTCCGGTGTATTGGCCGTTGGGATCCAACGACCCTTCCGGACTGCCTTTGTCCCCCGTTTTGTTCTTGTCATCCCCCTGAGAGGGAGCGCCTGCCCTGGGTTTGCCACCGTCGTCTGTCGTCTTTTTTACGTAGACATCCTTGACGACCTTATCCGGTTCTTTTTCTTTCTTAGCGACCTTGTCTTTCCCGTCGGTTACTTTTTCTTTCACCGGTTCGGTCTTCTTGATCTCTTTTTTTGTTTCCTTTACTTCGATGGGACTTTCTTCCTTGGACGTCAGGTCGGATTCCACTTTTGTATCCTCTGATTTTATCTGTTCTTTTTCTTTTTGCGGCTCTTCCAGTCTCGTTTGCTTCTCCTCTTCTTTGGCTTCCCTGGGAGATGTTTCATTCTCGCCAACCGCGGTCACGGGCTGAGTACGCCGGATCCGTACTCCGATAGCGGAGGATTGGGTGCACTCCAGCCCATTGCAAAAAGAAAAAGTACCAGCATGGTGAAGTGAATGCCAACCGAAGTCAGTAGCCCTATTCGTTGATTCTTCCTTTCCTCACGCTCGCTCATGGCCTTCGGATTTAGTATTTAATCACCCACAGCCCGCTGCCGTACTCCGCCTTGAAGGTGTCCGCACTGGATTGGGCCGCGTTGAATGTATCAAAATCCGCGATCGCCAGGCGGTAAAACTTGGTCTTGCCAAAGGGAGGGATTATTTTAGAACTTACGCCTTTCGAACTTAGCTTCTTCGCATAATCCATGACGAGGTCATCATCGATATTACTCGTCACCACTACAAAATAACGCCGTGTCCGGTCACTCAGTGTTTCGATGGTACCTTCGGCCGGTTTAGCTTTGGCCGCAGTCTCTGCTTCCAAACGCTTGCGTTCTTCTTCCGCTTTCTCTTGTGCTAACTGGACTTCATCGGCCTTTCTTTTTTCCTCGATCGCTCTGTCGGCGAGTTCCTTTTTTTCCTTTTCTGCTTTTGGAACGTACCAATATTTATAAATTAAGAAACCAGCAACCAAAATCACTACCCCAATGATCAAGCTAATGACAACAGGAGCCTTGGAACTCGGCTCATCGTCATCATAAGAATAGTCAGGCGGCTCGGACCCAGACTCATCCGATCGTTCAAAACGCGGCTGTTCAGGTTCGGGCATCGGTTCACTCACCGCTTGCGATTCCGATTGCCTGTCAAGCGGTTTGTATTCGATATCCGGAAGCCCGAAGTTGTCGGATGAGTCATCCGTATTTTTGTCAGGCTGGTCTTCGTTATCCTTTTTATTTTTTGCCATTGTTTTGGTTTTAAAAGGGTACTTATTAACAAAAATAACCTAAATTCTTTAAAATCGAAGCGTTCAGAAGCTCCACGTCACTCCCCCCATCACCTGGAGGCCTCTCACCGGGTAGTACAAATACACCTGATAATTGTTTGACAACAAGTTATTGAATTTCAAAAAGGCGGAGATATTCTTTGATATGAAGTAATCGACGCGCACATTCAGGTCCAGTGCCGGATCGAGCGTCACCGTTTTCTTTGCCTGCTCGTCACGGGCTTTAATCCCCCCCTGGGCAATGAAATCAATATTAAACAGAAACTTGGAATACAAACTGTAGGAGGAATTAAAAGCAAGGCGATAGGTTGGCCTGTACGGCACGTAGGTCGTTGAATAGTGAAAGTAATCCCCCCGCAGGACCATCTTCACCGTCTCGCCATACGTATATCCCAACTCTCCAAACCAATTGATCCGCTGCGTATTGCCCTGATCATAAATCACATCAAACCTGGCCCTGTTCGTAGCCGCATTTTGATAGAAGTACAGGTTCTTCAGGTTAGCCATCGATACGCCCGCTCCGAACGCCACCTTTTTACCCAGGTTTCCTTTCAAACCGGAAAGAAGTTCAACGGACCGGTTGGTATGAAAAATATCGATATTCGAATTGATCCATAGGTTCTCCCGTGAAAGCGTGTGCAATGAAACTTTGTCGATGTCCCCGGTCAGGGCGGCATAGGCGGTCACCGATTCACTCAACTTGTAATCGGCCCTGACGTTGGGATAAGCGTGAAATGATTTGTTCCTTCCAATCGTGTCGTTCTCGTACGCTACATTGGCTCCCAGGGTTAACCAGAGTTCGTCAATCGGAGTGAATCGATAGGCCGGCTTAACTCTAAAAAGATTTCTTGGCTTCAGTCCGGGCCGGGAATCTTTTCGATCGATAAGGAAATAATCCGAATTCAAATTGAACCGGGAGTCTTCAGAAATTTTATAAACACCTTTAAAAAGAAGTCCCAATTCACTTTCCTGAGCGAGGTAGTGATCATTCAAATGACTGTATGAACCTTGCAAGGAATACGTAAGGTCGGCCGGCTTTGCATTTTCAATTCCAGCGCCAAGGCTCACGGTTGTATAATGCTGTGCGATGGCATCGCGGTTGGGTTCCGTACCAGGGGTATATCCATAGAAATACGTGCTCCGGTTTTCATAGCCGATGGTTCCGCTGGCCACAACGGAGTTGCTCATCGCTTTACCAAAGAGGTTCATTTCCGTCGCACCACTCGCTGAGTTTTTATTGTCCACAGGCCCATTTCCAAAACTATGGTGATAAAAATGAGCTCCATAGAATTGATTCTTGTTGCGTTTCGAATTGAAATAGGCCTCGAGGTAAGGGGAAGCATAATTTCCGTAGCCGGCACTCAGGGAGTTGCCATATACTTTTGAAATATCTTCCTGCTTCAATTTCAACGGCCGGATGGCTGGATTAAAATCGGGTGTGGTGAATCGCAGGTTTTTGAATTGATAAACAATTTCCGGCGCAACAGGCTCCATCGGCCGCGGGGGAATCTTGTCAAAATTGCGGTCTGCCAGCGGCAAGGTAATCTGACGGTCTTTGAGGATTTGGATCTCAGCACTCGGGATACCGCCATCCTTTTCCCATTCCTGCTGCCCGAATAAGGAGATCGGGAAAAGGGTTCCGATCACGAGGGTAGCAGCCCGAAAGAATAAATGAACTCCCTGGAGCCCGGGTGTCGGATGAGAATACATCGATAGCTGTTTTATCATTAATTCTTCTTGTTGTCGACCGTATCCTGCTCTTCCTGCTTTTGTTTTTTCAACTCCTCGTCATCCAATTTTTTCAATTTTTCCCTGGCCTGGTCTTTAATGCCCTGTAAGGGAAAATTGTCCACCAATGATTTCAAGGTACCTTTCGCCTGAAAGGTCTCCCCCATCGCAGTATAATTGTCGGCCATCAGTAGGTAGGATTTTCCTATCCAGTCCGTGTAGGCGGCAAAGTCTTTGTTCAGGCCCACCAGTGTTTCATAGCATCCTTTGTAATCCTTGTTAAGATAGAAGATCTCCCCAAGCAAATATTTTGCTTCTGCGCCGTACTCGTCCCGTGCTGTATTGAGCGTGCTCAAAAATTCATCTTTCGCCGTCTCGAAGTCGCCGCGCCCCATGGCGGCCTTGCCGAGGAATAGCATGGCTTTGTTTTCGGCACCCGCGTTGACTTTTCCTTTCTCCAGGATCAGGCGAGCATAGGCATCTGCCGAATCATACTGAGCCAGCTGGAAATACGATTCCATTAACCCTGTCCAGGCTATCGATTGATCCTTCTTCGTAGCCGCCAATTTGGCCAGCTTCCGGAAATGGGGGACAGCCTTCTCAAAACTTCCCCGCCTGAATTCCAACTCCGCCATTCGGTTGATTACCTTATTGGCGAAACTGAAAGCATCATCGGAATTAATTTCTGAGTAGACTTTAAGCGCGCCCTCAAAATCTTTTAAGCGGTATAGGGACTCCGCCCGGTAAAAATTGGCTTCCGCCTTTCGCGGGCTCGCGGGATACGTGTTGGTATAATTAACAAGACTGTTGATCGCCCGTTGATAGTCCTGGTTGAAATAGAGATTCTTTGCTGCTTCAAATTCCACGGTTTCAATACCTTTTGCGTCCGGATTGGCCGCCTTGAACTGGGTAATGTACTTTTCAAATTCACCCGAACGGTTCGACAGGGAGAGCGACTCTTGTAAAGGCAGCAACACGCCGGTGGCGATCGGATGAGTCGGAAATTTTTCCATCACAGCGATATAATCATCGGCCGTCTTCGTATAGTCCTTGAGGTTATAGTATGAGGCTGCTCTGCGTTGATAAGCGTATGGCAAAAACCGCGTGGGCTTATTGGCAGAAATAATCGAGCTGAATTCAGCTACAGCGGCAGCATAATTACCTTGTTCAAAATAAAATTGAGCCCGGTCAAACATCGCCTCGTCGACATACCGGGAGCCGGGATTGTTTTTGATCACCTGATCCAGTTCGATGGCAGCGGCGGCGTATGTACCCTGGATTCCCAGAATCACACCCAATTGCAAATGAGCATAATCCCCATCGGGCGAGTTGAGCTGAATTGCCTTCCTGTACTGATTGACTGCGTCGGAATAGGCTTTGGTGACGTAATAACAATCCGCTAGCCGGAGGACACCGTCGCTGTAGCTGGGGTTCGTCGTTGCGGATGTCCTGACAAATTCCCTGAAGTTGATGAGCGCACGGTCATATCGTTGGACATTATAATAAGCGTAGCCCAGGCCATACCGCGTTTTGGAAAGGAGATCCGGGTTTGATTGCTGGGTTACCGCCAGTGCCCCCTCGTAATTCGGAATAGCCTGAGCATATTTCTTTCCGATGGAATAGGCCTCCCCGCACCAGAAACTCGCCTCCGCAACATATTTCAAGTCAACCGGCGTGCGCAAGGATCGTTCAAAAAAAACAACGGCCTGGGCATAATCCTCCTTATTGAATAGCTCGGTTCCTTTCAGATAGGAGGCCTTTTGATACGCGCGATCGATGGCAGGACTTCGCGAAGGCAACGATTCAATGTAGTCAATGGCCTTGTTGTAATTATTGGCATTGACATAGGCCACGGACAGGAGTTCTTTGACTTCACCGATGTATGCGCTCCCGGGGAAATCGGTCAGAAATTTTTCAAATTCACTGATGGCTTGATCTGCGCGACCGAGATCATAGCAGATTTTGGCAAATTGATACGTGCTCTCTTCCGCCAGCCGTTTGTCCGTTTTGAACTTACGGGAATTATCAAAGGCCGTGAGCGCCAATGGCTTTTGTTGTTGTTTCAGATAAAGTGATCCGAGATAATAAGATGAATAAAATCCCACTGAATCTTTGTCGGATGCCGAAGATTTAAAATACTCCAGTGCGGCATTATCCTGTCCAATGGAAAAGGCCGCGTATCCTGCACGGAACAAAACTCCGCGGTCCGCATTATTTTTTCCATTCAGGTATTGCTGATACCCGGCAAGGGCACTTTTGTAATCGGATTTTTTGAACTGCGCCTCGGCCGAAAGGAGGGCGATTTCTTCGGGGTTGGAAAGTCCTTCCTTCTCTTTTACGCTGGCCGTGTATTTCAGAAGTGCATCATAATCTTTTCGCTTGTAATGCACGTTGGCGATGAGGTAGGGTACAATCCTGGAATACGAGGGGTTTTGTTCAGCCCGCAACAGATCAATCAATGCTCCATCAAAATCGCCCAGACCATACTCAATAAAACCCGCATAATAACCGGATGCGGGACCGTATTGTCCGCCTCCTGTTTTAATGTAGTTAAACTGATCAAGTGCTTCTTTCAGTTTCTTTTGATTGAACAAGCTATATCCAAACCGGAACCTCCCGGTATTCTGCTGGTCGGAAGACAACCCGGAAAAATCCAATTGCTCATAGGCTCCGGCTGCCTTGGCGTAGTTTTTTTCGTTATAATAGAAATTGCCCAGGTCGTAATGGGCCGTTGCCGTATGAGGGTCCAGGGGATGGTCCTCCACGAAATCCGCCATATCTTTTTCTGCGTTGACGTGATACAAGTACAGCCCGCATAATGCCCGATAGTATCCCGCCTCTACCTTTCGCAGGTCCTCCTGGGAAGTAACCTTTAAAAAATCATCAAAGGATTGCAGGGCAGCACCGTATTCGCTGCGCGCCAACAAATCCATTCCCGATCTATAAAGTCGTTCTGATTTTTTTTGAGACAGTAAATCCTGAGCAATTGAAACGGTAAACGAAACACAAAAGACAAGTGCGAAGAGTGGCTTCTTCATCAACAATTTCTTGGTAAAACAAACAAGCTCAAAAAATATTGCAATCCTGAGTCAAAAAAGTTGCCGGGCAAAAACAGGAACACCGCTTTCTGTACTCAAAACTAAGCAATATTACGCGAATCTCCATCATAAATCAGAATTTCAGAATTTACAGAATTTTTGAATGATGATTTGTGAGGCCGGCGTGCATCGTTAGTTTATCGGCCTGGATCCGTTGACTAAGGAGCGGCAACAAATCCTGTAGTACAATTATTGGTCCACGTTAGAACATCAACCGAAAGACAAGCTCTTTCAGAATCTGCCCCTCGTCATCGGCACCACTGTTCACCCCTTTCAATTTCAGGTCAGTTTCTTTTATCAAGGAAACATTCTCAATGATTTTTGCGGTCGTATAGCGCTGCAAAGCCTGGATATAATCCTTTGCCGCAAACGGGCTGATTTTGAGAAGACTAACTAGTCCTTTTTCATTTTTTTCAGGAGCCGATGAAGCCATCAAGAGCTTGCTGAAAAAGAAGTACAGGAAGGCAACGGCGGGAATGGCTGGATTTTTTTTGGTGTTGCTTTCAAAATAAGCAACGATCCTGGCGGCAAGCAATGTGTCTTTGGCGATCAGGGCCTTCTGTAATTCAAAAACATTGTATTCCCGGCTTATCCCTACCTGGCTCATCACCTTTTCGGCTGTAATGATCCCGGCCGGGTCAATCCCGGCCAACACTTTATCCATTTCATTCGCCAGGCGCTGGAGGTCATTCCCCACGTATTCCTGCAAGACACGAACCGCCGGTTCCTGTATTTCAACGCCGCGTTCCCTCAAATATTCCCCGATGAATTCTGGCAATTGACTCTCATACGGCTTTTTGAATACGGCAGAAACAGCCAATTGATCAATCTTTTTGCCTAATTCCCGGCGCTTGTCGAGCGTTTTATGCTTGTGGCAAAGAACCAGCACGGTAGTCGGCACCGGCCTGGCCAGGTAGTCGAGCATCAGCTTCGAACCGGTCTCCTTTTGCAAGTCCGGAATGTCCTGTGCCTCTTTCACAATGATTACCTGCCGCTCGGCCATCATCGGAAAACGCCTGGCATGGGTGAGAATTACGTTGGTTGGGGCTTCCCGTCCATACAAAACAAACTGGTTAAAACTCCTTTCGGATTCGGTTAACGTGTGAGTCTCTATGTAATTAGAAATCAAATCAATATAATACGTCTCCTCGCCTTGCAATACATATACGGGGGCAAATTTCTTTCCCTTCAATTCTTTCAAAATCCGGCTGGCAGAAGCATCCATTAATCGATCCTTTTTATGTCCTTCAAATTAAATGCGGTAGTCGTTCCAACGATGGCACCGGCCAGGTGAGATTCCCATGAAATTCCCGGATCGGTTGGCAGGACTCCATAAAAGATCCCGCCGTACACCAGCAGGATCCCGATTGAAATTAATAGTGAGACCAGTTCGTTTCTCAGGAATCCGTACACGATAAGGAAGGCGGAAAGGCCATAGATCAACCCGCTTGCCCCAATATGATATGAAGCACGCGGGCTTAGGAGCCATACAAGGATATTGGTGATGAAATAGCAACGACTGAAAACGATGCCCCCGATGCGTTCATAAAAGAAAAACAATACCGACCCCAGGAACAGCAAGGGAAGTGTATTCGACATCAGGTGCGTTAGACTTCCGTGGATCAAGGGTGCAGTAAAAATACCAATGAGGCCTTCGAGGGTGCGCGGCTTGATCCCCAGCCATCCAAAATCAAATCCATAAAATACTTCCACGCTGAATACAAGCCACATCATGAAAACAAGCCGGAAGGGGACGACGGCGCTTCCAAAAAAACTATTCCGGGCCATGGAGCTAGAGGGAAGGATCCTTGATCATGGGCAGGCCCAGGTATTTCTCCTCCTCCTCGCCTACTTTGTTCATGCCCAGAAGTCCACCAGATGCCTCTGCCGTTCCCTGGGCAATCTCCTTTATGGAATGATAAAAAGCGAGTGCAAATGATTTGTCAAGTTTAGGAAGGATCTTATTCAGGTTGGAAAGCTCCTCCACCAGCACGGGGTTCCGCTGGGGTGCTTTGGAAGGGTAACTTTGAATGAGGACTTTTAGCTTATCTTCAAAATCTTCCGCAATGTACCGGTAAAACTCAAGCAGGTTGGCTTTCGATCTTTTTTGCTTCTTCTGCGCAAGTTCAATGGCTCCTTTAATCTCATTCCGGTCGATATTCCCGTCGGCACCGGCAATGAGGATACAGGCCACAATGGGGGCCCGCAGCATCAATTCTATTTCCGTTGGAGAAAGCTTATCAAATTCCGGGATCATTCTGTTCTGGCCATTAGGATGGTAAAAGTCCTGATTTAATGCAAATTTTAAAATTAAAGTTAGCAGTTTAACTTATCTTTATCAAAAGGTCAAAAGGCATTGCGATGTACGAAAAGGACCCCGTTTCCATATTTGTAGTTGAAGACGACCTCGTCTATTCCAAATTTCTTAAGCACGTACTCGAGCTCAATCCCGACTTTGAGGTCGACTATTTTACCACCGGAAAAGAATGCATTAACAACCTCCACAAAAAACCGTCTATCATTACGCTGGATTATTCCCTACCCGACCTGTCAGGCGAAGGTGTATTGAAACAAATCAGGGAATTCGACCCAAATATCAGTGTGATCATTATCTCGGCGCAAGATAAGATCAAAACCGCCGTAGACTTGCTCAAATTAGGAGCCTTCGATTACATCGCCAAGGATCAGGAAGCGAAGGACCGGATCCTCAACTCCATCAATCATGCCCGCAATAAACACTCGCTCATCCGGGAGATTGACCACCTCAAAAAGGAAATTACCGGAAAATACGAATTTGAGAAGAGCCTTATCGGCACCAGTCCGGCGATCAAGAAAGTATTTGACCTTTTAGAAAAGGCGGTGAAGACCAATATTATCGTCTCTATTGCGGGGGAAACCGGAACCGGCAAGGAACTCGTGGCCAAGGCGATCCATTACAATTCCAATCGAAAAGACAAACCGTTCGTGGCGGTCAATGTTGCCGCCATTCCGCGCGACCTGATCGAAAGTGAATTATTCGGTCATGAGAAAGGCGCCTTTACCGGCGCCATGGGCCGTCGTATTGGCAAGTTTGAAGAGGCCGAGGGAGGATCTGTTTTCCTGGACGAAATCGGCGAAATGGAACTCAGCCTGCAGGCTAAACTCCTGCGTGTTTTGCAGGAACGGGAAATAACGCGCATTGGCGGCAATCAAGTGATCAAAATAGAGGTGCGCATCATTGTGGCCACCCATCGGAATTTGCAGGAGGAAGTAAAAGCAGGAAGATTCCGCGAAGATCTTTACTTCCGGATTCTGGGATTGCCGATTCTGCTCCCCCCGTTACGGCAACGGGGCCAGGACATTATTTTAATAGCCAAATATTTCCTCGACCAGTTCACAAAAGACAATCAGCTCAAAAAATTTAAGATATCCCCCGAAGCCCAGGAGAAGCTTCTTCACTATCCCTTTCCTGGCAACGTTCGTGAATTGAAGTCAGTGATTGAATTGGCGGCTGTCATGGCCGAAGACACAGAAATCAGGCCTGAAAACATCAATTTTACGAGCATTCTTGGTGAAGATAACTTCATGCTTAAAGACATGACATTGCAGCAATACTTATATAAGATCATCCGGAGTTTCCTCAACAAGAATGACAACAATGTGCTGGAAGTCGCACGGCAGCTTGATATTGGCAAGTCTTCAATTTATCGTTATCTGAAAGAAATGGAAGCAGCAGGAATATAAAATATGAGGAAGCTTGCGGATTACGTAAAAAAAGGTTCGTTCTATAAGGCTGTCGTTGAAGATGGCTCGGACATTATTTTCATCGTTAGCTATCAGGGTGAAATAGTTTATCACAACGCCTCGGTAGAGGAAACGCTCGGTCACAAACCGGGCAGCCTTATCGGTAAGAACTTTTATGACTTCATTTCACCCGAAACCCTTTCTGAGTTCAAAAGGAAATATGCCCTGAGCTGCAAAAGGCCTTATTCGGCAGGGATTGAGTTTGAATTTTTATGCAAGAACAAGAAGTATAAATATCTGGAATTCAATTCAATAAATCTGCTTCAAAAAGAAGGAATCGAAGGGCTCATCCTGGACTGCCGCGACATCATGCAGAGGAAAAAAGACTCGGAAGAGTTGCTGCGCGCCCAAAAAGCCAAAGAACAATTTCTTGCCAACATCAGTCACGAAATAAGGACTCCCATCAACGGAATCGCCGGGATGGCGACCCTCCTGAACAAAAGCCCATCCGCGGAAGAACAGATTACATACCTCCATGCCATCAAGAGCGCAGCCGATAATCTAAAAGTCATTATCAATGACATTCTTGACCTGGCATCAACCGAATCCGGCAAGCTTAAATTCGAAAAAATCGGATTCAGTTTAAAAGACCTGCTGGCTTCCCTGATCGATATCTTCTCCGTTCAAGCAAAGGAAAAGGGGATTGAGTTGAAGTATGGATTGGACCCTGAAGCCGACAACGTGCTGATTGGCGATCCCGTTCGCCTCAACCAGATTTTGATCAACCTGATTAGCAATGCGATCAAGTTTACGCATGTTGGGTCGATTCGAATCCATGTTTCCCTTGAAAAAAAGGATAAAGGCAAAAGCTATGTGAAGTTTGTCGTAACCGATACCGGTATCGGTGTACCGAAAGAAAAACTTTCTACCATTTTTGAAAGCTTTGGCCAGGCCGACGCAAGTGTAACCCGGAAGTACGGAGGCACCGGGTTGGGCCTGACCATTGTAAGGCAATTGGTGAAACTGCAGCATGGC
>WNFM01152106.1_pt2 | contig 11840 bp, 13 predicted proteins | sample 5400271 | NCBI WGS metagenome assembly WNFM01 (sample SAMN13153352, study PRJNA577476) | soil metagenome | isolation source: 60 cm saprolite on Douglas fir-dominated hillslope | place: USA:California | collected 2013-09-17 | reverse complement strand
CACGTCCTGCGTGATCTTCATCGAACAGAAATGCGGCCCGCACATCGAGCAGAAGTGCGCGAGCTTCGCGCCTTCCTGCGGCAGCGTCTCGTCGTGGAACTGCTTTGCCTTGTCCGGGTCGAGACCGAGATTGAACTGGTCCTCCCAGCGGAACTCGAAACGCGCCTTCGAAAGCGCGTTGTCCCGGATTTGCGCTCCGGGGTGGCCTTTCGCCAGGTCGGCAGCGTGGGCTGCGATCTTGTAGGCGATGATGCCGTCCTTGACATCGTCCTTGTCCGGCAAGCCCAAATGCTCCTTCGGTGTGACATAGCACAGCATCGCGGTGCCGTACCACCCGATCATCGCCGCGCCGATGGCGCTGGTGATGTGGTCGTAGCCGGGCGCGATGTCGGTCGTGAGCGGTCCGAGCGTATAGAACGGTGCTTCCCTGCAGTATTTCAACTGTAGGTCCATGTTCTCTTTGATGAGCTGCATCGGGACATGACCCGGTCCTTCGATCATCACTTGGCAGTCGTAACGCCAGGCGATGTCCGTAAGCTCCCCAAGGGTCTTCAGTTCGGCGATCTGCGCCTCGTCGGCCATCGCCGAGCGAGAAACTCACATCGTACGCCGCCATGATCTCGCAGATGTCAGCGAAATGCGTGTAAAGAAAGCTCTCCACATGGTGGGCGAGACACCATTTCGCCATGATCGAACCGCCGCGTGACACGATCCCGGTCATGCGTTTCGCCGTGAGCGGAATGAACGGCAGCCGCACGCCCGCGTGGATGGTGAAGTAGTCCACGCCCTGCTCGGCCTGCTCGACCAGAGTGTCGCGGAACACTTCCCAAGTGAGATCCTCGGCTTTCCCGTCTACCTTCTCCAGAGCCTGGTAGATAGGCACCGTGCCAATGGGGACGGGCGAGTTACGGATGATCCACTCACGCGTCTCATGGATGTGCCTCCCGGTGGAAAGATCCATCACGGTGTCGCCACCCCAGCGAATAGCCCAAGTCATCTTCTCAACTTCCTCGGCGATTCCCGAAGTCACCGCCGAGTTGCCGATGTTGGCGTTGATCTTCACCAGGAAGTTGCGGCCGATGATCATCGGCTCGGTTTCCGGGTGATTGATGTTCGCCGGAATGATGGCGCGGCCGCGCGCCACTTCCTCGCGGACAAACTCAGGGGTGATGGTTTTCGGGATCGAAGCTCCGAAATCTTGGCCAGGATGTTGACGCGTGATCGGTTCGGACAAAGCGTCTCGACTCTGATTCTCGCGGATGGCGACGAATTCCATCTCGGGCGTGACCACGCCCTTTCTCGCGTAGTGCATCTGCGTCACGTTCCTCCCGGCTCTCGCGTGGCGCGGCTTCCGCTTCAGGCTGAAGCGCATGTCCGCGAGCTTCGGATCGTTCAAGCGCTCGTGGCCGTACCTCGAGGTCGGGCCGGAAAGCTCTTCGGTATCGTCACGCTCCTCGATCCATTTGGTGCGGGGTGCAAACAGACCTTGTCGGACGTCGATCCTCGCTTGCGGATCCGTGTACGGGCCGGAGGTGTCATAGACAAAGATGGGTGGGTTTTTCTCCGCCCCGAACGAGGCCGGCGTGTCGGACTGGACGATCTCGCGCATCGGCACAAGGAGGTCGCTGCGCGAGCCTTCGACGTAAACTTTTCGCGAGTTCGGCATGGGTTTGACCGCTGCGTCATCGACTCGCGCGGTCTCGGCGAGAAACTTCGGATTGGCGTTCATGGCGCTCCTCTCACGTACAGACCGCAGGGGAGCGAAGGGACCAGCCGTTCAACGCTTCCCTGCGGCGGCATTATCCGCATCAGGTTCGAAGGGTTTGCTCTCACCCGCCCAGGCAAGTTCGCCCGGTCAGGACCCCTACGTTGGTCGAAGGGACCTTACTCCAAGCGGTCGGGGTTGGCAAGCGTCTCAACTGCGGGGGCGTATCGCGAACGTGAGCCTGATGCAGTTCCGCTCGCCTTCGCGGCTGTAGGCTGCGTCCGTGGCGAGCGATCTAATTAATTTTAGGCCGAGACCGCCCACCGGTTGCTGAGCGATGAGGACTGCGGTATCCATGGGACGATATTCGCCGAACGGATTGTGCGGCGGAGCTGCGTCCTCGTAGCGCAAGGTAAATCCTGTATCGCAGGGATCAAATGCGATCCACACCGGAGACTCACTCTCCTCGCGATAACCGTGGGTGACCGTGTTCGTGAATAATTCCTCGACGATAAGGAGAAGCTTCAGGCAATCTTCCCGACCTATTCCGGCCGTGGTGCACGCGCCCTCAACAAAAGTCCGGATTTCGGCCATGGAGTCCATCCTGGCCGGGAACCGGGCAAGCGGGGCGTTAGCCATTGACGGGATAAGCCGGGGAAAGGCCGTTTAAGCTATTATAGATAGGAATAAAGCGTCCTCGCAGGCGCTGGCCACCTCCGGAATTGCAAAGCAGGCCAATTATTGGGGGGTTATTATGCAATCAACTCGATTGATCGTCATTCGTCGGTTTCTCGTTGTCTGCGCGTGCAGCATTGCGCCGATTGCAAGCTGGGCAAGCGATATAGCGCAATTCAGAGTCGCCAGGGGCTCGGTGTATCTCGAGCGCAGCGGCCAGCGCGTCCCCGCACGTGTAGGAACGCATCTGCAGGCGACCGACACCGTGGTGACCGGAGCGGACGGGTCGGCCGGTATTGCCTTCGTGGACAATTCGCTTCTGTCAGTCGGCCCCAACAGCGTGCTTGCCATCGAGCGATACGCGTTCAACTCGACTACGCACGAAGGTGCTTTCGAATCCTCTCTCCGCAGGGGAACTCTGTCAGTGGTATCTGGAAAGATAGCCAAGCAGTCTCCCGACGCGATGAAAGTGAAGACTCCTTCTTCGATACTCGGGGTGCGCGGAACCGAGTTCCTCGTTCGCTCCAGCGACTAAGCCCGAGGGACTTCATGGGCCGGCACGCTGCGCTGATCGCGTCACTGGTCCTCGGCGCCTGCGCCACACCAAGCCAGGACTTGATAGTGCTATTGCCGGACAAGGATGGCAAAGTCGGAACAGTCGTTGTCCAAAGCCAGAAGGGCAAGGCCGTGCTCAATACCGCGTACGCCACCGCCCGGACGACATCTGACGGCAGCGTGCAGCGCGGTACTGCAAGCCAGAGCGAAGTAAAGGACGTTTTTGGGAGTGCACTCGCGGCGCAGCCGTCGCGCCCGATCTCCTTTATCCTCTATTTCGAGAGTGGCAACGACGAATTTACCGAGGAATCGAAGCAGGAAGTCAAGCGTTTGCTTGTGGAGATGGCGCGCAGGGAAGCGCCGGACATTACCGTTATTGGCCACACCGATCTGGTCGGCCCCGATCCATCCAACGATGCGCTTTCTCTTCAGCGGGCCGAGCGCGTGAAGTCGATCCTGGCCGGAATGGGTATTCCGGCTGAGCGGATCCTGACCGCTGGCCGCGGGAGACGCGAGCCTTTGATCCCCACTGCCGAAGGGGTTTCCGAGCCGCGGAATCGGCGAGTCGAAATCAACGTGCGCTAGGCCCGTTCCAGCGCAACACCAGGAGCGTCAGGTCGTCTGCGGCTTCCGCTCCGTCGACAAACTGCGCGACATCGGCACGGATCGAATTGACGAGGGCCGCAGGATTTTCAGCGTTCCGGCCGCGCTCGAGTGCCTCGCGCAACCTGCCGGCACCGTAGAGCTCCCCCGCCGGATTCATTGCCTCGGTCACCCCGTCGGATACTACACATACAATTCCTCGTCGGCTCATCTCATGCTCGGCGGCAACGTAGGAAAATCCTTCGAGCACGCATAACGGCGGCCCGCCGCCTTCCTCAAGCCTGGCAATCCCGCCATCGGCATTCAGAATGAAAGGTGGTTCATGTCCGGCGCTGCAATATTCCAGGCGACCGCTGAGAACGTCGAGCACGCCGGCAAAAACAGTTACGAACAAGAACTCGGGATTCTCCCGCGCAATTTCCGCGTTGGCCTCACGGAGCAATTCAGCGACCCGACGCCCGCGTCGAAGGGCAGTGCTTTTGCACAGAGCCTTGCTGACCGCCATGAAGATGCTGGCAGGCAAGCCCTTCCCGGACACATCGCCTACGAGAAAGAATAAATGCTCGGCATCGAGCATGAAGAAATCGTACAGGTCCCCTCCCACTTCACGCGCGGGCTCCATGGCGGCGGAAATCTCGAAGCGATGTTCCGAAGGGAATGCGGACTCGGGCCGCGGGAGACTACCGATCTGGATGCGTCGCGCCGCGTCAAGCTCGCCCGCGAGCCGCGCGGCAGACTCGCGTTCGCGTTGCAGGCGCTCCTGCAGCAATTTTCTCTGGGCGTTGGCCTCGGCGAGCGTCTCGACAAGCATCGCGGCGAACAGGAAGGCGATGGCGGCGCCGGGAACCGAAGCGTCGAGCAGCAGCCCCGCCACCCGGTAGGCTCCGAAGCCGGCTGCACCCAGCACGATCAGTAACAAAAGGAGCAGCACCGTGGAACGTCCCGGCGAGAGCCGAGGTACGGAACACACGACGACCAAACCCAAGACGAAAAGCGCCAATCCTTCAACCCAGGTTGCCCATCGCGGGCGCATCAGCAGCGCGCCGTCAAAAACGTTCTCAAGGACCTGCGCATGAATCTCGATCCCGGGCATGCGCTCGCCAAGCGGCGTTGACTGGTAATCGATCAGGCCAAGCCCGGTGACGCCGACGAGCACGAGCTTGCCCTCGAGTTGCGCGGGGTCAGTCTTGTCCCCGAGAACATCCGCTGCCGAGATGAATCGACTCGCATCGTGCGGCGTGTAGTGGACCCACAGGCGTCCGTCCGATTGAGTGGGGACGATTAGGTCGCCGATTCCCACGGCTTCGACCCCGGCCACACCACCTCGCACGGAGAAGAGTGGTTCGCCGCTCGCCAAACGAAGGGTTTCTAGGCTCAAAGGCAGCACCGGTGTCCCGCCGACAAGCGCGACCATCGGAACACGCCGGACAACGCCCGCTTCGGTATCGGCGCTGAGTAGCCCGTGTCCTCTCGCGGCGGCGTCGATTTCCGGGAGACTCCGAAGCGTAGAAGCATAGTGGCGCAGAGCCGCTCGCGCGTCGGATCCTCTTTGCAGGGATGGAGTCAGCGGGGCCGCCTCGGAAGGCTTGCCGGCCTCTAGCCCTGCGATGCCCAGTACTACCGGGGCGGCCTTGATCGACGCGGCCAGTAGCGCATCGTGGTGCGGCAGTTTTGCGAGACGCGCCGCCAATTGCGGATCGGCTTCGGCTACCGATGGAGCAAGCCATTCTGGGGAAAGACGGTCGGGCTCCGGAAACAGTATGTCCACCCCGATTGCCGCGGGGCGGGTTGCACCGAGCTTATCGATGAGCTGTGCAATGAAGGTGCGCGGCCACGGCCATTGACCGAATCGGTCCAGACTTGCCTCGTCGATGGCGACGATGACCGCAGGCGCCGAGCGCCTTTCGCGCGGAGACAGCTCTTGATAGCCGTCGAGCCACGCGAGACGCGTTGCACCGACGACGGGCATGTCCTGCCACAGAATCGGCACCAAGAGCACCGTAAGCAGGGCCAGACCGTGACCAACCCCGCGTGAATTGAACATCGCCCCAAAGCGATTTGCTCGTGCGACCAACTCCGATCCGGGGTACGGGACGGCGTCCTTGGCATCCGGCAAGGATTCGCCCCTCAGAGCTCGATCTCCAGGCCGTCGTAGGCGACCGAGATGCGCAGCGGTTCACCCGTCCGCGAGATTTCTTCGTAACGCAGGGTTTCGCGCCAAATCTGGGCGATGCGTTCGTCATTGTTGGCCGGTTCATGGTGGAAAAGTACGAGGTGCTTCACATTGGCAAGCTGGCACAACTCGACCCCGACCACGTTGCTCGAGTGGCCCCAGTCCTCCTTCACCGACACGGCCTCCGCGAGCGAGTACATGGCGTCGAAAATCACCAAGTCGGCGTCCGCAAAGAAAGTCGCCGCGCCTTCGACCGCATCCGGAACGTCCAGCCTGTGCTCGGAGTCGGTCGAATAGACGATGATCCGCCCGTCACGGACGAATCGATAACCGTAAGAATCACCGGAATGGCTCTGAAGCTTCGCGGTCACGCTCCATCCAGCGACCTCATAGCTTCGGCCAGGCTGGAGTATGACGAATTCTATCGAGGCGCCGAGGCGATCAAATGACACAGGGAAACTGGGCGGGTCCTGTTGGCGGCGAAGCGCTTCTTCGAGATTAGTGTGACAGCCGTAAATCCGAATCCTGTTTCCACGGACGTAGGCAGGAGCAAAAAAAGGAAACCCCATGATGTGGTCCCAGTGAAGATGGGACTGGAACACATGGAAGACGTTGGCCTTGGCGGGACCGTCCCGGGTAAATACATGGTTTCCGAAGGCGCGTACGCCGCTCCCGAGATCGCACAATACATGCTCGTCGTCACCTGCATCGAGCTGCACGCAAGCGGAATTGCCTCCGAAAGTGTGCGACACGGCAAAATCAAGCTCAGAGTCGACCCACGCCCGCGCCTTTTCTTGCGTGTCGAGACGCTTACCCGAAGCCGCGACTATCGCATGGGCGAGCTTGTCCCTGATCGACGCGGAGTCCAGGGAGACGGGGATGGAACCGCGCGTTCCCCAGAACGTGACCCACAGCGCCATCGGTCAAGCGCCATGGGCGGAGTCATAAGCCGCCAGGGCGGTCGGCGAAACCTTGGTCAGAGCTTCGCGAACGGACCCAAAACACTGGAAGACAAGATTGAAGCGGCTGATCTCGAAGATTTCGCGCACCACGGGCTGGAGCGCCGCTACCACGATAGAGCCTCCCTGCTCACGGATGTCCTTGCCCGCCAGCATCAAGACGCGCAACCCGACGCTGCTAATGTAGTCCACCTTCGAAAAATCCAAGACCAGGCGATTTCCCCCTGCGCGGCAGCTGGCTATGTAGGTGTCAAGCCCGGATTTCAACCCGTCGGTGGTGCTGTTGTCGACTCGCCCGATAGGGGTGAGCACGAGCGCGTCGCCGTAGCGTTCTTGGGATACATGCATGGAATGGATAGGTTCCCGGACGGTTAGATGCGCTTGCCGCGCATCGATAATGGTACCCTCATTTCGTTTCAGGCTCACGAGAGCGACCCCTTGAGCGCGGAACGCTATCTCCGGTTGCTCGCCGCGGGTGCCGTGGCGCTCGCGCGCTACCGCGAGACGCTCGACTGAATGCTTGCGCGCCGGAACGGTTCGCAATCAATGCTAGAATCGGCGCCTTTCGCGCGACTTCCCACTCCATGAGCGTCGAGCAAGCCCGCTTCAACATGGTCGAGCAGCAGATCCGACCCTGGGAGGTGCTCGACCAGGATGTGCTCGACCTCTTGTACGTGATGCGCCGCGAGGAATTTGTCCCGGCAGAGTACCGGGCGTTTGCCTTCTCGGACCTGGAAATTCCCCTGTACGAGGGCGCAGACGAGGGCGAACGCATGATGCAGCCCAAGATGGAGGCGCGCATTCTGCAGGAACTGGCGGTGAGGAAGAACGAACGCGTACTCGAAGTGGGCACCGGCAGCGGCTATCTCGCCGCACTTCTCGCCGCTCGGGCGCATCACGTATGTTCCGTTGAGATCAATCCGAGGTTAAAGACCTTCGGAGAGGAAAATCTTCGGCGCGCGGGCGTGGAAAACGTGACGGTCCGGCTCGGCGACGCGGCGCGAGGTTGGCTGGAGCACGCGCCCTACGACATCATCGTCCTCACCGGATCGACGCCGGTTCTGCCGCAGACTCTGGTCTTGCAGCTCAAAATGGGGGGAAGACTTTTCGCTGTCGTGGGCGATCCACCGGTGATGGAAGCGCGGCTCATTACCAGCGTCGGGGAAGGCTCGTGCCATACCACCGATCTGTTCGAGACATGTCTTGCTCCGCTCAAGAACGCGCTGCAGCCAGCGCGCTTCGAATTTTAGCGGCAACTCTACCAGGTTGAAGCGGTCATGCCACGCTTTTGTCTCGCGCTGTCACTGGCCGTTGCATTGTCGATGGTGCCCGCGCGCGCAGCGGACCTTTTGCAGATCTACCGCGACGCTCTCGCGAACGATGCCGCCTATGCCTCGGCGCGTGCGACACGCGATGCGGGTCTCGAGAGTTTGCCGCAGGGCCTTGCCCAGATCCTGCCAACCGTCAACGCCACGGCGTTCACCCAATACAACGACATCGCCATAGCGTTCCGAGGCGTATCCCCGGAACAATATCAGTATCGTCTGGGCAACTCGAACGGATACACCGTGACGCTCACGCAACCTCTCTTCAATTGGCAGAACATTCAGGTGTACGAGGAGGCCGGATTCAAGGCGGTACAGGCCGAAGCCACATTCGGCCAAGCGACCCAGGACCTGATCGTGCGGGTCGCGCAAGCCTATTTCGACGTTCTCGCCTCACAGGACAGCCTGGCATTCATCCAAGGGCAGAAGGTGGCCATTTCCGAGCAACTCGCCCAGGCAAAACGCAATTTCGAAGTCGGCACTGCAACGATCACCGATACTCACGAAGCGCAGGCCCGCTTCGACCTCGCGATCTCTCAGGAGATCGCAGCTCAAAGCGATCTCGAAATCAAGAAGCGCACTTTGCAGCAGATCGTAGGGAAATTTCCAGAGAGGCTCGAGCCGCTGAGGGCGAACATCGACCTCAACCCGCCCAAGCCGAACTCGATGGAAGACTGGGCCACTGCTGCGGCGAGCCAGGGTTATCCGGTGCGCGCCCAGGAGGCCGCGCTTGAAATCGCCGTACGTGAGATCGAGCGTATTCGCGCCGGTCATCTACCTACCTTGAGCATCGTCGGCAGCGCGGGCCAAAACTCAACGAGTATCAGTGCCACCGCCTCGAGCAACACCGCCTCGGACTCGATCAACCGCATTATCGGATTGCAGCTTGCCGTCCCTCTCTACGCGGGAGGCAGCGTCAGCTCGCAGGTTCGGCAAGCGGTCGCCAATCGCGAAAAGGCACAGCAGGATCTGGAAGGCGCGCGGCGCACTGCCGCGCTATCGGCTCGCCAGTCCTATGTCGGCGTGACCAATGGGATGGCCGAGGTAAAGGCTCTGGAGGCGGCGCTCGTTTCCAGCCGGAGCGCGCTCGATTCGAACAAGCTCGGCTACGAGGTCGGCGTGCGCATCAACATCGACGTCTTGAACGCCCAGCAGCAGGTCTTCAGCACCTTGCGCGATCTTTCGAGGGCGCGCTATGACACGATCCTGAACGGCCTGCGGTTGAAATCGGCGTCGGGGACTCTAGGCGAAACTGACGTCGAAGAGGTGAACCGTCTGCTGGGGACGAATTGACCCTCGAGGTCACCCGAGCAGCCGCTCGCAGATCGCGAGCGTGCGCTCGGTCGCACCTCGATGCGCCGCACAGAAAGCGACTCCAGCCTTTCCCATTCGCTCGCGTAGCCCTGCGTCCTGAAGTATGGATCGGGCCAGACGTATCACGTCTTCGGCGCTGTTGACTCGCACCGCCGCGCCGGCTGCGACCGCGCTTTCGGCTGCTTGCGCGAAATTGTAGGTGTAGGGTCCGATCAGTACCGGCACGCCTGCCGCGCAAGCCTCGATCAGGTTCTGACCGCCGTAGCTAAGCAGGCTTCCTCCGACAAAGGCAAGGTCGCAGGCCCGGTAGTAGGCCGCCATTTCACCCATGCTGTCCCCGAGCACGATGTCGCAGTCGGCATCGAGGGGCACGCTCGTGCTGCGCCGGATGAACTTCAGACCCCGGGATGCAAGAAGCTGCGCTACCGTGTCGAACCGTTGCGGGTGCCGCGGCACGATGACCAGAATTGCGTTGCCGAGAGCGTTTTGTTCCAAAGCGTCAAGCAATAGCTCTTCCTCGCCCTCGCGAGTGCTTGCGGCGAGCAACACTGCTCGACTGCCGAACCGGTGCCGGAATTGCGCCGCGAGTGATCCGCTCCCGGGGCTCGGATCAGCGTCAAACTTGAGGTTTCCGGTGACCTCCACATCCCGTGCGCCTAGGGATAGGAGCCGTTCGGCGTCTTCGGCGGTTTGCGCCGCGACCGCGCTCAGACCTCCGAGAGCGGCCCGGACGAGCGGTGCGACCGCAGCGTAGCCGCGCGCCGACTTGGCCGACATTCTGGCGTTGGCGAGCAAGAGCGGCACGCCGGAACGTTGACACTCGCCCACGAGGTGAAACCAGATTTCAGTCTCCATCAGAATGCCAAGCCGGGGCCGGAAGCTGCGCAAGAACCGCCGGACGGCCGAGGGGTAGTCGTAAGGGAGCCACGCAACGAGCGCGGCGCCGGCGAATAATTGCTGCGCCGCCTCCCGGCCTGTTGCCGTCATCTGGGTAATCAACAGATCGCAGTCCGGATGACGGGATCGCAGCGCGTGCAGCAGGGGCTCCGCGGCACGTGTCTCACCCATCGACACGGCGTGCAACCAGATCACCGGCCTCGCGGGCCTCGTGGGGTAGACGCCGAATCGCTCGGCTATGTTGTGCCTGTATCCCGGCTCGTGCCGCCCGCGCCACCACAGGCGCGCGAGCACGAAGGGGAAAGCGAGCCAAAGGAGCAGCCTATAGCCGGCCCGCCACATCATCAGAGCGCCGCGACAGCTTCAGGCACCTGGAGCCGCCAGGCGCGGAAAGCGGTTAGAATGCCGCGCATAAGCCGCTGATTATACGGGTTTGCCGTCTCTGCCTACGCGCTCATGTCCTTGTCCGTGACCATCATCACCCGCGACGCCGCCAGCCAGCTGGAACGCTGTCTTGCGAGCGTCGCCTTTGCCGAGGAGGTCGTGGTGGTGGACTCGGGTTCTACCGACGGCACGGTCGAGCTCGCCACCCGCCGGGGCGCCCGCGTCGTCCGTAAGGAATGGCTGGGATTCGGCGCGCAAAAGCAGTTCGCCGTCGACGCTGCGAGCCACGAGTGGGTATTGTGCGTCGACGCGGACGAATGCCTGAGCCCCGAGCTTCGCGAAGCCATCGTCGCCGAGCTCAAGGCGCCGCGCGCTTTTGTCTACGCCGTTCCGCGCCGCAACCGCTTTTTGGGACGCTGGCTCCGGCATGGCGAAGGCTATCCCGATTGGAAGGTGCGCCTGTTTCACCGCGAGCATGCGCGCTGGGGAAGCGAGCCGGTGCATGAAAAGATCGCTACCCGGTCGCCCGTGCTCAGGCTCCGAGGCGACCTCCTGCACGACTCGGCCGAAACCCTGGAGAAGTATCTCGACAAGCAGAACCGCTACACGAGCCTGCAGGCCGAATCGCTGCGCGCCGCGGGTCGCCGCGCGAATGCGTGGCAGCTGGTGCTCTCGCCCTTGCTGCGCTTCGTCAAGTTCTACCTGTTGCGGCTGGGATTCCTCGACGGCGTGCCGGGCTTGGTGCACGTCACGATCGGCTGTATGAACAGCTTCAACAAGTACGCGAAACTGAAGGCGCTGGAGCGCGCCTCCGAATGACCATTCTGGTTACAGGCGGTGCCGGATTCATAGGCTCGAATTTTGTCCTGGACTGGTTCGCGCAAGGCGCAGGGCCCGTGATCAACCTGGACAAGCTCACCTACGCGGGCAATCCTGCGAATCTCCGGGCCCTCAAGGACAACCCGGAGCACGTGTTTGTCCACGGGGATATCTGCGACCGGGAACTGGTGCGGCGCCTCCTCGAACGGCACGCGCCACGCGCCATCGTTCACTTCGCCGCGGAAAGCCACGTCGATCGTTCCATTCACGGGCCCGCCGAGTTCGTTCAGACCAATATCCTCGGCACCTTCGCCTTGCTCGAGGAAACGCGGGTCTGGCTGGAAAAGCAAGGGCCTTCTCAGCGCGAGGATTTCCGATTTCTGCACGTCTCGACCGACGAGGTATTCGGCTCGCTCGGGCCCCATGATCCG